>Ga0181528_10000033_pt1 | contig 146539 bp, 130 predicted proteins | sample PEATcosm2014_Bin_47_FD_119742 | JGI IMG/M metagenome (GOLD analysis project Ga0181528, IMG submission 119742) | Peatland microbial communities from MTU Mesocosm Facility, Houghton, MI, USA - PEATcosm2014_Bin10_10_metaG | ecosystem: Environmental > Terrestrial > Soil > Wetlands > Peat | place... | reverse complement strand
TACGCGGCAACACCGATACCCACATCTACCAGTTCGGCAATCTGGAAGGCAGAGGAACGTGGTTTCTCTGAGAGCGCTTTATCGCCAATGCACTTATTCATGAGGAATAGGTCCTCATAAGTCGGCTTGTGGCAAGGGTCCAACGATTTACAACTTCGCTACCCTGCGTCCCTCAACAATTAGCCAGGTAGTTACTCGTACCGCCAAAAATCGCTGGAATCACCTCAAAATCGCTCCCCAAAATCGTCTCCCAAACGTCCCAAATCGCTCAAAATCAGATGAAACCCGCCCCAAAACGTACCCTGTCAAGCGATCTTTCTTCGCTCGTTCTCCCAAGTCCCTGATTCTCATGTAAATAGAGTTCGTCTCCGAATGACGGATTCACCTCCGAACTTGCTATTCTGGGTGTAGGGGCAAACATGACCCTGCCATACAGGCGGGATCATGTCCTATCTAACTCACCTGTTTTCAAATTTTTGACGGGATATATAGGGGGGAGGGGGTAGGTGCTGCTCTGGTATTCAAAGTGACGCAAATCACAACAGTGCTGTGATAAGAATCATGGCCTGTGGTTATTCCGCCCCGTATCTTAAAGTTGCGGCCGGAGGTTTCGGCCCTGGAGAAATCATGAGTGCAAGTCCTGTTTCCGGCGCCGGCCAACATCTGCCGCGCCTCGTTTTTTGGGAAGTCACCAAGGGCTGTAACCTGCGCTGCGTGCATTGTCGCGCCACGGCCACCGAACTCGCTTCGCCCAGCGACCTGCCCACCGAAAAAGCGCTGAACATCATCGACCAGATTGCCGCCTTCGCCAATCCGATCCTCGTGCTCTCTGGCGGCGAACCGCTCTACCGTCCTGACATCTTCCAGCTCGCCAAATACGCTACTGACAAGGGCCTGCGCGTGGCTTTGGCCACCAACGGCACGCTGGTAACGAAGGAAGTTGCGCAGAAGATTGTGGACGCAGGCGTCAAGCGCGTCTCCATCTCGCTGGACGGCTCCAACGCCGAGACCCACGACAGCTTCCGCGGCATTCCCGGAGCCTTCGATGCGGCCATCTACGGCTTCAAGAACCTGAAAGAGCTTGGCATGCCGGTCCAGATCAATATGACCATCGCCAAGCACAACGCCGTCGAGCTGCCCGCCGTGCTGAACATGGTTCGCGGACTGGGCGCTGACGCCTTGCACACCTTCCTGCTAGTTCCTGTGGGCTGCGGCGTAGACATCGCCGAGTCGCAGATGGTTGCGCCGGAAGAGTACGAGCGCATCCTGAACTGGTTCTACGATCAGGCCGCAACCGGCGACATCGAACTGAAAGCCACATGCGCGCCGCACTACTTCCGCGTGGTGCGTCAGCGTCGCGCCGAAGAGAAGAAGGCGGAACGCCTTGGCACCGCTCCCGTGCAGCATGAGCAGCCCGCCATCGGCGCCACCGAAATGACGATGCCCGGCTCCACAGGCATGGCCTTCAAGACCGACTACGAGAAGTTCGGCAAGAGCGGGATCCGCCATGACGGCATGCCGCATCAGCACGGACATCCGGGCGGCGATCCGAACGCCATGAACGCCATGACCAAGGGCTGCCTGGCCGGAACCGGCGTCTGCTTCATCTCCTTTGACGGCGAGGTCTTCCCCTGCGGATATCTGCCCGCCATGGCCGGCGACCTGAAGAAGCATCCGTTCGCGGAGATCTGGAACGACTCCAAGGTCTTTGCCGACCTGCGCGATACCGACAAGCTGGAAGGCAAGTGCGGCTGCTGCGAGTTCCGCAACGTGTGCATGGGCTGCCGAGCTCGCGCCTACGCGGTGGACGGCAACTACATGGCCTCCGAGCCCTTCTGCGTGTATCAGCCGAAGGCGATGGCCACCAAGGAATAGCCTCTATATCAACGGCAATAGGAACGGCGCGGAGAGTATCCGCGCCGTTCGTGCGTTGGTGCAACGTGCGGCTATGGCGCAGTCGCGGTTACGTCTCCGCCCGTGGGCTTGATGCCGAAGTTCACCCACCCCACCAATCCGGTGAAGGCGTGTACCACCTCGGAAGCCTCGAACTCGCAGTGCCCGAAGCGGTTGACGGACTGTTGCACGAGAAGTCCCTGGCGGTGCTGGAGAGAGGCTAGCTGCAGGTAGACCGCCTCATGCCAGTAGGGAACCAGCGGATCGCGCGTGGTGTGCAGCGTGACCGTCGGGATCCTCACATTCCCGGTCGGCTGATAATAGCGTAGCAAGTACTCCAACCCTTCCGGCGTATCTCTCACCCGCTCGACCCCGGCATTGAGTGCGCGGTCATTGAGGGAACCCGAGTACCAGATGAAGGTATTGCCATAGGGACTGGCAAAGTGCGTGCGGTCTAGCAGGTCATTGACGTAGCGCACGTCGAAGCCCATTACCTCGATGAGTCCGGTGATGATCTCGGTCGGCGACGCAGCTTCCAGCCTGAGGGTGTCAGCCAACTGCAAGGTAGGCAGCGACATATTGACCGAGGGGTCCAGTCCCGCGATGAGCGCCGCCGCCACCGCCTGGCCCACATTCGGCGGCGCAGTGACCGTTGGATCGTAGGGCAGCAGCGGAGTGTGCAGCAACGTACCTGGGATCACCCCCGGGAAGAAGTAGTCAAATAGCACGCGCGCGTTGCCGACGTACTCCACCTCCAGGGGGCTACCCCCCAGCAGCCCGCACATGGGCAGCGCTCCGGCATATGCTTTCGGGAAGCGTTCCGCAAGATCGATCACAACTCCGCCGCCAAGGGAAACACCGACCAGGTATGTCTTGGTGGGCGGGCCGACTAGCTGTGCAAAGACAGCACGGAGATTGTCGGTATCTTGTGCGCCCTCCTTAATGGCATAGCCATTCGACGCATAGCTGGAGTAACCAACGGCGAAGCCCTGAGCTACCAGAGCATCCCGGAACGCGGTGAAGCCGCTGTCGGAGGGAAGAGCAATCGGCTCCTGGGGGTCCACAATGCCGTGTGCGTACAGTACAAGCTGATGGTTCCACACCTGCGGCGTTACGAACTGATAGAGCGAGCCGTCACCCGCTGTGCCGTTGAATACCTGTTGCGCGCTCGCCGTGGCCATCGCAGCGAGAAGAGTGCATAACAACAGAATGTACTTGCGAACCGCCGTGAGTTGCATCACGAGAGCCTCCTAGAGATGGGGAGCATGGTAGGGACAGGGATCGAAATACGCCAAAGACATCAGAAGAGGAACACTGCCTCCGGGATGGCCGGAGAAAACAAAAAATGTGGGGGGCCAGAGCTGCACGAAAAAAGCGCGCCCGAGAGGACGCGCTCGTGTATTGGGAGGCTTCAGGGTTGAGGCTTCTCGAAGAGTGTCGGGTCGATGGAGGCATTTGTTTCCGAAGTGTTCAGCATCATGCTGCTATCTCCGTCCTCTTCGCCACCATGGAGAGCGTACTTGGTCGGCAGTTTCAGTCCGTCGAAGCTCTTCCACTCGGAGTACTTGACAGTCATGGTTGAGGGGCCGGACTGGCCCACCTCCGTGTATTGCTCTTGCAGCAACTCGCCTCCCGGGGCAATCCACCAGCGCGTGGTGGCACCGTCGGCAGAGACATTGACTACGGTTGCGTCCACGCCATCTACCTTCTCCTTGCCGTTGGCGCTGAAGCTGTAGCGAGCGTCACCAGAGTGCTGCAGCACATTGAGGAAGTCGCGCTTGAGGCTGGCTAGTTCAGAGGCATGTACAGACGGAGGAAGTTCACGGGCCTGCCCGCTCATTACAAGGAACGCGCTCGCGGGAGTCACCACCTGGATCACCTCGCCTTGCGGCATCTTGATCTTCTGCGCCTGCCGGTCGGGATAGATGATGCTCGAGTCGATCTGCATCTCCGCGCCCTGCGACTCCATGGTGAAGTTCTGGTGAAGAGTCTTGATGGCGCTTACCTTGACGGCGCCGCCGACGGCCTGCAAGAGCTTTTCAGCGGCGGCCGTGCCCTCGGCGTTGCTGCCCGCAGGCTTGGGTGTGACGGTTGCTCCGGGCGTAGCAGTCGCCTCAGGTGAGGGAATGGTGATGTCGATGGGAGTGACCGGACCGAATGCGGAGAGCTGCTTCTGGAATTCTGTAGCATTGCCGACGACGAGTACCTTCAAGTCTTCGCGATGCAGATACTTGTTGGCTACGCGCATCACGTCAGGCGAGGTGACCTTCTCTACGCCCGCGCGATACCGTTCGAGAAAATCGCGGGGATAGCCGTAGAACTCGTAGGTCTCCTGCTCGCGGAGGACCTTGCTGGGGGTGTCAAAGTTGAAGATGAACGAATTCAGGATGGCGTCCTTGGCGCGCTTCAACTCGGCATCTGTGGGCGGGTCCTTCTTCATCAGGTCCAACTGTTCCCACAGGCCGGTAATTGCCTCGGTAGTGGTCTCCGTCTTGGTGCCGATTTCGAGGACGGTGAGGCCGGGGTGATCCCAATTGCTGCCGACTCCTCCGCCGACTGAATACGCAAGCCCGGCCTTGGTGCGCAGATTGCTGAACAGGCGAGAAGAGAATCCTCCGCCGAAGATTTCGTTCATCACCTGCAAGGCAAAATAGTCGGGATTGCGGCGCTCGATTCCGAGAGATATCATGCGAATCTCGCTCTGGTTAACGTCGCTCTTGTCGACCAGGTAGATGCCGGGCTTGGCGGGATCAATCGCAAGTTTGGGGTCGATGACTTTCTCGCCCTTGGCCCAATCGCCGAAAACCTTGCGCAGAGTTGCTTCCATCTCCTTAGAGTCGAAGTCGCCCACGAGGCCGAGGAAGATATTGTTTGGCGTGGTGTGCTGCTTATGCCAGTTCAACAGATCTTCACGCGTGACCGCAGCCACGCTGGCGTATTCGGGAACGCGGGCATAGGCGCTCTGCTTACCGTAGCCGAGAATCTCCTGCTGCATGGAGGCGATGTCTTCAGTCTCATCATTGCGCCGGGAGATGCTGCTGTTCATCTGCTTCTTGGCCAGCCCTAGCTTCTCTTCGCGGAAGGCGGGATGGCGCAGCAGATCGGCAAAGACCGTGAGCACATCCTGGAAGTCACCCTTGAGGCAGTTGAAGCTGACACTTGTGCTGGCTTCGCTGCCGGAGGTTTCGACCTTTGCGGCGCGAGCTTCAAGATAATCATCAAGCTGATCGCCAGAAAGCTTTTCGGTGCCGCCGGTGCGCCAAGTGGCTCCATACAAATCCACCAGCCCGGTCTTCTGCGCTGGTTCGGAATCTGAGCCGCCGCGAATCATGGCTGAACCTGAGATGAGCGGCAGTTCGTGATTTTCCGTAAGGAAGACGACGAGGCCGTTGCCAAACACAATGCGCCTGGGTTGCTGCGGTTTGAACGGTGGAAGCTCGGGAATCGCAACCTGCTTCCAGTTGGTGGCCACACCGCTGTTGGTGGCCGGAGCCGGCTTTGGTGCAGTCTCCTGCTTGGTGGCGTCGTTCCTCGATGCCTCCTGTGCATGCATGGAACCCAGCAACAACGCGGCGCTCATGGCCGCAACTAGAAATTTCGTGCTCATCGCTGTGCTCCTTTCGCCGCACTCTGATTTTCCAGAATTCCGACGGTGCGGTTGGAATCCACAAAGATCTCGTTGGCCACACGCTTCACGTCGTCATTGGTGACGGCGTCAATCTTTTCGATACGGCGGAAGAGTTCTCGCCAATCGCCGTACTTGAGTTGGTTCTCCGCAAGGTTGATGGCGAGTCCCTGATTGTTGGCCAGGCTGCGCAGCAGGGTTGCCTTGGACCGAGTCTTCACCATCTTCAGCTCGTCAGGAGTGACGCCATCATGCTTCAGCTTTTCGATGGCTTCATGAATGGCGCCAGCCATTTCGGCAGCGCTGTGGCCCTGGGAGGGGACCGCGTAAAACGCGTAGAGGTTGCGGTACTTGTCTCCCGGGAAACCGCTGAAGCCTTCCGAGACGATGGCAATCTTCTTATCGCGCACCAAGGAGCGGTAGAGACGCGAGGTGCGCCCCTCGCTCATCACACTGCTGATAACGGAATAGACTTCGTCATCCTTGTCGCGATAGTTGGGCTTCTGATAGCCCTCGATGTAGAAGGGCTGAGAAGGATCGTGCAGCACCACGGTGCGCTCGGAGGTCTGCTTTGTTTGCGCGGTGATGTACTCCTCAGGCTTGGGACCGGAGGGAATGCGTCCGAAGTATTTCTCCACGATGGCGAAGGTCTTGTCGGAGTCGAGATCACCGACCAGGGCGACGACCATGTTGCTGGGCACGTAGTAAGTCTTGAAGAAGTTCGCCGCGTCTGTTGCAGAGAAGTGCCGGAGGTCGCTGGCGTAGCCGATGCCGGGGCGGTGATATGGGCTGCCATCGAAGCCGACGGAGAGGAACTGCTCCACCAGTCGGCCAGTGGGAGATGAGTCGGAGCGCATACGGCGCTCTTCCATTACCACATCGCGTTCCTTGTAGAACTCGCGCATGACCGGATGCAGGAAACGCTCGGACTCGAGAAAGGCCCAGAGCTCCAGACGATTGGCAGGCAGCGAGTAGAAGTACTGCGTGCTGTCCTCACTGGTGGAAGCGTTCAAACCTACTCCACCATTGCGCTCGATGATCTCGCCAAACTCGTTCTTCACCACGTACTGGTCAGCGGCTTTGCGGGCCTCTTCCCACGCGGCTTTCAACTCCGCGACCTTCTTCTCATCGTGATTCACAACGCGATTGTTTTCGCGATCGTAATCCGCGTAGGTCTCCTCCACTTTGGCGAGCGCCTCGGTTTCCGCGGCGATGTTCGTGGTGCCGATGTTGCCGGTGCCCTTGAAGGCCATGTGCTCCATCATGTGGGCGAGTCCGGTCTTGCCCACTGGATCCTGCGCATCACCGGCGTCCACCACGGTGAAGAAGGAGAAGACAGGCGCCTGTGGCCGCTTCAGTAAAAGAACGGTAAGTCCATTGGGAAGCGTTTTCACCTGGACCCGTTTTTCGAACGAAGCCAGATCCTGTGCTGCCGCCGTCTGCAGGATGCAGAACAGCAGGAGCAGAGGAAGGTAAACTTTCAGCCTTGTCATCATGCCTCCGTGGAAGCCCTCGCGGCCTCCGAACTCACGAGTTTACAGTCCGGTTGCTGGGTCTGTCGAACGCGGCGCCGCCTGCGCTCACACCTCAAAGAGACGGTATGGGGTAGATACTCCGTGCGCCTGCAGGATGGAGAGTGCGACGTTATGTACGGGAATCCCGCCTGTAGTCTTGCCGTCCGGCGAGCCGTGATGCGCGTGGCCGTGCAGAACGAGGTTTGCACCATGGCGGTCCACGACTTCGGCCAGCCGAGAATTTCCGAGGTACGGATAGATCTCCACAGGTTCGCCTTTCACGGTATCCGAGATGGGAGCGTAGTGCAGCACGACCACCCGCCGCTCGGTACGCAGTTGAGACATAGCGCGCTCCAGCTTCAACGCTTCGTCAATAGAGAACTGCACAAAGTTCTTCACCTCGGGCTCACCGAAGGCAGTGAGAATGCCGCGACCGAAGCCTCCCAGGAACCCCTTGGTTCCGGCAAAGCCCACCCCGTCGCGCTCGTAGCCACTGCCGTCTAAAACCTTGATGCCTTCGGCGGTCATCATCTTGGCAAGTTCGTCTTGCTGCCCGCTTTCATAGTCATGATTACCAAGCACGGCGACGATGGGAATTCGCAAGCGCGAGAGCATGGTCAGCAGTGAATCCATCTCCTCGCGACGGCCATAGTTGGTGAGGTCCCCGGCAATCACGAAGAGATCGGCGTCATCGCGCACACGCGTCATCTGCTCGCGGATCTTGTCATAGGTCTGCGGACTGTAGTGCAGGTCAGCGACGGCCGCGATCCTCATGAATGAGCCTCGTGAGGGACCAGAGCGATGCCACGGTTACGCGGCGCGATTGCGCTCGCTGCGAATCTTCTCATTCAGGTTCTCCATGTCCCACTCTTCCACGTCGATGGCGAACATCTTTTCATCGATGAGACTGCCGCGAAATGGAGCTTCAGAATTATGATGTTCCAGTTCATTCTGCATACGCGAGATCAGGTCGTGCCAGAGCTCGCGCGGCACGTAGTGGGATTGCGCAGGGTACACATACTGGTAGAGCACGAGCATCCAGAGCACTACCATCCAGTGCTCGCCCGCAAGGCTCAGGATGCGGTTCCAGTCGAGCTTGCCCTTGGTGCCGTGGATCACATGAACAATGTCCGCGCCATCGAAGCGCTCGCGCCGGGTGACGAACAGCTTGGAGGCAATGAGTTCCTCGGCCGCGAGGACCTTGGCCTGAATGCCGAGTATTTCCGATTCCGTGGCGCGGCCGATCCAATCCTGCTGCACCGTAATGACCGCGTTGCTCATGCCGGTGATGAGGTCGACGAAGTAGTCGCCCCGGCGTGCTTTGCACAGCCACACCGGATCGCAGATTTCGGTTGCCAGACCAGCGGCGGCAAGCACGGAGAGCGCACGCGGCATTTCCTCACGGGGCAGAAACAGATCCAGGTCCTTGGTGTCGCGCCAGATTCCGGTGTGCTGGTGAAGCGCGAATGCGCCGCTCACCGCGAAGGGAATTCCCTGCGCCTGAAAGATGCCCAGCACCTCGATGAACATACTTCGTTGTTCCGGAGCGAACTCAGGTGGGGCGGAGCTGCTGACCGGGAGTGTGTTGGCATCAGTCTCAGGCATCGCTACCTAAGATGAGAAGAAAGGCCAGAGCGTTGTGACTACTTTGGAGGAAGCGGCAGAGGATCAGTACAGGGAAGGCTCGCCTTCCGGACGGGTTTTCCAGCGACGGTGCACCCAGAGCCACTGGTCGGGGTGCTCGCGTACGATTTTTTCGATGGCTGCGGTGTAGTTCTGAGTGTTGGCAATGGCGTCGGCTTCCGAGTCTCCGGTAGAGACGGTTGGAATGGCCGGTTCAAAGCGAATGCGGTACTTACCCAGTGCCTCGTCCCAGATAGTGAAGGCAGGCACCACGGCAGCGTCCGTGCGCATGGCAACCCGGGCAATGCCTACTGCTGTGCAGGCGGGCACGCCGAAGTAGTTCACGAAGACTCCCTGCGGTGGGGTCATATTGGTGTCCATCAGTGCGCCGACGGTTTCCCCGCGCTTCATGGCTATCAGCAGACCGCGCGCATACTCGTCCTTGTCATGCGTCTTGTTGCCGTGCAGTTCACGCATCTGCTTTACCCAGCGGTTGAGCAAGGGATTGTCGAGGTCGCGCACCACGATGTTGAGCCAATGCCCATGCATGGAGTGGACGAAGGAGCCAATCTCCCATCCGCCGAGGTGCGCGGTCATGAAGAGGACGCCCTTGCCGCGGTCGCGCGCCGCAAGATAGTTTTCAAGGCCGTCATAGACGGCAATGCGGTCGACATTCTCCAAGGTGTAATCGGGGAACTTCGGAATCTCGGCGAGCAGCCGCCCCAGCGAGAAATAAACGCCCTTCAGGATGTGCTCGCGCTCGGCAGGAGATTTTTCGGGAAATGCCAAAGCAAGGTTGCGCAGTCCAACCCGGCGCAGCCGCGGATGCAGCCAATAGAACAGAATGGCAATGGTCCTTCCACAGGCGCGCGCCAGCGGACGCGGCAGCCATCGCAGCGTCTGCGCGATGAGCCAGACAGGAAGATACTCAAGCCAAAAATGCATGGGCAGAAGTTGACCGTATCAAATCGTGAGTTGCGAGGTCAAACCATTGGACGCGAGCGGTGGGGAAGGGATTACACAAAGAAGCCCGCCCCGGTCAGCAGGGCGGGCCAATCAAGGCGTGGCGTTCTACTTGCCTGCGTACTTCACAAGCGTGTCATGCCAGATTTCAGCTTCCGGGGGGGACGCAATATTGCCGCGGAGAATGGTGTTGAAGGGAACCATGCGGCCGTAAAAGTCGCGGGTGTCCTCTTTGTGTTCAGTAATTACTGCACCGTTGAGTGAAATTCCTGCGAAGACGCCGCGGGTGCGCGAATAGGTCAAAACCTGGGCGCGCATCTTCCAGTCAGTGGACGCATCGGCATGACGGCCCACTGGACCAGCGGCAACGCTGGCATCCGCGCCGAGTTTAAACTTGCTCTGCAGCAGATTGTTCATGCCTTCTTCGTTCATGATGATCATCACAATGTCGGCAGCCTGTCCGCCTATCTGGAATCCAAAGCTGCCACCCTTGACGGAAAAGAAAGCGGGGGCGCTCCATCCTTTGTCAGTGCGGCAACTGGCGACGCCCTTTCCGTAGGCTCCACCCACACCGAATGCGGCCTTCAACATGCTGGGGATCACCGCGATGCACTTGGAACTGTTGATGATCTCATCCGGTACACCCGCGTCCGGAGCAGACATGATCTCCTTGATCACGGTGGCGCCACTGCGCAGACGCTCTACGTCATCGGCCCGATCTCCGGCGAGAGCTGCAGTGGTTGAGAGAAGCACAACCAGCGAAATCAAAATCTTGTTCATGTGTTTTCCTTCCATCGTCATTCAAGCTGCACTGGGGGAATGATAACTCCTGGCGGGGGTTCCGGGGGCAAAGCGTCCACAGATTCACAATTTCGAAATGCGCTGGCTGCGTTGGGGATGGCTCCCAGCGTGCATGAATGGCAAAAGGAAGCCGCATGATTCACAGGTTTCACCGTGAAAACATGCGGCTTTTGAACGTATAAGTACCTGGTTCTATCTGTTGGCCACCAAGGAATGCGTGATGGCATGAACGGAGAGCGCAATGCGATTCTGCACGCCCACTTTACGCATCAGCTTGGCGACGTGAGCCTTGACAGTGCGCTCTTCGATGCCGAGCGCTGCGCCAATCTCTTTGTTGGAACGTCCGGCCACCAGCAGTTCCAATACCTCTTTTTCACGATCGGTAAAGGTGACGCGTCCAGCGGGGAAGATTCGTCCGGGCGAAGTGGTTACGCGTTCGATGAATGTGGAGAGCACACGCCGCGGAGCCCACACCGAACCTTGGTTCACAATGCGAATGGCCATGGCGAATTCATTGGGGCTGGCGGCTTCATCGACGTAGCCTTTCGCGCCGGCGGCTAGAGCCTTCAAGATCATTTCGTCATCGGCTCCCGCGCCGGTTACAAGAATGCGCAGATCGGGGCGCTGAGCTTTCAATCCCGCCATCACGTCGAACAAGTTCTGATTGCCTCTACTGCCGAGCAGGATGAGATCGGCGTCAGCGTTACTTCCGATGTCGCTGGCAGAGGCGGAAACGAGCTCCATATCGGGCTCGCTGTCAAATAACGCGCGAAAACCGATAAAGCGAAGCGGGTCGCTCTCGACAACGGCGATTTTCACCTTCTGCGAAGACGTTCGGCTCGCTTCCGGAAATTCCGAGATCTTCTTCTTTGCCGGAGTTGCGGCCGCGGAGGGCGATTTTGATCCCGTGACATGCACCATGCCGTTTAGCATACTCAACTTTGGGTCAAAAAACACAGAAAATTGGATATCAGGCAGTGTACGCACGGACACGTCCGAACAGACGAACTTCAGTGTACCGGCGCGAGATACCCAGGGTTTTGCCGGGAATGCTCCCGGCCAGCCACGTCCTTCTGGGTGCCTGAGCAGGCGGACTAAGGAATAACTCTGTGGGTCCTAAGGCCTTGTGTGCATACCGGATTCGACTCGGGTGAGGCACACTCCTTGCATACCTGAACGACAGATCTTTGGACCTCTGCTCTTCGATGGGCGGAATTCTCTGGGGGAATACCAGCCCGGGGGAGGGTGGAGGTTCAGGAATACGGACCGCGACCTTGGACAAACCTGTCCGTCGCGGTCTGTCCTTCTACCAAAGATGCTCAGGATTCGTAAGTCCAGCAGGGGTCATGACGCGCCGCCATATACTCGCCGGATTCTTACTTATCGCGCTAATGCCCGCGGCTCTCGCAGCCGGGGAGAATGATCGCTCGCAACCGAGTTCGGCACTTCCTGCACACCAGATCGAAAATCTCGCATTACAGTACCTGGCCGCAAAAAGCCCTGAGCAGCGCAGGGAAATCGTCCAGAAACTCAAGTCTCTGAGTGGCACGAAGACGGCTGGGAACAATGCCGCCAGTGGCGCCACCGATTCTGCCGCTCAGGCTGTGGCGTTGAACAGCGCAGTATCCGCAATGCTGCCCGAGGCTGGAACGGAAGCGGAAGCAGAAGAGCTGCTGGAGATTGCTGCGGCTCACCCCGCTCTCTTGCCGCCGGATCCCAACACCCTCCCCAAGGACACTGAGTTCCTCGTGAATGCCCGTCACGCTGCTCACGCCGCCCGCCGTCTGGAAGGCGATGTGGAGACGATTGCCGACATTCGCATTGACCATCTGCGCAAAGACAGCTTGGGCCGCGATGGCCTAACCCTCGCACACGTGCAACAAGTCTGGCGAATTAACACGGCACAAGGCGCGCGCAGCTTCTCTCCGCATTCGGTGATGTATGCCGCTATGAGCGAGCGGCTCTGCATTGTGCGGGCGCGGGTGCTGCGGCGCGACGGCAGGGAAACGGAAGCGACGTTCTCGGCCGATCAACCTGTTGTTGAACGCGGCTCGTCCATGTACTTCGACTCGCGCACTCGCGATATCCGCTTTGCATCGCTTGAACCCGGCGACCTGGTGGAGATTGAGTATCGACTGCTGCCCTCGTCCGATGTGAATCCCTGGGCAGGGTACTACGCCCGGCTGGACCTCTTTCGGGATTCGCTGCCCACTCGCTTGCGCCGCCGCGTGGTGGTGGCTCCCAGTTCCATGAAGCTCTATGCTGTGGAGCACGGCCTGGCTCCAGTCGTAGTGCGGCAGCATGGCGCAGAGACGACGCGTATCTGGCAGGCTCGCGACATCAGCGCGCAACCGTTTGAGGCACTCTCTCCCAGTGCCAGCGCGACTGGCCCTTATCTGCACGTTTCGACGATCGGCTCCATGGAAGAGTTTGGCCGCTGGTACAGCTCGCTGCTGGAACCGGCGATGGCCATGGACATGAGCATGCGCGCCGTGGCATCGCAGATTCTCGTGCGCAATCTGGCGACGCCGCAGAAGGTGCAAGCGGTTTATGAGAGCGTGCAGCGCAGCACGCGCTATGCGGCCTTTGAGTTTGGAGTGCACAGCTACCAGCCCTACGCGCTCTCCACGGTGGAGCGCCGCGGCTTCGGCGACTGCAAGGACAAGGCGGCGATGATTGTCGCTCTCCTGCGCGCTGTTGGCGTGCCTGCAGAATTCGCCATGGTTCGTACCCGCTCAGCAGGTGAGGTGGCGACCGAAGCTTATTCGGTGCAACTCTTCAATCACGCCGTTGCCTACGTGCCGGAACTGAATCTCTATCTCGACGGAACGGCTGAATATGCAGCGCTTGGCGAACTTCCGCCGGACGATCAGGGTGCGACGGCGGTGACGGTGGATGCCGAGGGGCGCGCCACGCGGCGAATCATCAGCTTCTCCACGCCAGAGTCCAATCGCGTGACGCGTGAAGTGCGCGCCCGCATCGCTCCGGATGGCAACGTCGAGTTTGCCTCGCAGACGAAGTTTGCCGGTTACTTTGCGGCCGAGCAGCGACGCAACAGCCAGAGCGCCGACCTGGCAGGGAGCTATCGCGCCGCGCTTGCGCAGTTCTACCCGTCGGTGAAGATCGCGCACGCTGTAGCCGAGGGCACCGCGCGGGCTTCGCGAGAAGTGGACCTGAAGATTGAAGGGTCGATTGATGCCGCACACGGCGAGCGCGAGGTGACACTGCGCAGCTCGCTCAATACTGCCGGCCTCACCAAGAAGTATGCCCCTGAGCGGGTGCGCCGCAACCCGGTGCTTGTGCCTGTTACACCCAGCGAAATGGAAGTGTTTGATTACGACCTGCCAGAGGGGGCGAAGGCCACGCTGCCCGCCGATACGCGTCTGACGACTGACTTCGGAAAGGTCGAGATCAGCTACCGCCGCGATGGCAATAAACTCCGGGTGCAAACCTACACGCAGCTCAATCCGCTCACCGTAGCAGCAACCGACTATGCCGCCTTCCGCGCGTTTTGTCAGGCAGCAGATGAGGCCTTGAAGCGCGAAGTGAGGATCGCCCTCCCATGAGAACCGCCCGCTACTACGTACTCGCCCTGGTGCTGCTGGCCGCAGCCGGCCTGTTTGCGCAGCAATCCAGCGACTCCAGTTCGTCTCTCAGTGACAGCGATCTGCTGGAGAAGTCACGCGAGGCAGGTCTGTTGACCGACTGGCACATGGACGGACACTTTGGCCGCCGCGACTCACAGTTCTCGCACAGCTATGCGCCGGAGAAGGTCGCCGCGCGGTCAGGCGCTCACCATTTGGAGCAACGCTACGAGCTAGTCTTTCCGGAGGGAGTTTTCGCGCTTCCGAGAGCGCTGGCCAGTGAGCGGGGAGTCTTCTACGTGGTCTCCAGCACCTACCTGGGGAGCAGCGGAGAGTGGAACGTATATCTCGAAAGCCGGGCCGACGCTGCGGTCTTCGTCGACGGCAAGCGAGCTGTCATCAGTGGGCGAGGAGCCGAAGGAGTGGCGCGCGAAACCTTGCACCTGGAAAGCGGCTATCACTCGGTCATGGTGAAGTTCACGGCGCAGGCCGCACCCTTCAGCGTGGCGATCCTGCCGCCGAACTCAGGCTCGCGCAGGAAGAACAACACACCATACCTCCAGGCATCCCCGGCGTCCGAAGATATGCAGGCAATGGTGGTCAGGAAGATTGCACCGGGGCTTTAAACCGAAGAACTGAAAACCGCTCAAAAGCAAAAGCCCCGCCCCAACCACGCAGATGGTCAGAACGGGGCAGCGTAAGAATCGTCTAGTCCACGTACTCGTGACGGAATTGCTGGTAGCTGGCGACAGAGCGGCGCTCGGCGTCTTCGGCAAACTTTTCACTTAGGCGACTAAGCGTTGCAAAGATCTGCGTGGCGCGATTGACGTACTCCGGCGCACTCTCCCATACGGCTTCAAAGCGCTCGGGATACTCACTGGCGAGCAGAGCCAGTCCGCCGGCAACTGAGGCGATGCCGAGATTGCGCCGTCCCGAGAGTGCCAGCACCGCGCCGGCTCCCACTGCCGTGCAGACCAATGCTTTTTTCCAGTTCTGCATGAATTTCCTCCACCGGCGATGACCGGCATTTTAATCCTTCATCTTAGACTCTACATCCTCCGACCTTGTTGCATGAGGGACTGTCGCGATCGGGAATCAATATGCAGGAATGTGACTCTGCATTGTAACTCAGCAGGGGGTGCCAACAGCGGCTGCGTTTCCTCACGCGCTGCGGCGGGAGCGCGGTATCCGCGCGCTCTTGGTGGCCTCCGAACGGGCGGTGGATGCGACAGTTTTGCGTTTGCGCAAGGGGGCATCGATCTCACTCGGTTGCGGCAGTTGCTGGTGCATGGTCAACACGGGGCCGAAGAGGTCTCCCAGCCTCTCCACACGAACCAGTACCTGGGGGGCGGTGAACATCAGGGCTGCGGGGTCGCCCGAGTCGAGGCAGCGCGTCACCTCTGCCCAGCTTACAGGTGTGGAGACGGTGGGCTGTGAACGGGCGCGCAGAGAGTACACGCTGACCGTCGTCTTGTGCACATCGTTCTGGCTCCAATCCACCAGAATGCGTCCCTCGCGCAGAGACTTCTTCATATCGCTCACGACCAACTCGGGATGCTTGCGCTCAAGGCTGAGCGCTAGCGCATGCGCAAACGGCTTTGTCTGCTCGTAGCTCTCGCCTGAATTCAGAGGAACATAAACCTGCAGGCCCTTGGAGCCGGAAGTCTTGGCGAAGCTGCGCAAGCCGAAGCGGCTGAAGGCATCGCGGACCCAGAGTGCCACCTGGCAGCACTGCACAATGGTGGCTGGCTCGCCGGGATCGAGGTCAAAAACAATGTAGGAAGGATGCTCCATGGCCGAGGCGGAGGAAAGCGACGTGTGCAACTCCAGTGCAGCCAGGTTTGCCGCCCACACCAAGGTAGGCAGGTTCTGCACCACGCAATAGTTCATCCAGCGGTGATTGCCCTCGCTCCAGATGGGAGCGGTCTGCACCCACTCCGGGCGATGCTTCGGGCAGTTCTTTTCATAGAAGAACATTCCCGAAACGCCGTTCGGATAACGCTTGAGGGTGAGCGGTCGTCCAGCGAGGTGCGGAACCAGAACGGGTGCCACGCGGACGTAATAATCGATGACCTGCCCCTTGGTGAAGCCGGTCTCCGGGTACAGGACTTTATCCAGGTTGCTCAGGGAGAGACGGCGGCCCTCGATCTCGACAATGGTTTCACGGCGCGGCATGCGAAGTTAGATGCGGAATAACAAGCGCTGAGGGTGTAACTAAGTACTCGAAAGTGATTCGCAGGGATGGTACAACGGACACATGAGACTGATCGACTTGGCCGAACGAATTGGCGCTGTGTGCGAGGGCGACGGCGCGGATGGAAACGAAGTTGAAGTTCACGGAGTGGCGAGTTTTGGTGCGGCTACCTCGCATTGCCTGGTCTTTGTGGAGCATGTGCGGTATCTGGAGACGGCGCTGGCCAGCGAGGCAGGGGCCGTAGTGGTGCCCGCCGATGCCGAGATTGCAGATGCGCATGGCAAAGTACTGCTGCGCTCGGCCAATCCGCGACTCGCTTTTGCACTGGCTGCCGACGAGCTCCGCCGCCATCAGGCCTGCGAGGGGGGTGTGGATGCCTCGGCCGTCGTCGACCCGACCGCTTATGTGCATCCTGCTGCCTGCGTGGATGAACTCTGCGTGGTGGGCGCAGGTGCCAGCATTGGCTCGCGCAGCCATCTCGGTCCGGGTTGCGTGATCGGCGCTGGCGTTGTGATTGGGGAAGATTGTGAACTGGTGGCTCGCGTCACCGTATATCCGGGCACCACCATGGGAGATCGCGTGATCGTGCAGGCTGGCGCCGTACTTGGCGGCGATGGCTTTGGCTTTGTACCTGATCCGGCGACCGGCCGCTACCACAAGTTTCCCCAGATCGGCCGCCTTGAGATTGGGAATGATGTGGAGATTGGGGCGAACACCACGATCGACCGCGGCGCCCTGGATGCCACGGTGATCAGCGACGGCGTGAAACTCGACAATCTGGTGCAAGTCGCGCACAACGTCCACCTTGGGCGAAATGTGGTGGTCGCCTCGCAAACGGGCATCAGCGGGAGCTCGGTGCTGGAAGATGGCGTGCTGGTCGGGGGCCAAGTGGGCATTGCAGACCACGTCCGCATCGAATCCGGTGTAGTTCTGGGCGCACAATGCGGTGTTCCAAGTAAGAAGGTTATTCGCGGCAAAGGCGTGCTTTTCTGGGGCACGCCTGCGCGGCCTATTGCGGAGTATCTGAAGGAACTCGCAACCTTGGCGCGCCTGGCGAAAAAGAAGAAATAGCATTCTCTAGGTGGGCTGGATCATTGCAGCGGGACAACTCCCTTCCATTCCTGGTCTTCTATGCAGGAAGAAGCGAGGCAGCCCATGACCCACTTGGAAGGCGGAATACAGTCGGCTCCCGAAGCCGTTCCTTTGCGCATGGCAGTCTTGTGCGCAGACTGCGAGTGTGTGACGAGAGGCCTTTCCGATCAATGCATGGTTTGCGGCAGCCACTCGCTACTCGGACTAGAGAGGCTCCTGGGCAGTTCCCAGGTATCGCACCGTTCGCGGCAAGCTCCCAGCGTGGCGCTGCTCGACGTTCAGATGGAAATCAGCATGTTGCGGATTGAGCCTCGCATACTAAACGCTGCCGTGGAGGCGATCACGAACCTGCTAGTGCCTCCGTTCTCGGGTGGACAGGCGCGCATTCACCTGAACGTTGAACCCGCCTCGGCACATTGCAGCGCTGAAATCTTGCGTGCTGCATGAGACTTCCCGATGTATCGGCGCGTGATCCGCTCCGCTGATCCAGATCAAAGAAGAAGCCCCCGAATCGCCAGTCTATGCGAATCAGGGGCTTTTGATCTCTTAACGAACTCCGCTTAGAGAATCGGAACTTCCGCTTTCGGCTGTGGGGCAGAGCAGAGGCTGCCGCCGTCCATCGCGATGCGTGCCACGCCCACATTGATGAGTGCGGCTGACAGGCTGTGCACGAACATCTCGGTAACCCGGACTAACGAACCGGCGTCACTCTCGTTCACGCCGAGAGCCGTCAAATCGCTGGCGCTAAAGTGCATGGGGCCGGGGACCTCGTGAGTCATCTGGATGGCGTCCTGTCGGATTGCCGTTTCGGACTGCTGGAAGGTCTCGGAGACGGTGAGCGGCTTGATGGCATTCCAATAGCTCTTCAGGAAGTCAGGCCAGCGCGCGAAGGCGCGGTAGACGGTGTGGATCACGTCAGCATCCGTGGTCGCGCGGATGTCGGCGAAGATGGCCTTGACGGCCGGGCTGGCGCTGTCCTCTTCAACCATCACAATTCGGCGCTGATGCTTATGAGCAGTTGCCGGAACGCGAGGAACGCTGGCGTTTCCCGCCTCTCCTTTGAATGCCTCCGAAAGTGTTGCGGCAAGCAGCAAGCTCATCGGCACCGAGTGGTAGAAGAAGTTGATGCAATCCCTCAACTCGTCACAGGCACCGGGACTGAACTGCTGGCGATCGACTTCGACTTTGAGGTTGGGAATCTCGAAGCCGGAGCGGACGCGCGTGTAAGCCGCTGCCCGGAGGCGTTGGGCGCAGGCGAAGAAGGCCTCCGTTCCAACAATGGGACGCACGGTGCTCCAATATCGATCAAGGAAACGCGGCTGTGTGCCGAGATACTGAAAGAAGCTGCTGACGTGAGGCACACCGAAGACCTGCTGCACATCGCGATAGACTTCCAGCACACGGCCGGTCGCCTCAGAGAATGGAACTAATTGAACTGCTTGACCCTTTTTCCAGCCCATACGTATCTCAGATGATAATGCCACCGTACAGAGATTCACAAATCGAAATCGCCAGCAAGAATATGAGACGCTGGCCACGGCGGGTGTTTCAGGACTGTGGCAAGTTGGCCTGAGCGAGAAGACGTGTCATGATTAGCGCCCATGCACGACTTCCAGGTACTCTTCGATCACGGCGAGCGCTCTGAACTGCTGGACCCCGCAATGGCTCTCTACGGCAAGCTGGGTTTTCCTGCTCCACCGGAAGGCCGGCCCTGGGTTTTTGCCAACTTCGTTCAGACACTCGACGGCATTGTGTCGCTGCGCGGCAATGAAGCTGGTGGCGCCGACATTGCACAGCTGCCAGAGGACCGATGGCTGATGGACTTGCTGCGGGCGAACGCCGATGCCGTGATAGTGGGCATGGGGACCTTGCGCGAGGAGCAGAGGATGGGACGCCCACGTCCGCGCGGACCGGTCTTCCGCATCGTGGATCCGGGCATGCAGCATTTGCGAGCCAAGCTGCGCTCCCACCGCGAGCGTAACGTGTTGGTCTCTGCCCATGCGGAGTTCAAGATGAGCGACTTTGCCGTATTCGACGGCGAGCTTGTGGATGTGACCGTGCTGACTACCCGGGAGGGTGCCAAGCGACTGGAGGCACAACGCGCGGAGCATCCTGCGGTGGATGTGGTGGGCGTGGAGCCTCTGCCAGACGGCAGGTTGGACATGGCGAAAGCAATTACGGCCCTGTACGAACGCTACGGTATCCGGTATCTGCTCTGTGAGGGCGGCCCCATGCTGTATTCGTCCATGCTCGTTGCGGGCCTCATCGATGAAAAGTTCGTCACTGTTTCCCCCATGGAAGTGGGACAGTGGAGTGCGGATGGACCGAGGCCTACGGTGCTTCCGTCCATAGGCTTCAGCAAGCAGGACGCGGTGCGATGGACGTGGCTGAGTTGCCGCAAACTGGGCGACTACCAGTTTCACCGGTTCCGGCGCAAGCCTCGCGGCATTTGTTAGACTCTGAGTTGTGAAAGGCATCCACAAGAGCGCATGGCTGCTGGCGGTTGCCTCAGGTCTGCTACAGATCCTGATTTTCCCTCGACCAAGTTTGTATTGGCTATGCTGGATCGCGCTTGCCCCGCTGATGTATGCGTTGCTGCGTGCTCGCGAGGCGGATGCCGCGCAGTTGCTGACCGATGAGGCCTACTCGTTCCTGGTCCCGGCGCGAGTCTGGCAAGGCTTTCTGCTGGGCTGGGCCTCCGGAACCGTCTTCTACTTCGGGACGTGCTACTGGGTCTACATCGTCATGCACAGCTACGGCGGACTCCCTCCGGTTGTGTCGTTCCTCCTGCTGATTCTTTTTTCCCTCTACATAGGGTTGCACCACGGAATCTTCGGCGCGCTGGTGGCGGTGGCCGGCCGTTCGCGGGCGGGCTTCAGCCGCAAGGCGCTGGTGCTCGCGCCGTTTCTATGGGTCGCGGTTGAACTGTTGCGGTCATACGTGGTGAGTTTTCCATGGACTCTGCTGGGGACGGCGCAAGTGGACAACTTGCCACTCGCCCGGTTGGCCAGCGTGACCGGCGTGTATGGCGTTTCGTTTGAGATTGCGCTCGTGAATACAGTATTTGCGGCGTCCATGCTGGTGCATCGCAAGCGGCGCGTTGGATTGCTGGTTGCGGCTCTTGCTGCGGCCGTTGCGCTGCAGGCGACGGTGTTGGTAAAAGCCGATCCCAGCGAGGTGGACGCGCACGCCACCCTGGTGCAGCAAAACGTGCCGATTGAGCGTCAGTGGACCTACGAGAGCTATAAGAAGCTGGTGGACGAATTGACCGCGATCAGCCGTGCTCCGCAGGCGGGCAAGGATGCGAGTGTTGCGCCTCTGATTGTGTGGCCGGAATCTCCCGCGCCGTTTGAGACCGATGACAAGCTGTTCGGCGACTCAACCTCTGCGCTGGCTCGAGAGCAGCGATCCTGGCTACTGGCCGGAGCGACCGCCGTGCAACCGGCCACGGAGCAGAAGGGAGCGGAACAGGTTTTCAATTCGGCGCTTCTGTTGGCTCCTACCGGGGCGGTTGCGCAGCGCTATGACAAGGTGCACCTGGTGCCATGGGGAGAGTACGTTCCATTTTCATGGGCGTTCGGTTTCGCCAAGTCGCTTACCCACGAGGTGGGGACCTTTGCCCCGGGAACTAGCGAGCGCATGCCGCTGGAGGTGGGTGGGCATCGGTACGGCGTGTTTATCTGTTACGAGGCAGCGTTTCCGCATGAGATTCGCCAATTTGCCGCGCACGGAGCGGAGGTGTTTGTAAACATCTCGAACGATGGGTGGTTCGGCGATTCGGGCGCACCCTGGCAGCACTTGAATATGGCTCGAATGCGGGCGGTGGAGAATCATCGCTGGGTGCTGCGAGCCACCAACACTGGGGTGACGGCGGCGATCGATCCGCTGGGACGGGTGGTGGCGGTGGCACCGCGAAAACAGCGGCTCGCTCTCGATGCGCCCTACGGACTCATAAGCGAGACGACATTCTATACGCGCTACGGAGACTGGTTCCCGATCCTGTGTGCCATAATCTCAATCACGGGATTGCTCTGGCGCGATCGTGCAGGAGCGCACATCACGTTACCGATCCCAGTCTAGGAGCAGATAAAAGATGATTGATCAGCAGCTCGAGCAAGAGTTCTCGGCGTTACGCGGCAAGGTTCGAGAGCTACAGGAGTATCTTTGACCCGCCAAAATTGAAGGTGGAGTTGGAGAAGGTAGAAGAGAAGACCGCCGACCCGAATTTCTGGAACGACTCCGAAAACTCACAGAAGACCATGCGCGAACGCAAGCGGCTGGAGGACGCATTGGCCACCGACAGTGCGCTGACGCGGCGCGTAGAGGATATCTCCGCCTACTTTGAACTCGCCAGCGAAGGCGAGCAGGTGGACGAGGAAGTGACCCGCGAAATCGGATCGTTGCGCGAATTGGTGGAAAAACTCGAGACGGAAACGCTGCTAAGCGGTGAACTGGATCGCAGCAACGCCATCGTGACGATTCATCCTGGTGCGGGAGGTACGGAGTCACAGGACTGGGCCGAGATGCTGCTGCGAATGTTCTTGCGCTGGTGTGAGCGCAAGGGATTCGAGACGGTTGTGAATGACATGCAGCCAGGGGACGAAGCCGGGATCAAGTCTGTGACCTTCAGCGTCACCGGCGAGTTCGCGTACGGGATGTTGGCCAGCGAAATTGGCGTGCACAGACTGGTGCGGATCTCACCCTTCGATCAGCAGGCGCGACGGCACACATCGTTTGCCAGCGTGTACGTTTCTCCGGAAATCGACGACAGCATTGAAGTGATCATTAAGCCGGACGATATTCGCATTGACACCTACCGCTCGGGTGGTAAGGGCGGCCAGCACGTCAATACTACGGATTCGGCGGTGCGTATTACGCACTATCCCACAGGGATTGTGGTGGCCTGCCAAAACGAACGTTCGCAACACAAGAACCGGGAACGCGGCTTTAAAATGTTGCGGTCCAGAATTTACGAGTATGAACTTCAAAAGAAGCGGGCGGCGAGCCAGAAGGTAGAGGACTCGAAGCTGGGCATCGACTTCGGTTCGCAGATTCGATCCTACGTACTGCAGCCTTACCGAATGGCGAAGGATCATCGTACCAAGTTGGAAGTGGGTGACGTGGATCGGGTACTGGATGGGGATATCGATCCATTCATCCGTGCCTACCTGCTGATGCGGAGGGCTGAGCAGAGGTAAGAGGAGAAAGAGGATGCAAGAGCCGGAAAACTCTAATCTGCACAAGCCGTGGAAGCGGCCGCTCGGAACGCGGTTTGACGAGGCCCTGGTGCTGGCGAGCACGCTGCATCGCGACCAGCGCCGAAAGGCAAGCGGAGTTCCTTACGTTGCCCACCTTCTGGGCGTTGCGTCACTCGTACTGGAAGAAGGCGGCAGCGAGGACATGGCCATTGCCGCGCTACTGCATGACGCCGCAGAGGATCAGGGCGGGGAAGCGACGTTGGCGGGCATCCAGGAGGCATTCGGCACAGACGTGGCACGCTGGGTGCGGCAGGCGAGTGACACCTTTCAGCGCCCCAAGCCGGATTGGGAGCTGCGCAAGCAGCATCACATGGCGGCGATCCCGATGGCTGATTGGGAAGCCCAACTCATCATGCTGGCGGATAAGGTACACAACGCACGTTCGATCCTCGCCGACCATATGCGCGTTGGCTCACAGATGTGGGACCGTTTCAGCGTCCCGCGCGAGCGCACCGTGTGGTACTACGAAACATTGCTCGAAGTGTTCGAGCGTGACCTGTCACCTACGCTCTACGACGAGCTGAGTGAATGTGTGAAGCAGATGAAGGAGCTGGACTAAGTGGCTCGGATGGTTGACCTGATCCGCCAGGGCAGCGCGCCAGAATCAATCCTGCGGCGAGCTGCCAAGGGAGGCCTTTCACTCCCGATCAACGAAGCTATCGAAATTCTGGTTCTCTTGAGCGCCCATCGCGAACTAGGGAAGGAAGCCGAGCATACGCTGGAGTCCTGGGATGAAGCATCGCTTGCTAAGGTGGCATCCGATCCGATCAGTCCCGCGGAAGTGCTGATCCACCTGCTGCATCACCAGGCGCACCGGCCAGCGCTCCTGCTTGCCCTCTGCGAGAATCCAGCGCTGCCATTGACCGAGATAGAAGCTGCGGCGAGCCGGGCAGGAGAGCACACAATTCACGTGTTGATGCAGAGCGCCCGGGTGTGCAGCTCAAGCCGTCTGCGGGAGCTGATGATGGAAAATCCAGCCGCAAAGCAGCTGCAGGCGAAGTTGCTGGAGTGCGCCCAGAACGCCGAGGGACAGCAAGATGCGGATGCGGTGGCCGCGAACCTGCTTGCGATCCACGCAGAAGACTTGGCAAGAGAGGACGGGCGGCCCTTCGAGTTGGTTTCGGGTCCAGAGGGAGAGGAAGACGCACTCGCCAAGCTGATGGCCCAGGCAAAGCAGGGCGAAGCCAGCGCAGAAACTCCTGAAGATATTGCGCACCTTTCATTGCTGCAGAGGATTGGGCGCTTGCGGGTTGGCGAGCGCATCAAACTGGCGGTGCGCGGAAATCGTGAAGAGAGGATGGTGCTGATCCGGGATCGCTCGAAGCTGGTTTCGCTTTCTGTGCTGGAGTCGCCGAAGGTCAATGAGGCCGAGATGGAAAGCTTCGCGGCGATGAAGAATGTTCAGGAATCCGTGCTGCGGGCAATCTCCCAAAAGAGAAATTACATGAAGAACTACAGCGTGGTGCGGACTTTGGCGAACAATCCCAAGACGCCGATTGACGTGACCTTGCCGCTGCTGCAGCACCTCATGATGAAGGATCAACGGGCTCTGGCGGTGAACAAGAATGTGAACGAGACCGTGCGCAAAGTAGCGCTTCGCCTCTGGCGTATGAAGTCAGAACGGAAAAAAGAGTAAACGACGGGATCGGTGACCATTGGAAGATCAGGTACTGGAGTTGTTGAAGAAAGCGAAGACCATTGCCGTAATCGGATTGTCAGATGATCCGGGTAAGCCGAGCTACGGGGTTTCGCGATATCTGCAGGCAAGCGGCTACCGTGTAGTGCCAGTCAATCCGCAGGTGACGCAAGTTCTGGGTGAGAAGGCCTACGCCACTCTCGGCGAAGCCGCGCAGCATGAGAAGATCGATGTCGTTGACGTCTTCCGGCGTCCGGATGCTGTTCCGGCCATTGTGGACGACGTCTTGAAACTGGGACTTCCCGCGTTGTGGTTGCAGGAGACGGTCGTACACCAAGAGGCGGCGGAAAGGGCTCGGCAGGCCGGAGTGATGGTCGTCATGGACCGCTGCATCCTGAAAGAGCACAAGAAGCGTGGGCTCTGAGATTTTCGGGGCCACATAAAGCAGCTCGACTGGGACAAAAACTGACCGCTTGAGGCGCTAGCCAGAGAGCAGAGTGCATCAGCCCTGCCATTATGCGGGGCTCTTTCGTTGGTTCAGCACAGCAATTTTGGGTGATTGTCAGGTCAAACAGAGTAACCATCGCCGCTCGTGCCACATCTCACGTAATTACGGGTGCGGCGATCTGTCTCGCTCCCAGGAAATGTGAGGTACACCATGTACCGCAAGACTGCTACCGGATGCGAGTCTGCGCTTCGCACGGTGCGGCCCATGGCCGATGTGAAAGCTCTCTCCCGAATTCGGGGTAGAGTGCTTTGTGTTGTTCTGGTGCTGCTGATTGCCTGTAGCGCCGTGCCCACGTTCGCACAGGGCACGCCGCCGGACCCAGCTTCTGCTCAAAGTTCAGAGTTGCCTGCCCAGGCCGCACCGTCCTCCCCACCAGGTGAAAGCGAAGTTCCCGCCACGGCGCCGGATGTGAATAAGCCGGCACAGGATACTGCTAGCAAGGAGCCTGCCGCGTCCGAAGCCCAGAGCCCGGTTCCTCAAGTCCTGCCCCCGGCGATGGCAACCAAGAGCAAGCTTCCCGTGGAGGGCGATTACAACGAAGTGCACGTGCAGCCCATGGTGAAGTCGGACGAGAAGGCGAAGTTCAATCCGAACTCTCCGGCAAAGGCAGAGGCGGAGATCGATCCGAGCCTGAAGACGCATACGAGGCCAATCCGCGTGGACGTGGATCTCGTGCTGGTCCCCGTGACGGTCACGGACTCCATGAGTCGCCTGGTGACAGGACTGGAAAAAGATAACTTTGTGCTGATGGATAATGGGGAGAAGCAGGCAATCCAGCACTTCTCCAGCGAAGACGCACCGATCTCTCTGGGCGTGATCTTTGATATGAGCGGGTCGATGGTCAACAAGATTGAGAAGGCTCGCGACGCGGTAGTCGAGTTTTTCAAGACGGCGAATCCTGAAGACGAGTTTTTCCTGATCGCATTCAACGATAAACCCACACTGATCGCTGACTTCACGAACAGCGTGGAAGATGTTCAGTCGAAACTCGTCTATGTGGTTCCCAAGGGCCGAACCGCGCTGCTAGATTCGATTTATCTCGGAATCACCAAGATGCGACAGGCCAAGCAGCAGCGCAAAGCCTTGCTGATCATCTCCGATGGGGGCGATAATCGCAGCCGCTATACAGAGAATGAGATCAAGTCGATGGTGAAAGAGGCCGATGTTCAGATCTATGCCATCGGAATTTTTGATCAGTCGCCGCGCAGCGACGAGGAGCGTTACGGACCGCAACTTCTGTCAGAAGTGACGGAGGTTACCGGGGGACGGACATTTACAGTCGACAGTCCGAACCAGCTTACGGAAGTCGCAGGAAAAATCGGAGTAGAGCTGCGCAACCAATATGTGCTCGGATACCGTCCTACCAAACCAGCACGCGATGGGCGCTGGCGAAAACTTCGAGTGAAGCTGAATACTCCGAAGGGGTTGCCGCAGCTTTCTGTGTACGCGAAGACGGGATACTATGCTCCAAGTGATTAATACAAACTGGAAGAAGATTTCGATTGTGACGCTTTGCGTGCTGCTGGCAGGACTGAGCAGCACGTTGATGGCGCAGAGCCAGAACGCTCAGTCGCCGCCGAACAGTGCAGCTCAGAGCAACGGAAATGACGATGTGCTGTTGCCTCCAGAGGGCTTGGCCCCAGAAAGGCCAGCGGCACAACCGGCGTCTGTCCCACCACCGCAGAGCGCGACTCAGCCCGCTGAGTCCCAAACGCCGCCGGTAAACCAGCCGGGAAATACCGTGAATCTGGCGCCACAAGGCCGCGAGGCCGAGAAGTCAGACAACGGCACATTTGTGTTCAAGACTGAAGTGCAGGAAGTCACGTTGCACGCGACGGTGGTCGATGATCGTCAGCGGCTGGTGACCAACCTGAATCGCACATCTTTTCAGGTATTTGAGGACGGACGCCCTCAGCGCATCACCTCCTTCCGGCGAGAGGACATCCCTGTAGCGCTGGGAATTGTGATCGACAACTCAGGCTCCATGCGCGACAAGCGGCCCAGCGTGAACGCAGCGGCGTTAAATCTGGTGCGGGCCAGCAATCCGCAGGATCAGGTCTGCGTGGTGAACTTCAACAACGAGTATTACCTGGATCAGGATTACACCGGCAATGTGAGCCTGCTGCGCGATGCGCTGGAGCGCATTGAGGCTCGTGGCGGAACCGCTCTGTACGACGCGATTGTGGCAACCAGTGAACACCTGATGAAGAGCGCTAAGCTACAAAAGAAGATCATTCTCGTGGTCACAGACGGAGAGGATACGGCGAGTCGTGACACGCTGGAAAAAGCCGTTCGCGCCATTGCCATTGACGGAGGCCCGACCGTCTACACCATCGGAATCCTAGGTCAGGAGCGCGAGAAGAAAGCTCGGCGTGCGCTGAGGATCATTGCAGAACAAACGGGCGGGGTTGCATTTTTCCCCGCGAATGTGAACGAGGTTGAAGCGATCTCCCAGCAAATTGCCCACGACATCCGTAACCAGTACACGATTGGTTACAAGCCTTCAACACCGAAGACGGAAGGCGGTTATCGCCAGGTGAAGGTGGACGCCATGGCCACCGGTTACAAGAAACTGATGGTGAGAACCCGCAGCGGCTACTATGCGACCGGTGGGGAGAAAGCTTCCGCAAAATAAGCGAGGGATGGCAGCGGAACCGGAAACGGCTTGGGCTACGGCTCTGAGCCGTTTTCTTTGCTCCCGCGCGGAGTTGACCGCCTGTGCCGGAAGCCGTAGCCTGAATGGTTACTAGCCAATCGCCAACGGGGATTCCTTCCAATGAAATGTTCGATGCGTGTGGTAGATAGCGTTCTGGACTTGATCGGCTCGACTCCGATGGTCCGGCTGAAGAAGCTTGTGCCGGACGGGGCGGCTGAGATCTGGGTGAAGCTCGAATCGTTCAATCCCGGTTTCAGCATCAAGGATCGCGCGGCTCTGGGGATGATTGAAGAAGCGGAGCGCGATGGAACTCTGAAACCCGGAGACACCATTGTGGAGGCCACCGCAGGGAACACTGGAGTCGGATTGGCGCTGGTGGGCGTGCAGAAGGGATATAAGGTCGTTTTCTTTGTGCCGGAAAAGTTCTCCAAAGAAAAAGTGATGCTGATGGAGTGCTTTGGCGCCAAAGTCTACCGGACTCCCACCGACGAAGGGATGGAAGGGGCCATCAGTCGCGCGAAGCAGTTGGTGCAGGAGAACGATCATTTTTGGTTTGCCGCTCAGTTTTCCAATCAGGGCAATCCGCGGATTCATCACGACACCACGGGCCGCGAGATCTGGGAGCAGACGGAAGGCAAGATCGATGGATTCGTCTGCGGCGCAGGTACCGGCGGCACCTTCACGGGCGTTGCGCGCTACCTGAAGGAGCAGAATTCGAAAGTGCTTGCCATACTGAGCGATCCGGAAAACTCGCTCTACAGCGGTCAGACTCCGGGTTCGCATGACGTGGAAGGCATCGGCTCCAGCTTCATTCCTGATGTGTTTGACCCGAAGGTCTGCGACGGTACGTTCATCGTCTCAGACGTGGACGCGTTCGCCATGGTAAAGCGGTTGGCGGTGGAAGAGGGAATCCTCGGCGGATCGAGCTCAGGCGCGAACGTTTGCGGAGCAATTGAACTCGCAAAGCGGCTCGGCAAAGGGAAACGTGTAGTCACGCTGATTCCGGATTCGGCTGAGCGGTATCTGTCGAAGGACATCTTCAACTATCACGGCGCGGTGCAGCCAAAGCCGCAGGAAATTTCAGACTAGGGGCAACGATGACGGAGAAGCACAAAGGATTTTCAACGCGGGCGATTCACGACGGACAAGAGCCCGAGGCGCTGACCGGCGCAGTGGGCGTTCCGATTTACGCGACTTCCACCTATCAGCAGGATGAACTCGGAAAGCCGCGGCTGGGATATGAGTACGCGCGCGTGTCGAACCCCACGCGTGATCGTCTGGAGACGAACCTGGCTTCGCTTGAAGGTGGAGTGGCGGCGCGCGTCTTTGCCAGTGGCATGGCGGCCATCACCGCGTTCTGCCAGATGATGAAAGCTGGGGACAATGTAGTTGCCGGAGACAACCTCTACGGTGGGACTCCGCGATTCTTTAACCAGGTAATGACGAAGTTCGGCGTTACATTTACATATGTCGATACAAGTGACCCTGCGAACGTGGCCGCGGCCATGCAGCCAAATACGCGCTACGTTTACCTGGAGACACCGACCAATCCGCTGATGGGGCTGACCGACATTGCGGCCGTCAGTAAGGTGGCGCATGCCAAGGGCGCCGAGGTGATTGTTGACAATACGTTCATGTCGCCGTATTTTCAGCGCCCGCTGGAGCTTGGCGCGGACATGGTGCTGCACTCCACCACAAAGTTTCTGAACGGACACAGCGACGGACTGGGCGGGGTGATCGTCTGCTCCACAACAGCGCAGGCAGAGGCTCTGGCGTTCTTGCAGAAGGCATCGGGCGGCATCATGTCGCCTTTCGAGAGCTGGCTGATTCTGCGCGGCGTCAAGACCCTGGCGGTGCGCATGCGGCAGCACGATATAAACGGGCGTGCGGTGGCCGAGTACCTGCGGAAGCATCCCAAGGTCGAGAAGGTGCTCTACCCTGGTTTGGAGGAGCATCCGCAGCACGAGCTTGCAAAGCGGCAGATGAAGGGCTTCGGATCGATGATCACCTTTGAGACCGGGTCGTTGGACAATGCCAAGAAGCTGCTGAAGCAGGTGAAAATCTGCACTCTCGCGGAATCGCTCGGCGGGGTCGAGACACTGATCTCACATCCGGCCACGATGACCCACGCTGCGTTGGGTGCCGAGGGCCGCGCCAAGATTGGGCTCACCGATGGAATGGTGCGCATCTCGGTAGGCATCGAAGAGGTAGAAGACATTCTGGCAGACCTGGAGCAGGCGCTCGCGGCGGTTTAAGACGGGAGAGATCGATTGAGCAATGTGGACTGGAACGCAGTAGCGTATGACAACATTGCTGACCCGATGTTCGAATGGGGCGTGGCAAACATCGCCAAATTGGAACTAAAGGGCAACGAGCGCGTGCTCGACGCAGGATGTGGCAGCGGAAGAGTGACGGAAGAGTTGCTGAAGCGATTGCCATCGGGCGAAGCGGTGGCCTTGGATTTCTCTCCGCAGATGATGGAGCAGGCGCGTCAACGGCTTTCGAAGCTCGGCGCGCATGTGGAGTTTGTCGAAGCCAGCCTGCAGGAGTTTGCGTTGGAGCGTCCGGTGGATGGAGTCTTCAGCAACGCGGTATTTCACTGGGTTCCAGACCACGCGATGATGTTTCGCTCATTGCATCGGGCTGTGAAGCCCGGAGGCTGGCTGGTGGCGGAGTTCGGCGGCGTCGGAAATCTGGCGAAGACCTTGCAGCGCGCGCAGTTCGTCGCGAAGGCGGCTCCGTTTGCCGCACACATCAAGGAGTTCGAGGCTGGGCCGCACTTTGAGGATGTGGCGAGCACGCGTCAGCGAATGGAAGCAGCGGGCTTCACGGTAGACGAAGCTGAACTGTGCATCAGGCTTCCTCGCTTTGAGCTTCGTGAACGCTATGAGATGTTTCTTCAGACTGTGATCCTGCGTCAGCCCATGGCGGAGTTGCCCGAGAGCTTGCGTCCGGAATTTCTCGAGCAGGTATCCCGCATGACCTTGCAGGAAGAGGGCGCGTATATCTTCGACTACGTTCGGCTGAACGTTCGCGCAACTGCCTGATCGCTGGCCTTACTTGCGGACGGAAGAGCTAATCCAGTTAAGGTAATTCTCCAATCCGGATTCAACGGTGAAAGCAATCAGCTCTGGAATCTGGTAGGAGTGCAGCTCGCGAATGGCGTCCTGAATTGTGGGGCCATTGTTTTCCGTAGACTTGACGAGCAGGAGAAACTCCTCGGAGTTTTCCACGGCGCCTTGCCAGCTATACACCGACGAGACGGGGCCGAGGATGTTTACGCACGCGGCCAAGCGCCGGGAGACAAGCTCCGTGGCAATGGTGTTAGCTTCCTCGCGGTTGGGAGCCGTGGTTATGAAAAGGCGCTTGTCGGTCATACGTAGTTCCTTGTAGGAGCAGGAAACAAGCTACTCGACCAAGGTTGCGGAATCAAGGGCAAAGCGCGAAAACTCGACATTCCTCAGTCCGACGCGACAGTGGGCCGATGAAGGGGCTGCGCTGTTAGAATTTGTGTTGGTTCCCTTGCAGGCGCACGACAATGGCCGAGCGCATCAGGTTGTGGTGATAACCATACGACTACACGGAGATGAAGATATGGCGACACAGATTAAGTTCGGGACCTCTGGATGGCGCGCGATCGTCGCGGATGAGTTCACGGTTGCGAACGTCAAACGCGCGGTGACAGGCATTGCGCGCTATGTCGTGAGTACCGGCAAAGCTGACCCCAAGCTGGTCGTCGGGCGCGACCCGCGCTACATGGGCGAGACGTTTGTGGACATTGCCTCTACCATCCTGGAGAGCTACGGGATCACGCCGCTGGTGGTAACTGAACCTGCGCCCACTCCGGCCATCTCCTGGGAAGTGATGTGCCAGAAAGCCGACGGCGCCATCAACTTCACGGCCTCGCACAATCCCGCAGAGTACAACGGCATCAAGTTCTCCACGCCAGACGGCGCTCCCGCGCTGCCCGAGGTCACCAAGCAGATTGAGGCCGAGGTGGTGAAGGCCGACGCGGACGGCGGCGCACCTCCAACTGGAATAAAGAAGGCCGAGCGTCAACAGATCGATGTGAAGCCCAACTACCTGGCCCGAATCAAGGAACTGGTGGACTTCAAGGCAATCCGCGCGGCCGGGCTGAATGTTGCGTTTGATCCCATGTGGGGAGCCTCGCGCGGATACAGCAATATTGTGTTGCGCGAAGAGGGAATCGATTGTTCGGTGGTGCATGACACGCGCGATGTTCTTTTCGGCGGCCACGCGCCGGAGCCGGATGGCGAACTGCTCGACGAGTTGCGGCACAAGATGAAGGAGACGGGAGCAAAGATCGGAATTGCCTGTGATGGTGACGCCGACCGCTTTGGGATTGTCGATGAAGACGGGACTTACATTTCCCCGAACTACGTCATTGCCTTGCTCTTTGACTACCTGGTGGAAACACGTGGATGGCGCAATGGCGTCGCAAAAAGCGTGGCAACCACCAATCTGATCAATGCCGTGGCTGAGCACTACAAGATTGAGCTGTTCGAAACGCCAGTAGGGTTCAAGTACATCGGTGAGCTCATCAAGCAAGATAAGATTGCCATTGGTGGCGAGGAGAGCGCAGGCTTAACCATTCGTCATCATGTTCCGGAGAAGGATGGTGTGCTCGCCGGATTGCTGCTCTGCGAGATGGTAGCCAAGCGTGGCAAGAGCCTTGGTGCGCAGTTGAAAGAATTATTTGCCAAAGTTGGTTCGTACTACCCGGAAAGACAGAACTTCCGCTTGACTGACGCAGCCAAAACGAAGTTCACTACGAAGTTAGGTACCAATCCGTCTGAATTTGCGGGAAAGAAAGTCGCGCAGATCGTGCGCACGGACGGGTTGAAGCTCGTGCTCGACGATGGATCGTGGGTTTGCTACCGGGTGAGCGGCACGGAGCCGGTAGTACGTGCCTACACCGAGGCGCGTAGCCAGGCTGAACTGGCCAAGTTGAGCGAAGCTGCCAAGCATTGGGTAAGTGATTAGTTTTATAGCGAAGGGATATGAGCATCCGGTGAAATGGCTGCAGGAGTTCGGACGAAAGCTGGTGGAGTGGCGCAGGTTGCTGGCCAGCGCAATGCTTGCGATCGTTGCGGTCGGCTTGTTCACCCATGCCATGCTTGGAGATAACGGCTGGATCAAGTACCGGCAGAAGAAAGCGGAATACCAGAAACTGCAGCAGGACCTGCAACGGTTGGACTCGGAAAACCAGCGGCTCGATTCGGAGATCAAGGGACTGAAGAGTGATCCGAAGGCGATTGAAAAGGAAGCTCGCGAGCAGTTACGCTACGCCAAACCGGGAGAGGTGATATACCTGCTACCGGAGAAGACCGCTCCACAGGCGACCCAACCTCCGCAATCCGCGCATAAGTAATAATATAGAAAAGCACATTGCCACCGGAAGATCCCGGTGGCTTTCTTTGTTGCAGCATATCTAGCGAAAGTTAAAGTAACGCTTGAGGCTGAGGATGGGTTTTTCAAAGCGAATCCACATCAGCGACGCGAAGCCGATGGAGGCTGCAAGTCGAATAGCGACAATGGCCAGGTTGCCGGCCATTCCGAAGCGGTCGAGCGGTTTGTCCACGTACCCGCCGAGCACCGAAAAGACCAGAATGTGCGTGACATAGAGACCGTAGCTGATTTTCCCTACGAAGAGCAGTGGGCGAAAAGTGAGCGCGCGGCAGTACAGTGTCGAGCGGGAACTTCCCAGCAGCGCAGCCAGTAGCATTCCGCCGAATCCGATGGAGAGCAGCGTGTCAGTGAGTGCCGAACCGTGGTTCAACATCAGCGCCACACCGGAGGCGCCAGTGGCGAGTGCAACTCGCATGATCCAGGTCCATGCTCGTATCGGCCAGGGAAGAACGCGCAAGGCGATGGCGATCATGGAGCCAACCGCAAGGCCGTCGAGATGGGTGAGCGTGTTGGTGGGTGTGAGGCGGTTCCCCCAGAACAGGCGCAGCAGCGGAGAGGTGGCCAGCATCACACCTGCGGCCAGCAGCAACCAGCGCCCCGGAACCCGACGCGCAATGGGTGTCCAGAAGAGATAGAACTGCTGCTCAATGGCCAGGCTCCACGTGGGGCCAATGGCCCCCGGGAGAACAATGGGCCAGAGGTTTTGGACGAACAGTAGTAGGAAGAGCCAGGGAGCCAACGCGATCTCGTGAAACATCCAGCGGTAGCCGCTGAAGAGAAACGGGAAGAAGAAGTAGTACAGGAAGAGCAGCAACAGATAGACCGGCCAGATACGCAGCAACCGGCGGGCGTAGAAGTTGGAATAGAAGCGCGGGGCGCTGCCTGAGTCAAGGATGATCCCGGTGATGAGAAAGCCAGAGAGAACAAAGAAGAGACTGACGCCACTCCATCCCCATTCGATGAAGCGTTCCAGAAATGTGCCTTGTAAACGCGGATGACAGTGGTAGAGAACGACCGCGAGGATGGCCACGCCGCGAAGTCCGTCAAAAGCTGGGATGAAGGCCGGCAGCCACGCAGGCCGCAGACTCTCTGGCGGCGCAGGGGGAGCGATACGAGCCCCTGCCGAGGCCGCTGCGGTGACTGCCGACGCCACTACCGGGAAATCCCTTCGAGCGGCGAGCTGGCCGAAGCGTACAACTTGCGGGCCATGCGTCCGGCAAGGTAGCCTTCGCGACCCGCAATCACTGCATGCTTCATGGCAGATGCCATCAGCACGGGATCTGCTGCGGCGGCGATTCCGGTGTTCATGAGCACGGCGTCGTAGCCAAGCTCCAAGGCGAGCGCGGCGTCAGAGGGCACGCCAACTCCGGCGTCCACAATGAGCGGTACGGAGCTGATGAGCTCGCGCAGGATGCGCAGGTTGGCCACGTTCTGAATCCCGAGACCGCTGCCAATCGGAGCGCCAAGCGGCATCACGACCGCTGCTCCTGCGTCGATCAATTTGAGCGCAACTACTGGATCGTCAGATGTATACGGAAGAACAGTAAACCCTTCCTTTACCAATATGCGGGTGGCTTCCACGGTGGCCGCCACGTCCGGATAGAGCGTCTTCTGGTCGCCGATGACCTCGATCTTGACCCAGTCGCTCAAGCCCACTTCGCGGCCTAGTCGAGCGACGCGAATGGCATCTTCGGCTGTGTAGCAACCGGCGGTGTTGGGAAGGAGAAAGTACTTCTTGGGGTCGATAAAGTCGAGTAGCGACTCCTTGTTGCGGTCCAGGTTCACGCGGCGCACGGCCACGGTGACAACCTCGGCACCGCTGGCTTCCAAGGCGGCAGCCGTCTGCGGGCCGTCCTTATATTTTCCAGTGCCAACAAACAGGCGGGAGTGGAAGGTCTTTCCTGCGATTACAAGCGGGTCCATACCGCTATTGTAAATCGAGTTGTGCCTTGAAGAGAGAGGAACCGCAAACGTGAGCTCAATAAGGGCTCACGTTTGCGGGCACAGCAGAAGCTATGCGGTTTGCTTGGTATCAGCCGGAACTGCGTCAGCGTAGAGCTTTTCGATCTGCTCCTTGTAGAGCGCTTCCACGTTTCGGCGGCGCAACTTGAGGGTGGGTGTGAGCGTTCCGTTTTCAATACTCAGCTCTTCAGGCACCACCAGCACCTTCTTGAGGCGCTCGAAGCGCGCGAGGTTCTGGTTGACTTGCATGACGATGCCCTCGTAAAGCAACTGGACACGGGCGTCGGCCACCAACTCCTTGCGCGAGCGGAACACTACGCCGTTCTTCGCTGCCCAATCTTCCAGCGCGGCGAAAGCCGGCACGATGACCACAGCGGGGAATCGGCGTCGGTCTCCAAGGATAGCGGCCTCGCCGACGAGAGGGTTGGACTTCAGCGAATTCTCAATGGGCTGGGGCGCAATGAACTTGCCGCCTGAAGTCTTGATCAAATCCTTCTTGCGATCGGTGATGGAGAGGAAGCCATCGGCATCGAGCATGGCAATGTCTCCGGTTCTGAACCACCCGTCTTCCTCAAAGGCGGCAGCCGTTTCCTCCGGCATATTCCAGTAGCCCTTGAAAACGCTGGGACCGCGCACCAGCAACTCGCCATCTCCAGCAATATGAACCTGCACATTGGAGAGTGGGCGTCCCACGGTTCCGAGCTTGCGGGCGCGCGGGGAGTTTACGGAGATGACCGGCGAGGTTTCAGTCAGTCCATAACCTTCGTGCACTAGCAGTCCGATCTGGGCGTACCACTCCGCTAACTCCCGGCCCAGCGGCGCGCCTCCAGAGATGAAGATGCGCACCCTGCCTCCCATGGACTCCAGAACCTTCGAGAACATGAGCCGGTTGGCGAGCTTCCAAACCAACGCCGTTGGACGCTTGCCCGCGATAATCTGATCCATGTGGGCCCATCCCACCGACATGGCCCATCGATAGACAGCCTTTTTGAGCCCTGCGGCAACCCCGCGCTGTACCTGGTTGTAGATCTTCTCGTAAACCCTCGGCACGGCGACAAAGATGGTCGGATGCAGCTGACGAAGAACACGCGGCATGTCCTCGATAAACGGACAGTAGGCGATGGTGACGCCGCGATACAGTTCGGCGAAATCAACGTGGCGGGCGGTGATGTGCGATAGCGGGAGGAAGCTGACTGCCAGATCGGTGCCCACCTGGAAGTCGAACTCATCGAGGGAAACGGAGAGGTTCGAGGCAATGTTGCCGTGCGTGAGCATGGCGCCCTTGGGAACGCCCGTGGTGCCGCTGGTATAGATCAGCGTGGCGAGATCGTCTGGGCTGATGCTGGCGGCCATTGCATCCAGTTCCGCCACCCGCTGCGTCGGCCCGGCCGCCATGATCTCGGGCATAGAGAGCACGCCGGAATCCGGTGCAGGCGGGTCCATCAAAATGATGGTCTCGATAAAGGTCTCTGACTGGATGGCACGTAGCTTGGCGAGTTGTGCCGCAGTGGAGACAAAGGCCGTCTTGGCCCCCGAATGGCGCAGGAGAAACGAAATTTGATCGCCGGTGAGGGTGGCGTAGATGGGAACTGTGGCTGCGCCGGACAGCAGAATGGCAAAATCCGCAATCGTCCACTCGGGGCGATTCTCCGAGAGAATTGCTACGCGATCTCCGTGTGAGATGCCTCGCTGGCGTAAGGCCTGCGCCACCCCCATGACCCTCTGGTAAAGGCCGTTTGAGGAGATAGCAACCCACTCGGGGCCACTTTCATAGAGCATGACTCGGGGCTGGTTGCGGTCCACGATCTTGAAGAAAATGTCAGCCAATGTGCGCGGCTTAGGTTGTGCGTCCATGCAGTCCCTTCTATCGGGTGCTTCAAGAACTTACGTCTTCAACCCAGATAAGATGATGTCCGAGACGCTTTCGGCTACTTCGGATAGTTGATAAAAAGTATCGTCGAGCACCCAGGAGGTCACCATCTCGTCCAAGGCTCCGAAAAAGCAGTTTGCCGCGATCTTATCGCGCAGCTCGGGCCGGAAGATACCTTGGGCCTGGCCGTCGCGAATGGCTGCGCGGACGAGACCGAAGTACTCAATCATGTGCTCGTGTGAGAAAGGCGCCAGAAAACGAGCGCTCTGGCGCAGTTCCATCTGAAATACCACGGCAAGGTCGCGATTGTCGTTGAAAGCCTGCAGATGAAGCTGGGCGAGCCGTCGCAGCTTGCCGGCTGGCGAGGGAATGGTGGCTAATTCTGTGCGGGCCCGGCTCATGAAGGCATCAAACGCGGTGTTGATGGTGGTCATGAGCAGTTCTTCCTTATTCCGGAAGTACAGGTAAATGGTGCCGTCGGCCACCGATGCGCGCTCTGCTACGTCTGAGACCCGGGCAGAGTGAAATCCCTTTGCGGCAAAGACCGAGGCGGCCGCATCCAGAATACGCTGGTATTTATCGCCCACAATTCGCGGTTTTGCTACAAGCTTAGGCGGTGTTCGCTTGTCTTTAGGGGCTCTCATCAAGGCGCGCTCCCAGGCGCGCGGATTCATCTGGTAACAGAAACACGGCAAACAGAGATGATTCGCTGCACCGGAAAAGATAATCCAAAAAGCCGGTACGCGGAAGAGGAGAGTATCACAAATGTTGCATTCCGCTCCCTCGGTCAACCTTCCGGGTGTGGTGCCCATCCTATCTGAATCAGAGCAACACTTGCGCCAGCGGGCTCCTATTGGAGCGGTCCGGCTTGGCGGTCGACCGTACTGGATCTAGGCAGTTTCAAATCATGCTTTAGGCGGGGCTGCCGCTCATGTAGGCAAATACATTGCATCCAACTTCCGGCGCGAAAGGAACGACAGATCCCCGACATGGCCCCGCGTTTGGATCCCACCTGGTATAAAGACGCCATCATTTACGAGGTTCACGTCAGAGCATTCTATGACAGCGTGACGGACGGAATCGGCGACTTTGGTGGATTGACGCAGAAGCTCGATTATCTTGAGGACCTTGGCGTGACGGCGATCTGGCTTTTGCCATTTTGCCCCTCGCCTCTGCGAGACGACGGCTATGACATTTCAAATTACACCGACGTAAACCCTTCCTATGGCACGCTGCGCGACTTTCATCGCTTCCTGAAGGAGGCGCACCGGCGCGGCCTGAGGGTCATTACCGAGCTCGTGCTGAACCACACCAGCGACCAGCATGAGTGGTTCCAGCGCTCTCGACGCGCGGCCCCCGGAAGCCGCTGGCGCAACTTCTATGTGTGGAGCGACTCGCCGCAAAAGTACGCCGAGGCTCGGATCATCTTCAAGGACTTTGAGGCTGCCAACTGGACCTGGGACCCAGTGGCGAAGTCCTACTACTGGCATCGCTTCTACTCGCACCAGCCGGACCTCAACTGGGACAATCGCGAGGTAAAGCAGGCGATGCTGGCCGCCATGGATTTCTGGTTTGACATGGGAGTAGACGGCCTGCGTCTTGATGCAGTGCCCTACCTCTTTGAACGCGAAGGCACCAACTGCGAGAACCTGCCAGAAACTCATGCCGCACTGCGCGAGGTTCGCGCCCACGTGGAGCAGCGCTATCGTGACAAGATGCTGCTGGCTGAGGCCAACCAGTGGCCCGAAGACTCGGTGGCCTACTTTGGGAACGGTGACGAGTGCCAGATGGCATTCAACTTCCCGGTGATGCCACGCATGTTCATGTCGTTGCAGATGGAGGATCGCTATCCTCTGACTGACATCATGAAGCTTACGCCTGCGATTCCCGAAAACTGCCAGTGGGCGTTGTTTCTACGCAATCATGACGAACTGACGCTGGAGATGGTGACCGACGAAGAGCGCGACTTCATGTATCGGACTTACGCGCATGACCGGCAGATGCGCATCAACCTCGGAATCCGGCGCAGGCTGGCGCCACTGTTGGAGAATGACCGCCGCAAGATTGAGTTGATGAACGCGCTGCTTTTCTCTCTTCCGGGAACGCCGGTCATTTATTACGGCGACGAGATTGGGATGGGCGATAACGTGTATCTTGGCGACCGCAATGGCGTGCGCACGCCTATGCAATGGAGTGCGGATCGCAACGCGGGGTTCTCTCGTGCCAATCCGCAGCGCCTCTTCCTCCCGGTGAACATCGATCCCGAGTACCACTATGAAGCGGTGAACGTGGAGACTCAGCAGCGCAATCCGCACTCGTTGCTCTGGTGGATGAAGCGCTCCATTGCACAGCGCAAGCAGTTCAAGGCATTCGGACGCGGAAGCCTGGAGTTCCTGTATCCGTCGAATCGCAAGGTGCTCGCGTTCTTGCGCGTATATGACGACGAACGAATCCTCGTGGTGGCGAATCTCTCGCGCTTCAGCCAGGGAGCGGAACTGGATCTTCAGAAGTTTCAGGGCTCCGCGCTGCTGGAGATATTCGGAGTAAGCCGCTTTCCCCACATCTCGCAGGAGCCGTACTTCCTCTCCCTCGCTCCGTACTCGTTCTACTGGTTCAAGATTCTGCCGAAAGAGACCGGCGAAGAAATGGTGGACACGGAAGGCAGCGCGGCGCCTGTAACCTTGGCAGTCGATTCCATGAAGGATGTGTGGAGCGAACCCACGCTGGATCAGGTAGCCAAGCTGCTGCCGCGCATCCTCCGCAAGCGGCGGTGGTTCCTCGGCCGTGACCGCGCCATCACTGGAGTTACCGTGCAGGATGTGGTTCCGCTGCGGCGCACCGACGCAGCAATCCTCCTGGTGCTGGTGGAGTACAGCGAGGGTGAGGCGGAGACCTACACGTTGCCGATGTCCGTGGCATCCGGGGACCAGGCCGATGCCGTACTCCGCGATCACTCGGAAGCCGTGCTGGCAAAGCTGCAGTTCAACGACCAGAGCTCGGCCCTGCTGCACAGCGCGCTCTTTGAGCGGAGCTTCAGCGATGCTCTCTTGACCGCGGTCTTGAAGCGCAGCAAGTTCAAGGGCACGCGCGGAGAGATTGTGGCGGGACACACCAAGGCTTTCCGCGAAGCTTGGCAGCACGTTCGCTCCAATCGTGAGCCGCAAGTGCAGACCGCAGATTCTCCGAATACTTTTGTGAATCTTGGCGAAGACTTTGTAGTGAAGCTATATCGCGAGGTTGAGATTGGCATCAATCCTGACCGCGAGTTGGAAGAGTTCCTCACCGAGATGACGACCTTCGCGCATATTCCGAAGGCTCTCGGCTGGATCGAGTACTGCAGCCAGAACGATGATGAGACGCAACGCACCACGCTCGGACTGGTGACCAGCTATGTCCGTAATGCGACACAAGGCTGGAATTATGTGCTTGACCACCTCGGTCTGTACTTTGAACGCGCGGTGGCCGTACATGAGGAAGATTCGCGCGCACGCGAAGTCATTAGCGGAAGTCCGTTGATGCTGGCGCAGCGCCCGGTGCCTGCATTGATGGCGGAGTTGCTGGGGAGTTTTGAAAACATGGTGCGCATGATGGGCGTGCGTACTGCGGAACTCCATGCCGCGTTGAGTTCGCATCCGGAGGTGCCGGAGTTCTCGCCTGAGCCATTCACGGATTTCTATCGCCACGGGCTTTATCACGGGATGCTGGGCCAGATGGGACGCGCGCTGGACGCGCTGCGAACGAATCTGAAGACGCTTCCGGAGCAGATACAGGAAGCAGCCGGAGAATTGCTTGCCAACGAATCTGGAATTCGCAATGGCCTGCTGCCGCTGCGCGATCAGCGAATCTCCGGCGCGCGCATCCGCCACCATGGAGACTATCAACTCGGTAACCTGCTGTTTACAGGCAACGACGTCGTTATCCGCAACTTCGATGGGCCTGTTGGAAGGCCGTTGAGCGAGCGTCGCATCAAGCGCTCGGCGCTGCGCGATGTGGCAAGCATGATCCGCTCTTTGCATTACGCTGCTCATGCTGTCTCCTTCGGACTCGTACCGGGCGTGGTGAAAGGACGCGAGCAGACAGCGCGCATCGACCGTTGGGCAGAGCACTGGCACGAGTGGGTCTCTTCCATGTTCCTCCAGGGTTATCTGGATAGCTCGCGCGGCGTGGAATTTCTGCCTGCGACAACTTCTGAGATCGAGATATTGCTTCGCGCGCATCTCATCGAGAAAGCCCTGTTGGAGATCATCTACGAACTGGAGCATAGGCCCGAGTGGGTGGGTATTCCGGTGCATGGCCTGTCATTGCTATTGAAGTGGTAGAGAGAAGTTTGCGGAAACAGGAGGGCCTCGGCCCTTCTTTTCTTGCGTTCAAGTAAGCTCCCGCGCCTGCCGATGTGTGATGCAGGAGCGCCCAGGAATGGCGGAAATCGACGCGCAACTCTTGCAATGCTTTAGCGACGGCATGCCCTTCGGTGCCTGCCTGGTAGATCTGCAGGGCAAGATCATTTACTGGAATTCCGCCGCTGAAGGAATTACCGGCTATCTCGGGCATGAAGTGCTGGGACGTGCATATCGAGGCGATTTGCTGATTCAAAGCTGCGGTGCAGTGAGCGCCGCCGCCGGAGCACTTTGTCCAGTGCTCGAAGTGTTCCGCGACGGAACCTCCGTGGGTGCTGATCTCTTTCTCAGGCACAAGCAGGGGCATCGCATTGCGCTCCGCGTTTTTGCGTTTGCGCTTCGCAACGCGATGGGTGAGATGCAGGGCGTGGGTGAGATCTTCGACCCTTCACACACCAAGCAGGAGAGTCCGGCGTGGGGTGGCCACTCCGACCACGAGTTTGAATTGGCCACCGGTTTGCCCGCTGTGGAAGAGAGCAGGGAACAGTTGAAGACTCTTCTGCACTCGTGCTCAGCATCCACTGCGGTGCTGCTGATAGAGATGACGGAGCAACCGGCAATTCTGCAACACGGCGGTGCGTCCATGCTGCATCAGGCAATTCGCGTGCTCGCCAGAACCATCGCAGGTCTGCTGCCCTCTCGCCATTACGTTGGTTGCTGGAGCGAGGGACGCTTGATCGCCATGATTCCCGAGTGCGCGCCAGAGACGTTGGAGGAAGTGAGAATCACTCTCGCCGCCGTGGGCTCCTCCTGCGCGGTGAAGTGGTGGGGTGACCGCGTAACCGTTGGCATGCGTGCCGTGGCACGCTACGTCGATCCCGCCCAGAGCGCTGACACACTGATTCAATCGTTGGAGCAGGAGCTGAAGAACGCTGCGGCCGGAGGAGATTGAGCGATGTTTATCATCATTGGCATCGTCGTTGTGTTCGGCTCCATCGTCGCGGGGTATTTGATGGAGCACGGCAACCTGCGCGTGCTGGTGCAACCGGCGGAGCTGCTCATCATCGGAGGAGCCGCCGTTGGAACATTGCTCATCGCCAACCCGCTGCACGTCATTAAGAAAATCATCGCGGGAATCGCAAGTGCAGTGAAGGGCTCGCACTTCGATAAAGTGTTCTATCTTGAGACGCTGAAGATGTGCTACGAGATTCTGAACAAGGCACGCAAGGACGGATTGTTGGCCATCGAGTCAGACATTGAAGAACCAGACAAGAGCACGGTGTTCTCCAAGTATCCCAAGTTTCTCAAGGATCACCACACCCGAGACTTCGTCTGCGACACCCTGCGCATGGCCGTGACCGGTGGCATTGATCCCTTCGATCTCGACCAGATGATGGATCTTGACATGGAGGTGTCTCACCGTGGCAGCAACGCTCCCGTTGCGGCTCTGAGCACAGTCGCGGATTCGCTGCCCGGTCTTGGAATTGTGGCTGCGGTGCTGGGTGTTGTAGTGACGATGGGTGCGCTGGGCGGGCCTCCCGAAGAGATTGGACACAAAGTGGCCTCGGCGCTGGTGGGTACATTCCTCGGCATCCTGCTCTGCTATGGGCTGGTTGGTCCGGTGGCAGCAAACATGACAAAGATTGCAGAAGACGAGCACGCTTACGTATATGTAATTCGGGTGGTGCTGATCTCGTTCATCAAGGGAGCTGCGCCGATCCAGGCTCTCGAATTTGGGCGCCGCGCGATTCCGGTAAACGTTCGTCCAGACTTCAATGATATGGAGAAGAACTGCAAGGGCGGCGCAGCTTCCGCGGCAGGGGGAGCCTAGTGCCGAATGCTCCGATCATCATCAAGAAGGTTTCCGGGCACGGAGGCCATCACGGCGGCGCATGGAAGGTAGCATATGCGGACTTCGTGACGGCGATGATGGCGCTGTTCATCGTGCTCTGGTTGCTGAACTCGAGCAAGCAGGTGCAAGAAGCGGTGGGCGGATATTTCAAAGACCCATCCGGAAACTCGAAGATGGTGGGTAGCACCATGCGCGGCGCGGGGCAGAATCTGGATCTGCGCAAAGAAGACATGAAGCACATCAAAGAGGCACTGGAGCTTCAAATCAAGTCGCTGCCCGACTTCGAGAAGTTCAAGAATCACATCGACATGACGATCACTGCCGAAGGCTTGCGCATTGAATTGACCGAAGGCGAGAAGGGTACGTTCTTCGAACTCGGCAGCGCCGTTCCCAGCGCCAGCGGCACGGAACTGCTAAAGGCGCTGGCTCAGGAAGTTGGCAAACTTCCCAATAAGGTGTCTATCGAAGGCCACACGGATTCCAAGCCGTACACGGGCGGAATGCGCGGTTATAGCAACTGGGAGCTTTCTGTGGATCGCAGCAATGCCGCGCGCAAGATCATGCAAAGCTCCGGATTGCAGTCGCAGCAGGTTTCGCAGGTACGCGGCTTTGCCGACCAGCGTCCAAGGGCAAACACCACACCGGACGATCCTGCGAATCGGCGCATTTCGCTGATCGTGGAATACACATCGAAAGACGGCTCGGTGGGCGAGGCTGCGGGAGCCGGGGGCAGTAAGTAAAATGGCGGAGCCCATGAAGACTCCGCCGCAGTTCTGTTGCGCCAGATGTTAGCCGATGACGGTCAATTCCGCGATGCGCTCTTTCCACTCGCGTGGACCTGTCTCATGTACCGCGCTTCCATTGCTATCGACGGCCACAGTCACGGGCATGTCCTCGACCTCGAATTCGTAGATCGCTTCCATTCCGAGATCGGCAAACGCCAGCACTTTCGACTTCTTGATAGCCTTCGCCACCAGGTAAGCCGCACCGCCCACGGCCATCAGGTAAACCGCCTTGTTGTCCTTGATCGCCTGAATGGCTGCCGGGCCGCGCTCGGCCTTGCCTACCATGCCGATTAAGCCGGTCTGCTCCAGCATCTGGCGGGTGAATTTGTCCATGCGTGTGGCGGTAGTCGGGCCAGCAGGTCCGACCGCTTCATCGCGCACTGGGTCCACCGGACCAACGTAGTAGATGAAGCGGTTGGTGAAGTCCACCGGAAGCTTCTCGCCACGGTCGAGCATCTCCGTCATGCGTTTGTGCGCGGCGTCGCGGCCCGTGAGCAACTTGCCGCTCAGCAGTATCACTTCGCCGGGCTTCCATGTCAGCACGTCTTCGCGAGTTGTCTTATCAAGATTCACGCGGCGCGCCCCCGTGGGGCTGTACGTAAGTTCGGGCCAATCCTTCAGCGAAGGCGGTTCCAGAGCAACTGGGCCGGATCCATCCAGCGTGAAGTGCGCGTGGCGAGTCGCTGCGCAATTGGGAATCATGGCAACGGGTAAGTTGGCAGCGTGTGTGGGATAGTCCCGAACCTTTACATCCAGTACTGTGGTTAGCCCTCCCAAACCCTGCGCGCCAATGCCGAGTGCATTGATCTTGTCATAGAGTTCGAGGCGCAGCTCTTCCGCACGATTCTTCGCGCCGCGAGCCTTCAAGTCCTGAATGTCGATCGGATCCATCAGCGCTTCTTTGGCAATCAGCATAGCCTTTTCAGCCGTGCCACCAATGCCGATGCCGATAATTCCAGGAGGGCACCAACCCGCGCCCATCGTAGGCACTGTCTTCAGCACCCACTCCACAATCGAGTCAGAAGGATTGAGCATGGCGAATTTCGATTTGGCCTCAGAGCCGCCCCCCTTGGCGGCCACAATCACATCCAGCTTGTTGCCCGGCACCAGGGAAACATTGACCACGGCCGGCGTGTTGTCCTTGGTGTTCTTGCGCGCTCCAGCCGGATCAGCCAGAATGCTGGCGCGCAACTTGTTTTCCGGGAGCATGTAAGCGCGGCGTACACCTTCGTTGATCATCTCGTCCAGCGGCAGAGTGCCGTTGATGTGGACATCCATGCCGAGCTTGATGAATACCGTGACGATACCGGTGTCCTGGCAGAGCGGGCGATGGCCCTCGGCGCACATGCGCGAGTTGATCAGCAGCTGCGCAATGGCATCCTTCGCAGCGGGTGCCTGCTCGCGCTCGTAGGCGGCCGAGAGGCTGCGGATGAAATCGACTGGGTGATAGTACGAAATGAACTGCAACGCGTCGGCGACGCTCTGGATAAGGTCTTCCTGCTGAATGGTAGTCATGGGTGAGGTTCTCGCCTTTGAAAGCTAGAAGCTACCCAACATTATCGAACAGAAAGCCGCATCATTCCACACCCTTCGTTCAAGGCTTTGCATTGGCCCTAGCGCCGGGATTGGTGATCGCCCCCTGCGAAGCCGACGCCACCAGTGCGGTGTACTTGGCATAAACTCCACTGCGGTAAACAGGCGGCAGAGGAACATACTTTGCCAGCCGCTGCCGGAGCGTTGCGTCATCAACCTCCACCTGAAGGGTTCGCGCCGTAATATCAATGTGGATCGTGTCGCCCTCATGTATTGCGGCAATCGGGCCGCCGAGCGCCGCTTCCGGCGATACATGGCCAATCATCAGTCCGCGTGTTGCGCCGCTGAAGCGTCCGTCGGTGATCAGCGCCACGCTGCCGCCGAGGCCCTCGCCGACAATGGCCGCGGTAACGCCCAGCATCTCTCGCATACCGGGGCCACCTTTGGGGCCCTCGTTGCGGATCACCACCACATCTCCGGCGTGAATGGCCTTGGCCGTGACCGCATTCATCGCGTGCTCTTCGCTCTCAAAAACTCTCGCCGGGCCGGAATGGCTGAGGCGCTCATGTCCGCTAATCTTGGCGACGCCGCCTTCGGGGGCGATGTTTCCGCGCACAATGACTAACCCGCCAGACGCTTTCAGCGGCTTGTCGGCAGCAACAATCACCTCTTGTCCAGGAGTCTCTCTCACCGCAGCTGCTTCTTCGGAAATGGTCTTGCCTGAGACGGTGTTGAGGTCGCCGTGCAGCAAACCAAGTGAGAGCAGGCGGCTGGCGAGCACGCGAATGCCTCCCGCCGAATGGACGTCCGCGGCCACAAAACGGCCGGAGGGCTTAAGGTCTGCGAGGATCGGTGTGCGCTCACTGATGCGCTGAAAGTCATCAATGTCCAGCGCAATGCCGGCCTCGCGCGCAATCGCCAGAAGGTGCAGCACCGCATTCGTGGAGCCGCTCGTAGCGGCCACTGACGCAATGGCATTTTCGAATGCAGCAGGAGTCAAAATGTCGAGCGGGCGCACACCGCGCCGCAGCAGATTCATCACGACCTCGCCACACGCGACGGCCACCGCATCTTTTTCCGGAGAGAGCGCGGGCACGCTGTTGAAGCCCATCGGCGAGAGTCCAATCAACTCCATCACGGTGGACATGGTGTTGGCCGTGTACTGTCCTCCGCACGCTCCCGCGCCGGGACAAGCAACATTCTCCAGGGCTTTCAGTTCGTCGTCGCCAATCTTGCCTGCGGCGTTCGCTCCCACGGCCTCGAAGACGTCCTGAATCGTAACGTCCTTGCCCTTGAACTTGCCCGGCGCAATGGTGCCGCCATAAAGAATAAAACCCGGGATGTTGAGTCGCGCCAGCGCCATCGCCGCGGCGGGAATTGTCTTATCGCAGCCCACAATGCACACCACCGCATCGAAAAGCTGGCCACGGCAAACCAGCTCGATGGAGTCCGCAATCAGTTCGCGGCTTACCAGCGAAGCACGCATGCCCTCGGTCCCCATGGTCTCGCCATCGCTGATAGCGATGGTATTGAACTCCATGGGCGTGCCTCCGGCCTGCCGGATGCCTTGCTTCACCTTCGCGCCCAACTCGCGCAGATGCGAGTTGCATGGCATGGTCTCAATCCACGTGTTCGCTACTCCGATGATCGGCTTCGCCAGGTCAGCGTCCGTGTATCCAACGGCTTTGAACATGGCGCGCGCGGGGGCGCGGTCGCGTCCGTCCGTGATGTTGCGGCTGCGATGCTTCAGGTCCATAGGAGTTCCTTTCACTCGAGGAGAGAAGAACCACGCTTACGAAAATGCCGCGCGTCATTCAAGACGCGCGGCACACATCGGTCATAACCAGTTCACAACCTACTTGGATGCACCGGTCTTCTTGGCAGTGCTCTTGGTGGCATCTGGCAGCCAGTCCATCATGCTGCGCAGCTTGGCTCCCACTTCTTCAATCTGGTGAGCCTTTTCCTTTTCACGCATGGCGTTGAAGTTCTTGTTGCCGCCGCGATGTTCGGCAATAAACTCGCGCGCAAACTCACCGGACTGGATCTGGCCCAGAACCTTCTTCATCGCCTGCTTGGTGGTGTCGCTCACAACCACTTCGCCGCGCGTCAGATCGCCATACTCGGCGGTGTTGGATACGGAGTAGCGCATCCGGGCAAGGCCGCCTTCGTAGATCAGATCCACGATCAGCTTCACTTCATGCAGGCATTCGAAGTATGCAATCTCCGGCTGGTATCCGGCCTCGACCAGGGTCTCAAAGCCCTTCTTGATCAGCGAAGTCAATCCGCCGCAAAGGACAGCCTGTTCGCCGAAGAGATCGCTCTCGGTCTCTTCCTTGAAGGTGGTCTGTAGCACGCCGGCCCGAGTGGAACCAATGCCATCTGCATACGCCAAGGCGAGCTCGTGAGCTTTTCCGCTGGCATCCTGGTAAACGGCGATCAGCGCGGGAACTCCACGGCCTTCCATGTACTGGCGGCGAACCAGGTGGCCCGGGCTCTTGGGGGCAATCATCACCACGTCCACGTCCGCCGGAGCTTCAATGGTCTTGAAGTGGATGGAGAAGCCGTGTGAGAAGCCGAGCACCTTGCCCTTGGTGAGATAGGGGCGGATGGATTCGAGATACAGTTCGCCCTGGGTTTCGTCAGGCGTCAGAATCTGGAGATAGTCGGCGCGCTTCGCTGCTTCTGCGGGTGCAAGTACCTCGAAACCATCTTCGCGGGCGCGCTTTGCGGTTCCGCGTTCGGGGTCCAATCCAATGATGACGTTGTATCCGCTTTCGCGCAGGTTGAGCGCCTGGGCATGACCCTGGCTGCCGTAGCCGAAGACGGCAATAGTCTTGCTCTTGAGCGCTTCGGGATGTGCGTCTTGAGCGTAAAAGATAGTGGCCAAGGAGGCTCCTTTGTATTGTGGAAACTTGTGATATGAAAAACCGACCGGGGAGGTCGGTTTTCAAGATGCTCCGCCATTTAGCGCTGTCATGTCAATGCCTAATTGATAAAACTAATACCATCAGAATTGTGAATACTATCTGAGAGCTCACTTCAGACGCGCTACAATCGCGATTCCATCACGCCGGGCCAGTCCAGAATCACTCGGAGGAAAGGCAATGGCCTTAAAGCTCCAAAGCATTGAGGCGTGCGTCTTTGACGCCTACGGCACACTCTTTGATGTGAACTCCGCCGCGCGCTCTGCCCAGGATGCGCTGGGCGAAAAGTGGCAGCCACTGTCCGAGCTTTGGCGCGCCAAGCAGCTGCAATACACCTGGCTGCGCGGCCTTGGCGGTCGCCATGCCGACTTCTGGACCGTAACGCGGGACGCGCTTGATTTTGCCCTGGCTACTTTTGAGTTCGAGGACCCGGCTCTGCCCGAGCGGCTCATGAGTCTTTACTTGTCGCTGCACGCATATCCGGAGGTGCCGGAGACACTACATCGCCTGAAGGCCGCCGGGATGAAGCTGGCGATTCTCTCCAACGGAACTCCCCAGATGCTCGCTTCGGCTGCGACAAGCGCAGGCATCGTCGAGATGTTTGACGCAGTACTTTCGGTGGAAGAAGTGAAAGTCTACAAGCCTCACCCATCGGTTTATGAGCTGGCTTGCGAGCGGCTCAACCTTGCGGCCTCTGCAATCTGCTTTCTCTCTTCAAATGGATGGGATGCTTATTCGGCCAGGGCGTTCGGCATGCGCGTGCTCTGGTGCAACCGTCTTCACCAGCCGCCAGAGCGCATTCCGGAGACGCCCGACGCGGAGATCTCCACGCTCGCTGAGTTGCCGCAGATTGTACTGGTCTAGCTACCCCGCTTTGTTGCTCATTTGAAATTCGCACCCATGCGGTGTATGTTCAGCCCTGCTATGGCGAATCTCTCGACACACATTGTGACCTCGGAAGAACGGCGCGCGCTGGGACAGGCGCGGCGCAAGCAGATGAAGCGACAGAATCATGGCGTGTGGGACGCGAAACAACGCCGCCACGATCCCGTGAAGCTGCTGGAAGAGAGTATGCGTGGGCGCGTCCCTGCCCTGGTCCCGTTGAAGTATGAGCGAATGCTGGCATCTCCCTTTGGATACTTTCGCGGGGCCGTTCCGGTGATGGCTGCCGACCTCTCGCTGCTGCCGAGCACCGGCATCGTCAACCAGATATGCGGCGATGCTCACGTGCGCAACCTCGGCGCATTCGCCGCTCCCGATGGTCGACTGGTCTTCGACATCAATGATTTTGACGAGACCACGCGCGCGCCATTCGAGTGGGACCTGAAGCGCCTTGCTACCAGCCTGATTCTCGCCGCGCGCGAGGCGGGCGTGAAAGACGGCGCAGCCCATGTAGCCGTGAGCGCGTTCCTGGAACGCTATCGCAAGTGTGCGCGCGCATTCTCGCAGATGCCCGTTCTGGAAGTAGCGCGCTACCAGGTACATCGTCTGATGAAGGCTTCGCTCGTCTCGGACGTGCTGATGAAAGCCGAGCGTTCTACTCCCGCACACGCATTGGAGAGCCTGACCGTTCCGGCGAAGAGAGGCGAGGGTCGCATCTTCCGCGAGAACAAGCCCGTGTTGTGGCGGATTGGCGGAGCACAGGCTCGCACCGTGCTGGCTGCTCTGAAAGAGTACTGCGAGACCCTGCTACCGGAGCGGCAACATATCCTGTCGCAATATCGTCCCGTGGACGTCTGCTTCAAAGTGGTGGGAACCGGCAGCGTAGGCACACGCGATTACTGCGTCTACCTGGAGGGCAATGGCCCCGGCGATCCGCTCTTCATTCAAATTAAGGAAGAAGTTGGATCAGCGTATTTGCCATATGTGGAACGCGAGACGAAGCGACCGCATTGGGGCCGCCTGGTGGCGGAAGGACAACGCGCCATGCAGATGCAATCCGACCCGTTCCTGGGATGGACGACGATTGCGAACCGCGATTATCTGGTGCGGCAGCTCAACGATCACAAGGCTTCCATCGAGGTGGAGGACTTGAAAGGGCCGGGCCTGGTTGCATACGCCGAACTCTGCGGAGAGCTGTTGGCTCGCGGCCATGCGCGTTCCGGCGATGTGCAGTTGATCGTCGGATATATCGGTAACGGTGAACCATTCGCCGATGCAATTGCGCGCTTCGCTACAGCCTACGCAGACCAGACTGAGAAGGACTGGCAGGCGCTGCGTAAATCGAAACACGCAACACGTGCAAACACGACCGCGCCATCGAAATAAAGTGACGTTGGCAAAACGTTCGGCTCCTCCGCCATGGAAGAGCCGATGTTGTGCTGCGCCGACGCTAGTTCCTGCTGCTCGCTTCGAGGGCGATTGCGCGCGGGAAGAGGATGTTGTTCTCGAGATGAATGTGCTGGTGCAGGTCTTGCTCAAACTCATGCAGACCATCGTAGAAAGCGTGATAAGTCGGGCACGCGTCTTGCGGCGTAGTGAAGCGATTGCTTAGCCGCCCGATCTCGGCTAGCAACTCTCCTGCGGCTTCATGTTCCGAGGTCATCATCGCAATTGGATTTTCCACGGTGCCGAAGCAGCTCTTCGGCGCATCGCCTCCGGTGGCAAGGGCAGTTTCCAACATCGCGATGTAAGGGAATAGAACTAATTCTTCTTTCGCAAGATGCTGCGTGAGCTCGTCGCCCAATTGCAGCACTGCAGACTGAATTTCCGGAAGCTCCGCGTGGTTAGTGCCATGGCGGGCGACAACCTTCGCAGCGAGTTCATACAAGCGCGGGAGTTCGCGCTTCACATAGCTGTGGTGGTTGGCAGTGATGTGCTCGGAGAGGCTTTGCAGCGAGGCGCGCGACCAATCTTGTACCGGCTCAGCGGAGGCTACAGAAGCTGATTCAAGCGCGGCAACAACGGTGTCCATCGCAACGCCGTTTTCAGCGCAGGCTTCGGAGAGAGGCTTGCGGCCCCCGCAACAATAGTCAATTCCAAACTGCTCGAAGACTCGAATGGACGAGGGCTGGCGCAGCGCAATCTCACGTACGGTTTCTGTCAAGGTGGGCATCTCAATCTCCTTATGTCCTCACCATAGTCGAGCGCAACGCTTGTAGCAGCGACCAAAGTCACTCGGGTGCCAAAGCTCGCCTACAATAGACGCTACTACGAAGATTAGATCGCGAGGTTGCCATTGACTACGGAACGGATGGAACTAGCGGAGGTACTGCAGAGAACAGCGCTGCTATCGAATTTGTCGCCGGCGGAGTTGAAGTTGCTGGCGGAGCGCACAGTGCGCAAGCAGTTCAGCGCGGGAGAACTTTTGTTTCACGAGGGCGAACCCTGCAAAGCGCTGCACATCATTGCTCGCGGGCGGGTGCGGATTTTCAAGACCTCAGCGAGCGGGCGAGAGCAGGTGCTGGCGGTGAACGGGCCGGGCGAGTCGGTGGCGGAACTGCCGGTGTTCGATGGCGGTCCGTACCCGGCATCGGGCGTGGCGCTGGAAGAAAGCGAGATCGCGTTCATTTCGCGCAAGGATTTTCAGGCGTACTGCATGGAGCATCCGGAGGTGGCGCTGAAGGTGTTGGAGACAGTAGGGGCGCGCCTGCGGCGGCTGGTGGGCATTATCGAAGAGCTTTCGTTTACCACCATCCGGCAGCGGTTGGTGGCGGCGCTCCTGCGGCTGGCGCAGAGCGCGGGGAAGAAGACCGAGCGTGGAATCGAAGTGTTGCTGCCCGGCAGCCACCAGGAGTTGGCAAACGAATTGGGAACCGTGCGCGAACTGGTTTCACGCAACCTGATGCGGTTGCAGGCCGAGGGACTGGTGGACGTGGATGCGCGGCAGATCGTGATCAAAGATGTGAAGGGACTGGCGGCGATCATCGATTCGGCCCAGTGAAACTGCGGTGATTTGAACATTGGCAAGTTGATTCATGGCGAAGAGAGATGGAGTACGGCTCCTCCAGGGGAAAAGGCAGTGGCTTGGGAGTGATTAGCGAAAAGGTGAATCGTTTCCGGGGTGGAGGTTACTGCCTGGGCAATCGTTGCGCAGGTGCGCGGAACGATTTACTAGTTGGTAACGGATTTGCACTGGGGATTATTGAAGAACGATTAGCGAGGTGGCCAATCGTTGCTGCGGGGACAACAAAAAAAGTGGCGCGAGGTGCCCCGCGCCACATAAGTAGTCCGCTGCAGGATTATTGTTGTGCCATCCAAACCCAACTCGTGCGTTGCTGCGAGGGCTGGACGGAAGGAGTCTGCGGCTGGTAATTGCCGTTGTTGGTGATGGAGGGAAACCATGGGGGCGAGAACGAGCCGTTGTTCCAGGTGGTGAAGCGACGGTCGAAGTAAGTGTTCTGCGTACTCATGTTGGCCGCGAAGATGTTGGACTGAATCTGTCCGCCCACGTTGGTGAAGGTGTTGATGGAGCCGCTGACGAGGAAGCCGCAAGTGGAACTGGTGCACTGTCCGGGAGGGTTGTCCGAGGTGGAAGCACCAATGGCGGCGAGGCTGCCGTCCACTTCAAGGTTCTTGTCAGAGTACGGGCTTTTGAGGACGATGTTGCCGGAGCTGGTGAAGACACCGAGCACGTTGGTAGCAGTTGCGTCGTAGGTGGCCGAGACGATGGTGTCTGCGGTATTTACGGTGACCGGCTCCTTTGTGTAGCGAATGTCTCCGGTGATGTCGATGTCTCCCGAGCCTGCGACGGTGACCATGGCGTTGCTCTGGATGGCGGCCTGTCCCTCGGCGGGGCCTGAGAGTCCGGTGATGGTTCCATTCACATAGAGCACGGTGGAGGGCGTGGCGGTTCCGGGCGAGGAGACGAGGTTCTCCGGGATGCCGTTGAGAACCGTGGTGGTTCCTCCAGAGGACATGGTGGTGGTGTTTTTTCCGGGGTTCGTGGTGACCGTGGTGACCTTTGAGCCCTGCGTGATGGTGTAGACCTGGGTCAGGTTTCCGGAGCTATCTGTGCCCGGGGTCAGCACAATGGATGCATTTCCCTGGATATAAATTCCTCCACCATAGCCTGAGGTGGTGCCAGCACCATAGGTGCTGCCAGAGTAGGGAAGGAATACTCCGGAGGAAGTGCCACCGGCAGGATACGGATTGCCGTTGATGTCTTTCATGTAAGTGTTGAGCTGCGCGTTCGTGGGCGCACTGCCGGTGCTTGAGCCAGTGCAACTGGGACCGGTGGATTCGCCGCAACCCTGGCCGTCAATGACGGCCCACTGCTGGCTGTAGGTATTCTTGGGAAGCGGAACCGCAGGCTGACCAAGCTGGAGTCCCTGTTGGAAGTTGACGTTGATACCGGGGAAGCTGCTGGCTGTGGACTGGTTGCAACTGCCGTTGATCCAGTAATCGATCTTGGGATTTACCTGTCCAACCGGGTCGGTAAAGATGTAGGCGCCGCTGTTCATCAGTTCCCATGCGCTATTGGTGAAGGTGGGACCGCTGAAGATGCCGGGGACCAGGGGAGCCGAGCACGGGCTGTAATTGTTGATGAAGGCTCCGTATCCAGCGAAGGTTGGAGGCGGAATGATATTGACCGAGACGTAAACGTTAAGGGTACCGCTTTCCTTGACAGCCGAACGCTGCAACGCAGAGGTGGAACTGGTGGCGGTTGCCGTACCGGTGGAGCAAAGAGTGTAAGAGAAGCTGAAAAGATATCCGGTAATCAGCGAAACACCATTGACGGTTCCGGCCGTGGGCTTCGGGCTTCCAGCGAGCGCGACAAAACTGTTGGTGCAATTGGCGGAGTCCTTGATGATGAACGAACTGGGCCAGGACTGGCTGGCGTTGCCGGAGTTGATCTGCCCGGAAGTAAAGGATGAGAAGGAAGACTTCAGACTGCTCAAGGCCGCTGAAGCTCCGCCCACCTGATCCAATGGCACGTTTTTGCAAACCGGGTCTGAAGCATTGGGTCCCCAGCCGAGACAAGGGTGTGCATTCACCTGAGCCTTGACCTGATTGACCAGATATTGGCGTGCGATATTCATGCCGGAATCGGCGGCGTAATACGAGGCGCGTGCATTGCCGTAGTAGCCGTTGATCATCATGTCCGAGTTGACGGAGACGACCATGGTGAGTCCGAGAATGGTCATGAGGATGGTAAGGAAGAGGACAGTTACGAGCGCGATGCCGCGCTCGCTCTGCGAGTGGATTGCAGGGCGCGGATGTTGCAGGCTCAAGTTCACAGTCAGTCTTCTCATGGCAGTGTTTGATCGTCACTCATGCTGAGGTTGCGTGGATTCACGACGATGGCTACCCCTTGTACCTGATAAGGACCGCCATCAAAGGTGTTGCGAAATGTGTACTGTGCGCTGGTATTCGGCGTGGTGCGGGCAATGGTGGATACGCGGATCGAGCGAATCAGGCTGAAATTCCAGGCTGAGGGAGTTCCGCCGGTGCAACCAGTACCGGTTCCGCCGATGCAGTAGGTGGACGAATCGTAGTTGTAATAAGGCGTGCTGTAACCGCTGGTCAGGTTGCTGTCCCAGGTGGCGGCGCCCGCCTTGAAGCCGATGATCTGATCCATCACGATGGAGGCCACGCCATTCTGTTTGCGCATGAGCCGCGGGTTGGTTGGATCGGTCGTGGTGTCCACGTAATACTGAATGGGCGAGAGCTTGATGATCCAGTCTCCGCCGCAGTAGTTGGTCGCAAAGTTGACGGATGGAGGCGTGGGTGGAGTGGTGACCGGTGGCGGCGGCGGACATGGCGAGTTGCCGTCGCAGGCAGTGATGTCGAGCGGATCGGCTGCGAGCGGGTTGCTGCCGTCGGACTTTGTCTGGTAAATGCTAAGCGTGATGGCGTTGCCGGAAGACAGAGGCGAAGCGTTGGCCGTAAGCAAGGCAGTGGTCATGTACTTGCCGTTTCCGGTGAGGAAGAGGATTTGATCTCCGGCGACGAACTTGGCTGCCGTGGCGGCCGCGGTGAGGCCCGAGGCGGGCAGGGCATAGACCGTGGTTGGCGAGCCCGTGCTCCCGGTGTAAGTGCTGGAACAATTTGTAGTGCCCGTACCGCCAGTGGCGTCTGTGACATTGACGGCGGGATAGAGAACGGGGTCAGCGGTGATGATGTTGATCTGATCAAAACAGTTGGGGCCGTAGTCTCCCGTCGTGGAGTTGTAGCAGGAACTTCCTGGGGCGACAAAGTGGTTCTGAATGGTGACGCCGACCGGCCAAGTGGGAACGTTGACTCCCTGAAAGTAGCCGTTGCCTGAATTGGAGAGATCGAGCTGAAGCTGCGAAGTTGTATTGCGCAGCGCGAGACTGAGCCCGACCTGGCCTTGCAGAGTTGTGGTGGCAATCTGCTGGCGATTGAAAAGATTGAAGGCCGCTCCGCCAACAACGAGGAAGACGGCGAGAGCCACCATCAGCTCGATGAGCGTGGTTCCACGCTGGCGGAAGGCGCCTGTCCTGCGCTCCGCGGCGAAATCCGACCACGTGCGATTGAGAGGCGCGTTCATTGGCGCACCAGGCTCATCTGCATGGAGACGCCGGGCTTCACGGACTTATCCAGCAAGGTGACCAGGACGGTGATGCGCCGGGCTCCGGTGACTGGGGTATTGGCCTCGATCAGCCACGAGCGATGGAAGATAAGATTGGCGGGCAGAGTGGTGGAACTGGTCGGATTGCTGCTGCCATCGGGATTGCCGGGAATGACTCCACTGGGGGAATGATAGGTGGTGCAATAGGACGAGACTCCGCCGGTGATGCAGGAAACGGTTTCCGCAAAGCAGCCATTGCTGGCGTTGCCGCAGTTGCCGCCCGCGGCGGTGAAGTCGATGCTGACATCGTCGAAGTAGCTGACGGTGGCCGATGACCCGTTGGGGCAGGTGATGCTGCTGGTCTGTGGCAGGTAGAGGTTGCCTTCGGAGGAGTCACCGGTCTGCACACAGATTGCTGGAGCATTCATGTTCCAGCGGTTGAGATCTTCGAGCTTTTCCGAGGCGAGCGTCTCTGCCACGTTCATGTAGCGCGACTGGCGGCCGCGGGTAAGCATGATGGCGGCGAGCGCAGCCATGGCGGAGACGGCAATAATGAGAATCGCCGTCGCGATCAAGACTTCGATCAGGGTGAAGCCTCGCGTCCGATTGTGCCTAGGGAGAAGTGACTTTAACATTGCCCACTCCTGTAACCGTGACGGTTTTGGTGGTGACCCCATGGGCCAGCACAATGCAGAAGGACGACGCGATGGTTGGGGTGTTCACGGCGGAGATAGTTCCGCTGGGATTCAGCAGGAAAGAAGTATTCGGACACGCCGTGGTGGTGCTGATGGTGACGTCTGAGCTGGCGAAAGACACCGGAGCAGGATTGTTGTTGGGGCCGGTGTTGGTGTACGTAGTGTCACAGGTAGGCGGATTGCCGGTTATTACCTCTGTGGCGAGCTGGTACGAGTTGGAAGCGGGTAGAAGCGTGAGCTGATAGGGACATCCAGTGGAAATTGCCTGGTAGCGGGTGGACTGAATGGCCGAGGCAAGGGAACTGGCGGCAGAGCCAAGATGCATGTTGTAGAGCGTGGTGTTGATGACCGGGATCGCCGTAGCCATGATCACCATGGCAATGAGGAGAACAATAACCAGTTCGACGATTGTGAAGCCTGACGCGGAAGAGCGCGACACGGTGTGTGCCGAACGCCGCCCGGAAACTTCGTGAATGTGACTTGCGTTCATAAAGCCCCTGACACTACTCTCGCGGTATTGCGTGATGGTCAGTGCACGGAGTCATCTGGATGAAGATTCCGTACGTTTGAAATAATCAGGAACGACGGTCCATCGTGGCGCGAGTAGCGCAGACACGACGTACATCAATCAAAGCCCTACCGGGGGAACTGGTGTGCTGGTCAAGAAATCCGGGGGCCCGTTTGACCAGCCCAGTGTACTCACAAATGAAATTAGACCAAAACACAAGAAGGGCATAGTGCGGAAGGTGGTGCGCTCGAACTTTAGTAACTTTGGTAATCGTGACTGTGGATTGGTCATTCATGTGAGAGGGATCAAGGAAGTCAATACTGCCCGTGATGCGGCAGCTTGCACTGGCAGTTTCAAGAGGTACCTTGCGGTCGCGTGGGTCCAGGAATCAAAACGAAAAAGCAGGGTGCAGTTGAGGCGAGCTGAATGTGCTCAGCGAAGGGAAGGGAAGAAGAGCCGCGGAATTTGCGTAAATGTGAAAGATGCGGTGCAAACCAGACGCGCCGTTCGGATTCAAAGGAATGATGTTAAAGGCGTTGGCATTGCTGGGAAAGCTGGCGGGAACTGGTATGCGGAGCAGAACGCGAGAAGGCGATGCGGGACGCAATTTGATTGCGTCATCCAGAGTTCCCTTCTATAGTTTGCGGTCAGGACTCTTGCGAGATAAAGCAATCACTATTGCGAGTGGAAGGCAGGGGGATCTATGAATACATTTCCTATTATGCTGGGCGCGTTATGTGTGTACGCCCTGGCTTACCGATACTACAGCGCTTTCCTCGCCGCCAAGGCGATGGTGCTGGACGATCGCCGCATTACTCCGGCCCATACCTATGAAGATGGGCATAATTACGTGCCCTCCCCGAAATGGGTGCTGTTTGGACATCACTTTGCGGCCATTGCAGGTGCGGGACCACTGGTTGGACCGACGCTGGCTGCGCAGTTTGGCTTTGCTCCCGGCTTTCTGTGGCTGCTGATTGGCGCGGTAGTGGCCGGTTGCGTACAGGATTTCACCGTACTGGTGGCTTCAGTGCGGCACAAGGGACGCTCGCTGGCAGACATTGCGCGCACGGAGATCAGTCCCTTTGCCGGATTGGTTGCCATGATTGCGGTGCTGTTCATCCTGCTGGTAACGCTGGCGGGATTGGGCATTGTGGTAGTCAATGCGCTGGCGAACAGTCCCTGGGGCGTGTTCACCATCGGCATGACGGTTCCGATTGCACTCATCATGGGCGTCTGGATGTTCAAGAGCGGCCATGGTGGCGAGATCAAGATCACCGGACCGAGCATTTTCGGCGTGATCTGCCTGCTTTCAGCGGTGGTTGCCGGACACTGGTTCGCGGCAAGCAATTACGCGCACGCGCTGACGTTTAGTCCGCACCAGATCACGATGATGATGATGGTCTACGGCTTTGTAGCATCTGTACTGCCGGTATGGCTGCTGCTGGAACCGCGCGATTATCTGTCCACGTACGTGAAGCTGGGTACCATTGCGGCGCTGATCATCGGCGTCTTCGTGGTGCATCCGAACATTCAGTTCCCGAACTTTACACCCTACATTTATGGTGGCGGACCGATCATCAAGGGCAAGTTGTTCCCGTTCCTGTTTGTGACGATTGCCTGCGGCGCGATTTCCGGCTTCCACTCGCTGATCAGCTCGGGAACCACTCCGAAGATGCTGGACAAGGAGACGGACGCACGGTTTATCGGATACGGCGCAATGTTGTGCGAGTCGCTGGTTGGCGTGCTGGCACTGATCGCGGCCTGCTCGATGAATCCGGGCGACTACTTTGCAATCAACTGCCCGCCTGCGGTATTTGCCAAGCTGGGACTGCACACGGTGAACCTGGATATGTTCTCGCGCGAAGTTGGCGAGAACCTTGCGGGACGAAGCGGTGGCGCGGTGTCACTGGCAATCGGCATGGCGCAGATCTTCCGCGGCCTGCCGGGCATGACGAAGCTGATGGGCTACTGGTATCACTACGCCATCATGTTTGAGGCACTGTTCATCCTGACCACGGTGGATACGGGAACGCGCGTTGCGCGCTACGTACTGCAGGAACTGATCGGCAAGGTGTACAAGCCGTTTGCAAACAATGCATGGCTGCCGAGCAACTTGACGGCAACGACGGTTGTGGTGGCGGGCTGGGGCTTCCTGATCTGGACCGGCAACATTTCCACCATCTGGCCGTTGTTCGGCACGGGCAACCAGTTGCTGGCCACGATTGCGCTGGCGATTTCAACGACGTTCCTGATCAACATGGGCAAGGCGAAGTACGCGCTGCTGACGTTTATCCCAATGTGTTTTGTGGGAGTGACAACGGTTTCGGCGGGTGTGCTCTCGATCCAGAGAATCTTCTGGCCGCTGCGCCTGATGCCGGGCAAGTACTTTGCCGGAGTGCTGGACACTACGCTGATGGTGATCTTCATCCTTGGCGTAATCCTGGTGCTCATTGACGCAATTCGGCGCTGGGTGCTGGTGCTGAACGGCGCACCGCCACCAGAAGAAGCGTTTGGCCCTCCAGTGAGCAAGGAAGGCGAAGTAAAGATGGGCTGCTGCTAAAAGCGAGAGAGTGGACGGAGCCCCAGCGAAAAGCTGGGGCTCCGTTTCTTGTGCGAAGAAGATCAGAGGCAGAGAGTCCAAGGCAGAGTCAACAGACCCACGTTTGCCAAGGATCAAAGGCGGCAAACATGGGGCACCTGCTGCATTTTCCTCTCCCACCTTAGCCGCGCAAAAGACGCGCGTCGAAGGTGGGGCACCCGTTGCTACAGCTGCTGCGAAACAGACTTAAGAGTCGAGCGAATAGCCTTCTTCTCCGTGTTGCGTGAGATCGAGGCCGGTGGATTCGTTCTCGGCAGTGACACGCAAGCCGACGGTGAGGTCGACAAGCTTGAGCAGGACGAGGGTTCCGACGGCAGCAAGGACCCAGGCGATGACGACACCGACGAGTTGATTGAGAACCTGGTGAGCGTTGCCGTCAAAGAGACCGGATCCGGCGACGTTTCCTGCCGCGTCTTTGAACATGGGGTTGACGTAATGGCTGGCGAATACTCCGGTGAGAATTGCGCCGATGGTTCCACCGGCACCGTGCACACCAAAGGCATCGAGCGAATCGTCATAGTGGAAGCGGGCTTTGACCTTGGCGACCATAAAGTAGCAGAAGGGGCCTGCGATGAAGCCAATCAGCAGCGCAGACATGGGGCCAACGAAGCCAGAGGCTGGCGTGATGGCGACCAGTCCGGCGACGGCACCGGAAATTCCGCCGAGTGCGCTGGGATGTCCGGAGATGATCCACTCGGCAACCATCCAGCCGATAGCTGCTGCGGCGGCGGCGAAATGAGTGGCCACAAAGGCGCTGGTGGCCAGGCTTCCGGCACCGAGAGCGCTTCCGGCGTTGAATCCGAACCAGCCGACCCACAACATGCATGCGCCGATGAACGAGAGGACCACGCTGTGCGGACGCAACTGCTCGTGCGGGTAATCTTTGCGCTTGCCGATGTAGAGAGCACAGACCAGAGCGGAGACTCCCGAGGTGACGTGAACGACGGTGCCGCCGGCGAAATCAAGGCAAGGGAAGCGGCCCCCGAGCGAGGCGTTGAGCAAGCCGCCCTTACCCCACACCATGTGCGCCATGGGCGTGTAGATGATGAGCGACCAGAGGGTAAGGAAGAGCAACATACCGCTGAACTTCATGCGCTCGGCGAACGCTCCTGAGATGAGCGCGGGAGTGATGATGGCGAACATCAGCTGATAGACCATGAAGGTCTGCAACGGAATGGTGGCGGCGTACTCAGGATCGGGCGCGGCACCCACGCCATGCAGAAAGAGGTGCTGAAAGTTTCCGATGAAGCTGTTGCCCGGGCCGAAGGCCAGGGAGAAGCCAACAACGCCCCACAAGACGGTGATCACGGCCATCATGGCAAAGCTCTGCATCATGGTGGAGAGAACATTCTTCTTGCGGACGAGGCCACCGTAGAAGAGCGCAAGCCCGGGGCCGGTCATCAACAGTACCAGGGCGGTACTGATGAGCATCCATGCGTTATCCGCGTTGCTGCGCGCCTCGGTAACCTGCTTCTGCAGGTCGGCGAACTGCTGCGGAGAAACGGACTGAGCAGCGAGTGCGGCTCCACAAAACAGCAGTGCGAGGAGGCAGCACAATCGTGCTCCCCGAAGGGATCGGAAAAGTTTAGGGGGCATGTCGGAAAACAGTTTACTCTGCTCACAATCCTTATAAAAAGCGAAAAATTGGATTGTTGCGCGTGTGGCTAGAGATGAATCCAGCCAAGGCGGATCAGGACGAGTGCGGCGGGGCCGACGAGCGCCCAGAGGACGATTCCCTGGAGGAGCGGACGAACTCCAACCTGGCGCAGCGTGGCTCGTGATAGGCCCGTGCCGATGAGATAGAGCGTGACGGTGAGGCCGGTGGTGCCGAGGCGGGCAAGCGTGGGATAAACGTTCTGAGGCATGGGTAGGTAAGAGTTGGCGACCGCCGCGAAGCAGAAGAAGAGGATGAACCAGGGCCACTGAATCTTTGCCTTGCTGCGGGTGATGAGCGCGGTGGCCACCGAGAGCGGGACAATCCAGAGGGCTCTTGCCAGCTTGACGGTGGTGCCGATGGCGAGGGCCGTGGCTCCGAACTTTGCGGTGGCTCCGACGACGGAACTGGTGTCATGAATGGCGAGGGCTGCCCAGAGGCCGAACTGCTCCTGGGTGAGATGCAGCGCCGTGCCGATTACGGGAAAAGTGAGCAGGGCGACAGAGTTGAGCACGAAGACGGTTCCGAGAGAAACGGCCATCTCCTCATCGTTGGCCTTGGTGATGGGGCCGACGGCGGCGATGGCACTGCCTCCGCAGATGGCTGTGCCAGTGGAGATCAGGAACGAAGCGATGTTGCCGACTCCGAAAAGATGTCCGAGCAGGAGGCCTGCGGTCAGGGTGGCGGAGATGCTGACGGCGGTGTAGAAGAATCCGGAGGCTCCCGCGTGGAGAACCTGGTGCAGATTCATGCCGAAGCCGAGCATGACAACGGAGACCTGGAGGAGAAATCGCGAGAGCTTGCGAGCGTCAAGCTGATAAGGATGAGTGATCGTGAGGCCGTAGAGCAGGCCGCAGGCGAGCGCGATGGGAGGAGAAACAAGACCGCTGGCCGCAACGATGAGACCAAGGAAAAACGCATTCTTTGCCATTGCGTATAGTTTGACGCAGTGGTGGCCGGGAATCCAATCACAAATGATGATGAGCGATTACCTGGCCGCGCCTTTTGAGGTGGGAAGGCCCGCATTGACCCATCCGAAGATTCCTTCAGGCATGACCAGCACACTGCTGTAGCCGAGCTTTACGGCTTCCCGGGCGGCGGCATGGCTGGCGGTGCAACGGCGCTCGGCGCAGTAGAAGACGAGGGTGGCGTGCTTGTCGGCGGGGAGAAAGCGCATGAGGTCTTCACTGGTGACCGGCGTGGCTCCGGGGATGTGGTAGCGCTCGTAGACTTCGGGTTCGTTGACGTCGATGAAGAAGACTCCGGGTTTGCTGTAAAGCTCGCGTGCCTCACGGAGGCTGACCCAGGAATATTTCTCTCCCTCAACGGGAGTGGAACATGGAGCGATAGCGACGAGAGCGGCGAGTGCGAGAATGACGGCGAAAATGCGCATGACTGCCTTTCCAATGGGAAATAAAGAGCAGCGCAGGGGTGATCCTGCGCTGCCCGTCTCAGGAGGTTACTTCTTTGCGACCTGCTTGACGCCGCCGAGCAGTGTCGCGTTGGCTCCGCTGGCAAGCAGCTTGGCCTCTTTCACCTTCTGCAGCGTGTAATCCGGCGCGTGAACTCCCCACGAGCCGTCTTTCTGTACAGAGTCAATGATGGACTGCGCCTGGTTGAGCATGAGTTGCACCTGCGCTCTCTGCTGATCAGAGAGGTGCGAGGTCATCATGCGTGAGTTGGCGAGGGTGAGCGCGGTTTTGACCTCGGTGACGCCCTCTTTTACAGGCTTCTGCCAGAGAACGACGCGGTCATAGATCATCTTCTGATTGGTGAACTGAAGCTCCTTGGGTTGCGAACTCTGCGCGGGGCTGTGGCATCCACCACCGGCGAGGATGTTGCCGTCAGAGAAGCTGGTGCGTCCGCAGGACCACATCAGATCGATGTATGGCTTGCCGTTCTTCTTGGTCAGCCGCCATGCACCGTCTTTGAAGTTGCGGTCTTTACCCGGAGGCGGGTTGAGCGACTTCTCCTCAGGATCGACGTTGATCTTCCAGATGTGCGCGGCGCGGGTTGCGTCAAAGCCACCATTGTCTGGGAACTGGATGGTCCCGAAGTTCTCGCAGCTCATCATGACGGGCATGTGGCAACTGGTGCAGTCGTTGTTGCCGTGAATGTTGTTCTCCTTGAAGAACGTGGCCTGCTCGGTGTGGCAGTCCTGGCAATTCTTCTTCAGACCAGGCTTGGTGAAGCTGTCTTTCCAGTCGTTCTGCGTGACTTCATGCGGATCATGGCAAGTTCCGCAACGCATGCCCTTTTCATAGTGAGCGGTGTTGTAGGACTGAGAGCCCTCGGTACCGCAGGCAGGACACTTGGTTTTGAAGAACGAGCTGAATGGCTTGTCTGGATTGGCCTTGGCCTCGTCGGCGTTCCAGGCGAAGCGCTGGTGGCAGCGTTCGCAGTTGGACGGCATGCCAGCGCCGCGCGCACCGTAGAGGTGGGCTCCCGCGCCATGGCACTCTTCGCAGGTGATGCCTTTGCTGATGGTGTGCTTGCGAAGTTCCTGAGGATGGCCAAGGGCAGCAACGAGTTCGCCTTCATTCTTAAAGTCGAACTTGAAGGTATGGCAGACCTCACAGTAAGAGGTGGCGGGCTGGAAGAGGAAGCTCTTGCGATTCTTGGCTCCGTAGGAGGTCATGCCCCAGACCTTGGAGCCGTTGTCGCCGAAGTCTTCAATCTTGGTGGGGAAGCCGGGAACGAAGCTGGCAATCTTCTGCGCCATCTCGGGCGTGAGCGATTCGGCCCAGTGATGCGAGTGCTGATTGCCTCCGGCGACGAGGGTGCCAGTGCGATCTTTCAGCATGCCGCCTTCGATGTGGTAGGAGCCGCGGACGAGGAAGCTATCTACAAAACCGTACTTTGTGCGCGGCGTACCCATGATGACGTAAACGTCGTCTGCGGTGATGCCCTCGGGAAGCACGGCGGCCTGCGAACCATAGAGCGGCTTGTTGAGATCCTTGTTGGGGATTTCATCCATCTCGTCAGGGAAGCGGACGACCTTGGCGTGGCGTGACTTCTGCCACTTCTGGTACTGCGCGGGATGGCACTCGCCGCACTTCCTGGCTCCGACAAAGTTGTTGGGAAGATCGAGGATGGACTCGGCTCCGAGGCGGTAGGTCATGGAGACTTGCTGGTTGTTCTGCTTGGCGTAGTCTTTGCCGCCACCAAACTCGACAAACTCTTCCTCGCGGTCGGAGATCTGGTACTTGCCAATCATCCGGCCTTCTTTTTCGTATTGAAAGATGGGATGCGACGCCATCAGGAAATGGTAGAAGTCTTTCTCCTGTTCGACGTAGCCCTCGAGGGTGCGAGGCTTCTTGTCCTTTTCGGCGGCAGGCTTGGTGGATTGTGCCGCTGGTTTTTCCGTGGGCTTGGTATCAGGCTTGGCGGGCGGTTGAGCGAATGCAGTGGCAGCAGTGAGCGCCGCCGCGAGAGCGACGGTGAAGCAGGTGGATGAGCGCATGGCGACTCCTCGAATTCGTTCAGGTCGCCGTCGGTTTCCAGTCCGCTGGTACTGGTTATATAGGAATGATATCTGTCGTCGCGGCCTTGGATGCTCGCAACTGGCGCGGAACGGAAATGGTTAGTGCGACCGAAGGCATAGTGCTCCAGAATAGATGGCTTGTCCATATGGAATAAGTTATTCGCGATTAGAAAAGCTTATGGGGCTTCCTGCGGGCTGTGATGCGGGTCACGCAGGGTGGAAGCGGGTTTGCGTAGGATAGCTGAGAGAGTTCGAGGAAACTGCAATGGAGAATTTCCGGCTGAAGGTGTTCTGCTCGGTATGCGAGCATTTGAGCTTCCGGCGTGCTGCCGAAGAGCTGCACCTGAGCCAGCCCGCAGTGACGCAACAGATCAAGGCGCTGGAAGATGAGTTGAGCATGCGTTTGCTGGACCGCACGGGAGGCCGCGTGGTGCTGACTCCGGCGGGCCGGATTGTGAAGAAGCGGGCGTTGGAGATTGCAGGACTGGTTGGGCAGACGCGGGAGGAACTGGCGACGTTGAGCGGCGAACATTCCGGAGTGCTGCGCGTGGGATCCTCCACCAGCATTGCGCAGTACGTGTTGCCTCGGATGCTGGGATGTTTCAAGAGGGAGCATCCGCTGGTGAAGCTGCAGGTGAGAAGTGGGAACACCGAGGAAGTGGTGGAGTGGCTGATTGAGGGACGGATTGCAATTGGCCTGATCGAAGGGCCTGCGCTACGGAAGGACGTGCGGGTGGAACCTTTCATGGAAGATGAGCTGGTGCTGCTGTTTCCGGCAAAGCATCCGTGGCGGAAGCGGGAGTTCCTGACGGTGCAGGATCTGAAAGGCGCTCCTTTTCTGCTGCGCGAGCGCGGCTCCGGAACGCGGCGTGTGCTGGAAACAGCGCTGGAAAAAGCCGGACTGAAAATGAAAGAGCTGGAAGTGGCGATGGAATTGGATTCGAGCGAAGCGATCATCTCCAGCGTGGAATCTGGCCTGGGAATTGGCTTTGTGACTCGCGCGGCAGTACTGCCAAGACTGCCGCTGGGGAGGATTGCCACGGCAAGCATTGCAGGGCTGCGCATTCCGAGGAATCTCTCGCTGGTGTATCCAGCAGGTCCGCGGCCGGAAGGACTCGCCGGAATCTTCCGGAAGTTCACGCTGGAGCATGCACGGGGCGATTAGCTGGAGGATCCTGCGAAGCAGTGCTGAGGCCGCAGAAAACTTGGGCGCGCTTATCTTCGGCTTGGAAGTTGTGCGGCAGGAGAGCGGAGATTGACATCCAACCATATGTGCCCGGGATTCCTGAATGAAAATCAAGAAGTTCGCCGTACCGTCGCTGCTGGTTGTGATGATTTGTGCTGCCCGGGTTGGCGCGTTCGCCTGCGACGTGGATTCCGGGTACCGGCAAATGTACAACCTGGATTTTGCGGGAGCTCACCGGACCTTTGTATCCTGCGAGGGTGAGCGGTCACGCGACCCCCTGCCGCATGTCTCCAACGCAGCGGCGTACCTGTTTTCAGAGTTCGACCGCCTGCACATTCTTGAGGTTGAGCTGTTCACGGACGACTCGCACTTTGACGCGCGTAACAAGCTGAAGCCGGACGCAAGTGTGCGCGATGCGTTCCTGAATGAATTGGCGCAGGTGGAAGCGCTGACGCAACCGGTGCTGGCACGGAATCCGAACGACCGCGAGGCACTGCTCTCCCAGGTGCTTGCCAACGGGCTGCGCAGCGACTATGCGGCGATGATTGAGAAGCGCAACTTTGCAAGCCTTGGCTATATGAAGACATCGCGCAAACTGGCGCAGCATCTGCTTGAACTGGACCCTTCCTGCTATGACGCGTACCTTGCGGTGGGGGTGGAAAACTACCTGCTGGGTGTGGCTCCGGCTCCGGCGCGCTGGCTGCTGCACCTGGGCGGAGCGGAGACCGATAAGAATGAGGGAGTGAGGCGGTTGCAACTGACCGCAGCGCATGGGCGCTACCTGGCTCCGTTTGCGCGATTGCTGCTGGCGGTGGCGGCGTTGCGCGATCATGACCGCACAACGGCGAGAACACTGCTGGCAGGACTGAGCCGCGAGTTTCCGAATAACCTACTTTATGGACGCGAACTGGCCCGCATTCCGCAGTAACGAGCGTCAGGCGCGCAATACATTCCAACCAAAAGACAGGCAATCCATCCCGCCAAGCTGTAGTGGAGAGATGGTGCGCGTGTGCACGGCCAGCAGCTTTTCAAACATCTGCGGCGAGCGCGAAAATCCTCGGAAAACTCGGTGACGCAGGGCGGGATAATCATGCATGAGCAGCATGAGACGGCCCATGTTGCGGGGCAGGTTGCTGATGGTTTCATGCGTGCGCTGATAGGCACTGAGGTCTTCGGAAGACATGGCATCGGCCAAGGCCGTGGCTTGCTGAAAGGCCAGGCTGAGGCCGTCTCCGGTAATGGCGTCGGCGGAACCGGAGGAGTCGCCGAGCAAAGCGATGCGTCCGCGGGTCACAGCCTTGAGCTTGCGCGTGGCGGTGACGGCACCCATCGACTTGCCGTGCGATGAGAGTCCTGCAAGATGGCGCTGCACGGCGGGAAATGCGGGCAGAGCATCTTCGAGACGCAGGTGAGGGTCTGAGGTGATGAGGACGACGCAGACTTCCTCCGGGCCAACGGGAGTGACGTAGATCTGCCCACAGTTGGCCCAATGCACCTCGACGAACGGGGACCAGGGACGCAGGGTGTAGTGGCTGCGGAATCCATAACGGCGGCGAAGAACTTTGCCCGCACCTAGACCTGCCATCTCGCGCAGAGATGAGTTCTGACCGTCGGCGCAGACGATGTAGGTGCTCCGGTAGGTGGTTACTCCGGCGACGACTTCACCTTCGCGAACGGATTCGACGCGGGTGCCCCAGAGCAACCGCACGCCCGCGCTCTCGGCCTTGCAGGCCATTGCGGAGTGCAGCGCGGTGCGCGTCATTCCAAAGCCGGGACCCTTGGGAAAACGCGCATGGGCTTCGACGGCGTTATCGACAAACTTGATTCCATCGAAGGGGGCAGAAGCGAGGCCGGTGAGATCCACCCCGAGACCGCGCAGAGCCACAAGGCCGTCAGGCATGATGCCTTCTCCGCAAGCTTTGTCGATGGGCGGGCGCGCGGAGTCGGCAAGGGTCACACGCATTCCGCGTTGCGCGGCGGCTATGGCTGCGGCCAGTCCGGCGGGGCCACCACCGACGATAAAGACGTCTAACAAATCCGTTCCTCTCCTACGAGTACTTACCAGCGTAAAAGCACAAGCTCAGCGCAAAAGCCGGGACCCATGGCTGCAAGGATCGAGTAACTCCCGGCGGGCGGACGGCGATCACGCATATAGGAATCCAACACGACGAGCACGGAGGCCGACGAGAGATTGCCTACCTTGCGCAATGCTTCCCACGAAGCATCGAGCGCACCCTTCTGTAACTGCAATGCCTCTTCGGTTGCAGCGAGAACCTTGGGGCCGCCCGTGTGCATGATCCAGCTATGAATATCAGATTTTGTGAGGCCGTTCGTTTTTAGAAAACACGCAACGTCTTTTGCGAGATGTTGAAAGACCATGTCCGGAACACTGGGCGCGAGGACGATGCGAAAGCCTTTCTCGGAAATGTCCCAACCCATTACGTCTTCGGTGTTGGGATAGAACGAAGAGCGCGAAGCCAGCACCTGCGGGCCAGTGGTCTTGAGCTCTGAGCCTGAAACGATGACCGCGGCGCAACCGTCTCCGAAGAGAGCCGAGGAGATGAGGTTCGCTACGGAGAGATCATCGCGCTGCCACGTGAGGGAACATAGTTCCACTGAAATGAGGGCAGCGGCTTGATCAGGATAAGCGCGAACGTAGTCGGCGGCACGGGCGATTCCAGCGGCTCCGGCAACGCAGCCAAGGCCGAAGATAGGAATTCGTTTCACATGAAGCGGCAGCTTGATGCGATTGATGAGACGGGCTTCAATGGAAGGGCTGGCGACGCCGGTCACTGAGACGAAAAAGATCGCGCCGATATTATCAAGCGTGAGCCCGGCAGATTCGACGGCCGCGAGCAGGGCTTTCTCCGAGAGATCAACGGCAGACTTGATCCACTCGTTGTTGGCTTTGCCCCAGGTATCCATGGGAAGGTAGCCATCGAGCGGAAGGACGAAGTGGCGCTGGTCCACGCCGACGCGAGTCATCATGCGACTTAAGATTCCGGGGTTTGGTACTTTGTCGTCCCACTGTTCCTTCAGCGCCTCTGCTACTTCTCTCTGGGTGAAGCAGTGCTCGGGAAACGCTGTTGCAACTCCGCTGATCCGCATTCTTTGTGTGCCTCGCAAGCCGATCTTGGGAAAGTAACCGGGCGTGTGGTTCAGTATATGAGGAGGCGCGACGATCGAAGGCACGCAAGCATCCCACAAAAGCCCGTTAAGCAACGCTTAATACAAGAGATGCCACCTGGCGCACTGGATTTCGCCTGTCCGGAGGATTTGTGCATCTCACGCAAAATTGTGGAGTGAGCAGAACAGCACAGAGAGCACGAACTCACTCATAAAAGGTAAGATGCGCAATCTGGCGCTGACAGAGATCGGAGCGTCACGCGGGTACGTTCATTTCCAGGCAATGGCTCCCATTCGAAACAGATAACGAGTACGGAGCTCGGCGGAGGAAGCGTTCGTGTGAGCTATCAGGTCGCGCAACTCCTCAGGAGTATAGGCCTGCCGGACAGAGGCTACTCCATCGACGCGCGAGATGGGGCTGCGAAAAATGGGATACCCGAGGTACACCAGCGCAAGATGCAGCGAGCTGCGACGCAGGTCGTTAATGAGAACGGCATAGCGGGCAGCCTTGAGCGCGCTGTTTACGAAGGCAATTACCTGGGCAGGCGCAAGATGATGCACAAAAAGTCCGCAGCTTACAAAGTCGAAGCTGCCGGGAGGGAAGCTCAGATTGAGTGCGTCGCCTACGATGGCGCGCTCGCAGCAATGCACGGGGGACTTCACCTCGCGCCGATCCAGACAGAGCGGATCCACGTTCAGGTCTTCAAGCTTCAGGCGCCTGACTGCATGTGCGATGGAGTAGCCGTCGCCTGCAGCAACCTCCAGCACGGATGCACACCGCAATCCGGATGTATGCATGGCGCGGCGCAGTAAGTAGGCGGTCGTATTCACGCCGCCAAACCATCGATTGACGCGCCGGAGATCGCCCAGGGATTCAACGGCGGCCTCCGGGCTCAGCGAGTCCTCGTCTAACACCTCATGTTGCGGAATTCGTTTCAAGCATTCTCCCATCGACGGAAGGCTAGCACGGCGTTCAGTCCACCAAAGGCAAACGAGTTGGACAGAGCGTATCGAATCTGTCTTTGGCGTGCGATGTCTGGAATGACATCAAGGTTGCAGGTTGGGTCTGCCTCCGTGAAGTTCGCGGTGGGCGGCAGGACTCCGTCGCGAAGTGACTGAATGGTGGCGAAGGCCTCCAAGGCTCCGGCGGCACCGAGGGCGTGGCCATGCATCGACTTGGTCGAACTGATGGCGAGTTTGTCGGCGTGCTCGCAAAATAGTTGCCGGATGGCGCGCGTCTCCGTCTCATCATTGGCCAGCGTTCCAGTGCCGTGCGCGTTGATGTAGTCCACGTCGGCGGGCACGATGTGGGCATCGCGCAGGGCGGAACGCATGGCCGAGGCTGGGCCTTCCACGGAGGGCTGCGTGAGGTGCCCGGCATCGGCGGACATGCCGAAGCCAACCACTTCGCCTAGTATTTGCGCTCCGCGTGCGACGGCCTGCTCGGCGTCTTCGAGGAAGAGCATGGCTCCGCCCTCGCCGAGAGTGAGTCCCTTCCGTCCGAGTGAGAATGGACGACAGATGTCAGGTGAGACGACGCGCATGGCTTCCCACGCGCGCAAAATGCCGGGGCTGAACGGAGCTTCGCTGCCACCGCAGATCGCCGCATCTACGGCACCGGAACGTACCATCCAGAAGGCCTGTCCGATGGCGTGGGTGGAGGAAGCGCAAGCAGTGGAGATGGTAAATGCCGGACCCGTGATCTGGAGGTCCATGGCAATCTGACTGGCTCCCGCGTTGTACATGGTGAGCGGGATGGTGAAGGGATGCGGGCGCGGACGACCCTCCTTGTAGATGGCAACAAAGCCGCGGTCAAGCGTGGTCTGGCCACCCATGGAGGTTCCTGTAATTACGGCGATGCGCTCGCCTGATTCGCCATAGGCTCCCTTGAGACCGGTGAGTGAGAAGCCAGCCTCGTGCACGGCTTGGCGAGCTGCGACGACGGCGAACTGAGCGAAGCGATCCATCAGCTCGCAGCGTGTGGACTCGAAGTGATCTTCGGGACGGAAGGCGCGGACCTCGGCTCCGTTGTGGAAGCGAAGATCGTGCACGTCCGTGGATTCAATCGGAGCGATGCCGGAGCGTCCCTCGCACAAAGCGCGCCAGCACTCGGAGGCGTTTGCTCCCAATGCGCATATGATTCCGGTGCCTGTCACCACTACGCGTCGCGCGGGTTGCGCACCCATCATCTTCAGCTCTGTGCCCCAGATTCGGCCAGTATGCGCTGCACTCCGGCGACGGCGCTACGCACATCCTTGATGGAGTTTGCAGCTTCGTCGGGAATGGAGACACCGAGTTGCTCTTCCAGGCTGAAGAGAAGGTTCATTGCATCCAGGCTGTCCATGGAGAGCTCTTCGAACGTGCTGTTGATCGTGATGCTTTCGACTGGAATTTTCTTGACCGCGGCGATTTCGGAAATCACCTTCGCTGTCAGTGCGTCATCCATCAGGTCTCCTGTGAGGTGCTACTGAATTGCGAGTAGGAATGTGAGTTATTGGTTGCCCGATGCGGCTTGCTGCGTTTGACCGTGAGAGAACGATCCTAACAAATGAACGCGAACGCGGGCGCGCGTTTGGGAACGTTCGCACCGGAACGCAACGAATTTCGGAAGCTGAAGTTAGATACACAGATGCGGGGCAGAACTTGCTGCCCCGCACCTGTGTATACGCTCGCGGCTTGCCTAACGGGGCTTGGATTCACCCCTGGGCTGCTGCTGCCGGGCTTGCGGCTGACGGCTCTGGAGGTTCTGCTGCTGCTGGGCATGCTTCTGCACCAACTGCTGCGTCTGTTGCTGATGTTTCTGCTCCAGTTGCTGTGTTCTCTCAGGAGGGGCATTCTGCTTGGTCAACTGCTGGTGCTCCTTATCATGCTGCTGCTGGAGCTTCTGCCGATCCTGATTTTGCTTCGCGATCAGCTTGTCCTGTTGCTGCTGATATTTCTGGTCTTGCTTGGCGTTGCCGCTGCTAGGAACGGTGCTACGTTCGATTGGCGGGAGCTCCTTGGGATGCACAACTGCAGGAGTCCGCGAAGTGTTACTCGGCTGACCAGCAGGCGCTTGTGCGGCGCGATTGGCGGGTGGCTGGTAGTTTCCGCCAGCGGCTTTCGCCGGCATTGCACCCCCGCGGAAATCCCCGGGCTTGGAGGTGGCAGCGATGGGCGGCTTGCCATGATTGGCCGTAGCGCGCAGTTCGGGGTTCGAACGCGCAGCTTGAGCATGTTGCGTCTGCATTGCAACGGGAGCAATATGCCTGGCGTGGGCTGCGGCCTGTTCCGAGGAGGTTGGACGCGCATTAATGCCTCCATTGCCGCCGTTGTAGCTCACGCGATTGCCGTTGTTACTGTCATTCACGCGCGTGTTATAGACGTTGTGAATGATGGTCTCATTCACGTTGTTTACGGAGCGGTTGTAGTAGAAGTGGTCGTGATCCCAGCGACCACCCTCATACCCGCGACCGAAGTAGCCGAAGCCATAATTGATTCCGCCATAAAAGCCGACTTCGGGGCCCCAATACCCGTCGTAGAAAACGAATCCGCTGCCGCCCCAGCCCCAATACGGCGGAGTCCAAAGCATGCCGACTTCCGGCGCTTCAACCCAGGTGCCGGGGACCCAGTAATAATCATCGTCCTCATAGGCCCAATAGCCCGGCGTCCAAATATAACCATCACCGGGGCAAACAGGCTGCTCGTAGACAGGCAGGGCAGGTGGACCAAAGCTGACGGATATGCCGATCTGTGCCATGGAAACTCCGGACACAAGCAGCAGCAGAAATGTGAACAGCATAAAACGAATGGATGGATGGGTGCGCATACGTTGTCCTCCAGACCGGTAGGTCTTGCTTACCCGGTCTTGCTCTATTCCTCGGGGTCGCGTGAGTTGTGATGCACGAGCGCCGACACTTGATGTGGGACTCTTGCTCACAATTAGCTTCGCCCGAGACTTTCGCACCTTGGGAGCTGCCGAGTATGGTCAATATTGATCACCACCGGGCGCGCAAGAGCCAGCGGATGGTATGGCTGAAGAAGAAGGATTCCCAATCTGGACCGCTTGTTTATCTTCCAGCTTCCGGATGGAGCGGAGCTCCTGATGTGAGGCGCTAATATGTCGCTAAACAGATGATGCTCTGGCAAAAGATTGCAGGAAGGGGGTGCATGCATGACGCAGACCGCGAAGAAAGAGGGAAGTGTGGATCACGGAGCTGACGCGGAGAGCCGCACCCATCATCACGTTGAGGTCGTGATCTCACGGATTCTCGCCAAGCAACAGGAATACCTGAAACTGCGTTCTTCACGGCACATGGACGTGGAGGATGCGGAGAGCGACGGGGATTTGCGCTGAGGCCACGCGCATTACGGCTCGGCGAGAGCTCGATGCACAAGATGGATGGCGATGGCTCCCTCGCCCACGGCTGAGGCCACGCGCTTCACATTGCCGGCCCTCACATCTCCCACGGCAAAGACTCCAGGCAAACTGGTCTCCAACATTTGCGGAGGTCGCTTGAGCTTCCATGCGGAGGGTTGCGCCAGATCGTTGGGAGCGTCGAGGTCGCGGCCGGTGAGAATGAAACCCTTGTCATCGAGCGCGACACAACCGCGCAGCCACTCGGTGCGGGGTGAAGCTCCGGCCATGATGAAGACGTGATGAATCTCATGAGTGGAAGTTTCACCTGTTACGTGGTTGAGCCAGCAGACTCGCTCCAATCCTGACTTTCCCTGCAAGCCAATGATCTCTGTCCGGTAATGCATCTCAATGGCAGGATTGTCAGTGATGCGCTGAATGAGGTAACGGGACATGGTTTGCGAAAGGCTCCCGCTGCGGACGAGCAGGTGCACCTTGCTGGCGGTTTGCGAAAGATAGGCAGCGGCCTGTCCGGCGGAATTTCCACCGCCAATCACTATCACCTCTTCGCCTCCGCAGAGTTGGGACTCAATGTAAGTTGCGCCGTAATAGACTCCCTGGCCTTCGAAATCCTTCAGGTTGTCGAGAGGAAGCTTAGTGTACTGGGCTCCGGTGGAGATGACGACGGCGTGGGCGGCCAATGCGCTTCCATTGTCAAGAACAACCTCATAGGGACGGTGGTCACACCGCAACTCAACAACCTTGTGCGCCACCATCATCTTGGCTCCGAACTTCTGTGCCTGGTTGATCGCGCGCGAAGCCAGCTCCTGTCCGGAAACTCCGGTGGGAAAGCCCAGGTAGTTTTCGATTTTAGAGCTGGAGCCAGCCTGTCCGCCGGGAGAGTCGGATTCGACGACGAGAGCGTCGAGCCCCTCAGAAGCCGCATAAACAGCGGCCGCGAGCCCGGATGGTCCGGCGCCAACAATGATCAGATCGCGCACCAGCGACTGATCAATGTTGACGTTCAAGCCGAGACACTCCGCCAAACACTGGATTGACGGGTTGCGCATCACCTTCTCGCCATGACAGATGACCACGGGGACTTCAGAGGTTTTAACGCTGAAACGGTCGAGCAATTCCTGCGAGTCCTTGTCGGTGTCGAGATCGATGTAGGTATAAGGGTGGGCATTGCGGCCAAGAAACTCGCGCAGTCGCAGGGTGTTAGCGCAGTGGCGTGATCCCATAAGAATCAGGTTGCCGAATCCGTGGCTGATGAGCGCAAGGCGGCGCAGGATGAACGCGCGCATGAATATTTCGCTGAGTTCTGAATCGGTGGCGACGAGTGATCGCAATTCGTCGGCACTGACTTCGAGAAACTCTCCTGCCTTGGTCACCCGGCCGCGCGCCAGCGAACGCTGTCCGGAAATCATGGTCATCTCTCCGGTGAACTGGCTGGGGCCATGTGTGGCGATATTGCGCTCGCCCGTGAGATCTGATTGCACAACTTCCATGCCGCCAGATAGCACAACGAACAAGGACATCTCGGTGTCATCCGAGTCGAAGAGAATCTCGCCCGACTTCACGCTGCGCAGCTTGCCGACAAGGCGGATGCGTCTGATCTGCTCTGGCGTGAGGACAGGAAAAATCTGGGTGTTTGAATCGGGAGCACTCGGAACAGGCCAAGTCGACATGATTTCTCTCCATCGTCAGATTCAGGGCGGTGTGAGCTATAGATGCCGGGCGGCGAGGCGAGGCTTCATTAAGGTGGCGCGCAACGCGAGCTAATGCAGTGCAGGCCGAAGCTGCTTCTCCCGATTCGTCAAAAGTTATTCAGAGTTGCTGCCTGCTGGCGTCCATGTCATCTAAGAACCAGAAGTGTGTGAAGGTTCCCTGGAGGAGAATCATGGCCGACGAATGTACTCATCTCAACCAAATCAAAGTCACCAGCACAAAGGAGCACGTATGCCCCGATTGCGTGAAACTCGGGGATGAGTGGGTTCACCTGCGGTTGTGCCTTGAGTGCGGATATGTGGGCTGTTGCGACTCGTCAAAAAACCAACACGCAACCAAGCACTTCCACCACACCAAACATCCGCTGATCCGCTCCATTGAGCCCGGTGAGACATGGGTCTGGTGCTACGTGGACGAAATTGTTCCAGGCGAGGTGAGCGGAAAATCTTTCATCGCAGCGTAAGCAGCGTCCGGCTCAGGACTAAGGGAGTCCGTAGTACTTGTTCACTGCTGTACGCTGTGCTATTGTCTCGCACACTCTTCGAGCGGCGCCCATTCGCCGTCAGAAAATGGTGTGGGGATGACAGACTGGCGTTGGTCGAGGCGCGCGTTCCTGTTGCGCTCCGGAATTGGAATTGGCGGTGCGCTGCTGGCGTCCATGGCGCCAGAGGTGTTGCGCGCGGCGCACCTGTATGCGCGAGATGCTGCTGAAAAGGGTGAAGCGTTCCGCTTTCTGACCACCGAAGAAGCCGCCGACGTGAAGGCATTCGCGGCTCAAGTTATTCCTGCGGATGAAACGCCGGGGGCCGCCGAGGCAAATGTCGTTCACTTCATAGATAGAGTGCTGGTGGAGTTTGAGCCAGGTGCTCAGCCGGAATTCCGCAAGGCGATTGCCGAATTGAATCAACTGTCGCAGAGGGCGACAGGGAAGCCCGCTCGCTTTGCCGCACTCGCTCCCGCACAACAGATGCGAGTGATGGGCGAATTGGAAAAGCTTCCGAACGCTCCCCGACCAGACATGCTTGGCAGCTTTTACGGCATTGGGAGCAACAGCTTCGATGTACTGCGCTCAATGGTTCTGGCGGGCTTCCTCAGCGCTCCCGAACTTGGCGGTAACAAGGACAGCATTGGATGGAAGCTGATCGAGTTTGATGGCTCCCCTGTTCATGAGCCTCCATTTGGCTACTATGACGCCGAGTTGCTATCTGGACCGGAGAAGAAGCGATGAGCAACTCCATCCCCCAGCCAAGGTACGAGTACAAGGACGCAGTTGATTTTGTGATTGTCGGCGCCGGGGCCGCTGGCGGAGTACTGGCCAAAGAGCTCTCGACGCAGGGATTTCGCGTAGTTGTGTTGGAGCAGGGACCGTTTCTTCACGAAGAGGATTTCAGCCACGACGAGTATCGGCAATTCGCAACCGGCCCGCTCATCAATCACGGGCAGAAGCAGACGTTTCGCGCAACGGAATCTGAAGCAGCCAAGCCAGCACTATCGCTGGTCTATGGACGCATGGTGGGCGGCGGCAGTGTTCACTTTACCGGCAACTACTGGCGCTTCCACGAGATTGACTTCAACGAGGTGAGTAAGAAGGGAAGCATCGAAGGCACGGGGCTGGCAGACTGGCCGATTCGCTATGCCGACCTGGAGCCGTATTACACGAAGGTGGATTGGCAGATCGGCGTCTCCGGGGATGCCTCGTCGAATCCGTTCGAACCTCCACACTCGAAGCCGTATCCGCTTCCTCCGATGCCGGTGAAATCATCGGGTGTGCTGTTTGAGCGCGGAGCGCGAAAACTCGGGTTGCATCCGTTTCCCGCTCCTCTTGCCATACTCTCAGGGCCGCACAACGGCCGGGGCCAGTGCATGCACTGCGGCTTCTGCGAATTCTATGGCTGCGAGATGGGAGCCAAGTCAAGCACGCTGGTCAGTATGATTCCCCTCGCGCTGGAAACTGGGCGCTGCGAGATTCGCGCGGGATGTACTGCGAGCCGAATTGCTACCAACGCGAAGGGGATTGCCACCGGTGTTGCCTATTTCGACGCAGAGGGCAACGAAAGATTTCAATCCGCCAAGGCTGTGATCGTTTCGGCCAACGGGGCTGAGACGCCACGCCTTCTGCTGCTCTCTGCAAACAAGCAGTTTCCAGAGGGGCTCGCCAACACAAGCGGCATGGTTGGCAAATACCTGATGTTCAACTTTGGTGCGTTCAGCGCGGGAGTATTTGAACATCCACTGAACGACTACCGCAGCGTGGTCGACACGCGTGTGATCCACGACTTCTACGAGATCGATGCGAAGCATGGGTTCTATGGCGGCGGTGGCATCGATGCGCGATTCGACATGGGACCGATTACCTTCGCAGAGGCTGGGCTGGCACCGGACGTTCCGCGATGGGGAAGCGGCTTCAAGCGAGCGCTTGCGCACGATTTTACGCGCACCATGTATCTGCTCTGCCACTGTACTTCATTGCCCATAGAGCGAAACAACATCACGCTTGATCCCGCGTTGAAAGACAGGTTCGGATTGCCGGCGATGCGTGTGACCTATAAGGACCACGCGGATGATCTGAAGACGGGGGCTTTCCTGCAGGCGAGAGCATTGGAGATTCTAGACGCAGCCGGTGCTGAGAAGAAATGGGGATTCCCCGTTGAACCGTCCACTGCTGCGGTTCACCTGCTGGGTACCTGCCGAATGGGCAACGATCCCCGGACGAGCGTGATCAACTCAGATCATCGCACGCATGAGGTTGAAAACCTGTTCCTGTGTGATGGCAGCAGCTTTGTCACATCCGGACGCGGGCAGCCTACCATGACAATCCAGGCGCTCGCCTTCCGTGCCGCAGACCGCATTGGAGCGCTGGCTCGCAAGGGAGAGATTCCTCACGCAACGGTGTCCCGTGCGGGTTGAAGCGCAGCGAGTAAGCTATTTTGTTTTTGCGCTACAAGGCAGCAGCTTTGTGAGTCGAAGCCGGTTGCGTTGACCCGCAGTATATTGGAGGGAGTGCATCAAGCTCTGCATAATTGCTATGCCTCGGCCACTCTCTCCGAGGCCGTTGAGCGCCGGGGCAAGATCCAGCAAATACCGCCGGTCCGCTTCCATCATGGACGGATCGGCTGAGAGCCCTGAGTCAAACAGATCGTAAACGACGGAGTCGGGCAGGACGGTTACAGCGAGCTCGACAACGTACTTTGATTCGCCCGAATAGGCGTGTTTGATCGCATTGTTTGCTGCTTCGGATATGCAGAGTTCCACCTCGTCCAGTTCGTGCGCGGAGAATCCAGCTGACTCGCTTATCTTCCTCGCCATGATTGCGAGGATATGGACGGAGTCAAGACGACTTTGAATCGTCAAAGTGAACTGTTGTGAACTCATGTCGTGGGCTATGGGACGAGGGCGATGGCGTCCTCAGCCGTCTTGTGCATAAGGAACACTCTGTCCATCCTTGTCAGCTTGAACATGCTCGCAACCGAGTCAGTCGCCCCGGCGATGACCAGTTCGGACCCATGCTGCATTTTCTTCAGGACTGAAAGGATGGCGCCCAGACCGCTGCTATCGATAAATTCAACGCGGGAGAGATCGAGCACCACGGACTTGTACCCAGAATTGGTATACGCTGCCATCACATCCTTGAACCCTGCTGCCTTATCTGCTCCGAGACGCGTCTCCAGCAATCGGATGACAACACTATCTGCCTGCTTACGTTCTTCGAACTTCATGATTATTTCTCCGTTGATATTGCGAAGTTAAGAGCTAGCCTCGGCTCCGTTGTCTGCGGTGACATAGCTTTCATCGATCGATGAATTCTGAACTGCCTTGCTCACTGGGGGACCGATCTCCAGCGCAAGAAGCGAAACATCGTCATCGAACTCTGCGCCCACCCATTCTCTTACAGTGGTTTCCAGCTTCTGCAGCGACGACTTTAGAGGCAGATGCCGGGTCTCTCGCAACACGCATGTCAGACGGTCCAATCCGAATTGTTCGCCGCTCGCGCTTCTGGCCTCGAGCAGGCCATCGGACAATAGCAGCAGCCGGTCCCCAACCTTCATCTGCTGAGTCACACAGTCGTAGTGAACATCGTCCATGATGCCGACCGGGAAACCACCGTCGCCCAATATGACAACATCACTGCCGATCGGCAAATACATAGGATGTGGATGGCCTGCTTGTGTGATCGAAAGCAGACCGGTACGAGTGTTGAGGACGCCATATACGATTGTGAAGTACATATCGCCATTGCCCTGACACCGATGGTTGAGTTCCTCAATGGCGATTTCTGGCGAGATAACCTTGTGAAAAGGATGATGGGGCAGCGGGCGTTTCAGTAGGCTACTTTCAATTGGACTGGTCATCAGCATCTTGCTAAGGGTGACTGAAAGCATTGCCGAAGGAATGCCGTGTCCCGAGACATCAAGCAAGTAGAAGCCAATGTGCTGCTCATCAAGTGGAAAGAAATTGTATATATCGCCTGCTACCATTTGTGCCGGACAAAACAGGGACTCGAATGAAACATTCTTCAGTCGCGATGGCTCGGGTAATAGATTCCGCTGTAATTCGGCGGCCGCCAGGATGTCGCCCTGGATCGTAGCGTAAGCTTTCTGGAGAGAACAGTGTGCCTCGGCCAACTTGCGATTGTCGTCAGCCATCCGTTGTTCAAAAGCGATGACGCGTGCGCCGGAGGCGACGCGTACCCGAAGCTCATCCTGGTGAATCGGTTTGGATAGGAAGTCGTCCGCTCCGGACCGCATTCCCTCGACGAGATCAGCTCGCGAACTGCGAGACGTGCATAGAATGATGTAGACGTAGTGGGCGAACTCTGCGCCGCGGATCTTGCGGATCAGTTCGAGGCCGCTTAGTCCGGGCATCATCCAGTCAACGAAGACAATATTGAATGCGCCGGACTGAAGGTGCTGCCAGGCGCTAACTCCGTCGCAGACAGCTACTACGTTGTACCCATCACTCTCGAGCATCGAGCTCAACAGGTCACGTTGTATTTCGTCGTCGTCGGCTATTAGTATTCGCATGATTCCTCACTCACCCGAAGCTGATGAACTGAATCGATGAGGCTGAGCAGGCTCATTGGGTGCTCCTCCTCCCAACGAGAACCACAGTAGATCGCGGCTGCACTTCGTAAGTACGCTTAGAAAAGAGGTTCACTTCTCCTGCGCCGAGTTCAGCACCACAGGACGCGTCAATGCTTGTGTCCACAACGCGATTCCAGTGCCATGCCGCGGCTTGAGGCAATTCAAATGAAAGCTGCTCCCAGAATGCATTGGCGATCACGAAGATGCGGTCCACCACTTCGCCACGTTCGTCGTGGTCCAGTATCTGCAATGCGAGTGAACGTGACGCGTGGCTCCAATCAGGCGCGTTGAGTTGTGTTCCGTGCCACTCCAACTCCACATATGACTGGTGCGGTGCGGCTTCAAAGCTGCCACGGCGCAAACAACGATGTTCGCGCCGAAACGCAATCAGTTTGCGAAAGAATTTCAGTAGAGAGGGATCGCTGCCGTGGGTGCTCCAGTCCAACTGTCCGACCGGGCCGTCCTGGCAATAGGCGTTGTTGTTACCGTGCTGCGTCCTTCCGCATTCGTCGCCATAGAGCAACATGGGAACGCCATGCGAGACCATCAGCAAGGTGGCGAAATTCCTTTGCTGCCTTCGACGCAGTTCGAGGATCAGTGGATCGCTTGTTGGGCCTTCAGCTCCGCAGTTCCAACTGAAGTTGTCGTCGGCACCATCGCGACTGTTCTCGCCGTTGTTCTGGTTATGCTTATGATCAAAGGAAACCAGGTCGGCGAGAGTAAACCCGTCATGGCAAGTCACGAAGTTGACACTGTGGCACGGAGAACGGCCATTCTCCTGGAAGAGGTCGGCACTGCCAGTCATGCGAGTGGCGAGCGACGGCACCATGCCGGGTTCGCCGCGCAAGAACCTTCGAATATCGTCCCGGAATTTTCCGTTCCATTCTGCCCAGCGCCCTCCAACTGAAAACTCGCCAAGCTGGTAGAGGCCCGCCGCGTCCCACGCTTCAGCAATCAGTTTGATACCTGCCAATACAGGGTCGGCTGCGATCTCCGCGATCAGGGATGGATTTGAAAGCACGGAGCCGTCGGGGCCTCGTCCCATGATCGAAGCGAGATCGAAGCGAACACCGTCGACATGAACTTCGGTGACCCAGTAACGCAGGCTGTCCATGATGAGATTGCGCACAACAGGGTGGTTACAGTTCAGGGTATTTCCACAGCCGGAGTAGTTGCGATCTTCGCCCGTCGTTGGATCGAGCATGTAATAGACGGAGTTGTCGATTCCGCGCAGGCCTGAGATTGCGTCGCCCCGCTTTGCCTCTCCGGTGTGGTTAAACACTGCATCCAGGATCACCTCCATGCCTGCTGCATGGAATGCCTTTACCATCCGCTTCAGCTCACGCAGCGCGGTGCGACCCGATGTTGTTCCTGCGTAAGCAAGGTGAGGCGCGAAAAACGATAAGGGATGGTATCCCCACACGTTCCTCAATCTTTTGCCGGTCTCCGAGTTCGTGCGTGTGTTGTCAAACTCGTCGAATTCAAAGATCGGCATGAGTTCGACGGCTGTCACGCCGAGGTTCTGCAGATAAGGAATCTTCGCGACCAGTCCGTCGAAAGTGCCTGGACAGCGAACCCCGGCACTCTTATGCCGGGTGAAGGAGCGCACGTGCAGTTCGTAAATGACGGAATCCGCGAGCGGGATTGCAGGAGGCGTATCCTGCTCCCAGTCAAAGTAATTGGACACAACGACAGAGCGACGCTGGATTCCACTCGCATCGGCATATCGAGTAATCACTTGGGCGTATGGGTCGAGCAACACGTAAGCCGGATCGAAAGCGTGATGCGAGGAATTGTCGCTTCCATCAACGCGGTACCCATAAGCGGTGCCTGAGTTCAAGCCGCCGACGAAGACGTGCCATATATGCCCTGTGCGATTGAAGCGAGGGTCGAGGGGAAACTCGACGATGGGCTCGCGGCAGTAGCTCGAAAATACAACGAGGGTCACGCGAGTGGCGTGCTCGGAAAACAGAGCGAAGTTGACACCGCACCGCATCACGGTCGCGCCCAATGGCATTGCCCGTCCGCGTGTGACCTCGAAGCTGGGCCCGATCATCTGCAACAGGCGGCGCTTATGAGCAACACGCTTGCCGGAATCGAGAGGTTCGGATTGGAGACTATCCAACAATGCTGCTAACTCCCCAGATCTCGTGTGCATATTCGAGGATGGTGCGGTCGCTGCTGAACTTGCCGGTCCGGGCAACATTCAGGATGGCGGTTTGCGCCCACGCATTGGGGGCAAGAAAGTCACTTGATACCACTTCCTGAGCGGCTGTCCCGCTCCCCGGCTTCACCGACTGACTTACCCAGCGTGTAGTGGAGATGGAACAGAATGCCCTCGAGCAACGGCATCTCGGTGGACCGCTTCGGTGCGGAGGCGGATACGGGCATGGAGTTTCCTCACTACTGCGCACCTACGCGCGCTCGGGGATACCACCCAAGGTGCACGTTGCATTCCATTGAGCATCGGGCAAGGTTGCCGATGGCTTTCACTGAGTTACGTGGCGTTGGCGTTTCAAGAGCGATGACTGTGATATCCACGATCCAGATTTCCGTCCAAAAGCGAGAATTTGTAGCAGCTATGGACTGTCTGACGGCCCTTCGACGGATTCTGTTTGTTTCAATTCATAAAGTTGCACAGGCGTCGTCGATATCAAAGATGGCCGCTGAATTGCGAATGGATAAGTAGGTGTGTTTCGCGTCCTTCGTCTGTAGCAGGCGTGATGCCGAGGCTCGACCAGGACTGTCGTCCGAGCCCGCCGTGATCGAGGTGAGAGTTAAGTATGCAAACACCTGATGTTCCGTTCAGCCTAAAGTCCTTTTTCAACGACGAGCAACACGCTGAGCGAACCCTTGTCCTCGGTGTTTGTGCTGCGTTGCTTCTGCTGCTGGTTGTAGCATCTATTACCTTTATCAGCACAGAACGCCTGATCAAGACGAGCCGGTGGGTGAGCGATTCTGAGGCTCTGATCGACAAGATTCAAGACCTTGAGATGGCGGTGAATCAGGCGGAGAGCGGGGCGCAGGGATTTGCGCTGACCAGGGAGGGGGCTTACGTGCGCTCTGGTGGCACGAGCGTGGAACGGATTGAACAGCTCTTCGACGACATCTCTCAGAAGACAAGCTCAGACCCATTACTGCAAAAGACACTGGAAGCAATTCGGCCACTGATTCTGGAACGACTCGCGTTCATGAAGATGGAGCTCAACGACACTCACAACAAGGGACGTTCACGCGACCCGGGAGCCATCTATGCGGGAAAGGGCGAGAAACTCAGCGGAAGACTCCATATTCTATTGCAGAGAATGATGGACGAGGAGCGCACGCAGCTCCAGGCACGTCGCGCAAACGCAGACAGAACTGGCGAACGCCTGTTGATCGTAGTCATCCTTGGAAGCGTGCTGGCGCTCACTCGCTTGATAGGGTCCAGCACGATCACACTTCGCGACCTTCGCAACCGTCGCAAAATTGAATTGCGGCTGCGCTCGCTAAATGCGCTGAATCGCGCGATCTTCGACAGCGCGGATGTGAGCATTATTTCGACAGACCTCCACGGTCTAGTGGCTGGTTTCAATATGGCGGCCCAGCGATGGTTCCAGTACGAGGCCACAGAGGTTGTGGGGAGATTCAACATCGGAGATCTTGTCGAAAAGGTCCTGCGTTCGCGACTGACCAACTCGGACACTTCCCCCACAGAACTTGACGTGCTGATCGACCGGGCGCGCGAGGGAAAAAGCCTCACACAGGAATCGCTGTACCGACGGCGAGACAACACGTTATTCCCCGTGCTGCTTACGGTAAGCCCGCTCTTTAGCGAGACGGGGGAACTCTCCGGTTTTCTCCACGTAGCGACCGACGTCACAGAGAGAAGAGCGGCTGAGGGTCGTCTGCGGGAAAGCGAGGAGCGTTATAGGGATCTGTTCGAACAGGCGGCTGAGTTGATACATAGCACCGATGCGGACTGCCGGATTCAATACGTGAATCCAGCATGGAAGACTGCCCTCGGAGTAGAGACCGATGATGTCTCGCAACTGAATGTGCTGAATTTCATCAAGAAGGAAAAACGACAGGAATTTGCGGAGGCAGTGCGACTTACCTCGCAAGGTGAGGCGGTTGGGCGGGTTGAGACGGTATTCTCCACACCGGATGGACGTAACATTGAGGCCGCAGGCTACCTGAGTTGCCGGCACCATCCATCGGGCGCCGGCGTGGAGATTCGCGCAGTGCTACGCGATGTGACCAAGGCGCGCGAAGTGGCCCGCCTGAAAGACGAGTTCCTCTCCGTGGTGAGCCACGAGCTTCGCACACCGCTCACCTCAATCCGCGGTTCACTGGGCTTGATTGCCGGGACGATGGCAAGCACCTTACCGGAAAAAGGCGCGCGCATGCTTCAGATTGCGTTGCAGAACACCGACCGGCTGGTGCGGCTAATCAACGACATGCTCGATATCGAGCGAATTCAATCCGGTACTGTGCCCATGGAACGGCGCAACACCAGCTCGGATGAAGTTATGCGTCAGGCAGTTGAGGTGGTGCAGACGCTCGCGGATAAGGCAGGAATCGAGCTGGTGGTGGATTTTGGTTCTAGTAAGTCTCTCTTCGTCGATACCGACCGCATGATTCAGGCGTTTACGAATCTGCTCGGAAATGCCATCAAGTTTTCTCCGCCGGGAAGCCATGTCCGCTTCAGCGCGAAAACCGGCGTAAACGAGATTGTCTTCACAATCAGCGATGAGGGGCGCGGTATACCAGCCTCGAAGCTGGACCTGATCTTCGAACGCTTCCAGCAGGTGGATGCTTCGGATTCCCGCGAGAAGGGTGGCACGGGACTCGGCCTGCCAATCTGTCGCTCGATTGTGCATCAACACGGGGGCACGATTCGAGTTGAGAGTTCGCCTGGGCAGGGCAGCACATTTTCAGTGAGCCTGCCGATTGAGAATTCGGGCAAGTCTACGGAGACTCAGCAGGTAGTGCTCTGCACGAGATCAAGCGCACGAGAAACGCTGCTGACTGCGGAGCTACAGAAAAACGGCTTTGAAGTGCTGTCATACCGATTTGCAGGGGATGATTCCCTCAAACAGATGAACCCACTGCCTGAGGCTGTTGTGCTGGACTGTGCAAGTTGCGACGACAAGAGCGTTTGCCGCATTGACAGTGTTCGAAGCAGGTCCGAGAAAACCAACGTCCCCGTTGTAGTATTAGCGGATGCCGCGCAGCTGCCAAACTGTGCTTCTCTCCTTAAGAATTCCGACACCGGACAAAGCGATGCTGGCCAACCATGCATTCTGATCGTGGAGGATGACCTGGATTTGGCGAATGTGCTGGTTTCAACTTTCGAGAAAGATGGCGTTGTGACGGTTCATGTAAGCTCCGGCCGGGGCGCCATTGCTTTCACACAGCGACGTATTCCGACACTCATTATCCTCGACGTCATGATCCCGGAGGGAGATGGATTTTCGGTTGTGAGCTGGCTGCGCTCAGACGAAAATCTCCGCCGGGTTCCGCTGCTGGTTTATTCCGCGAAAGATCTTTCCCCCAACGAGAAGCAGCGACTCGAGCTGCAGCATACCGAGTTCTTCACGAAGGCACGGATCAGCCCGGACGAGTTCGAAAAGCAGGCGGCAAGCTTGCTGCGCGAAATCATGGCGAGAGAAGGAGCCGTCCTGTGAGGTGTATTTTGATTATTGACGACGAGGAAGATATTCGCGAGATCCTGCATCTGTCGCTGGAGACGATCGGAGGGTGGAATGTGATGGAGGCACGCAGCGGAGAAGAGGGAATTGCTCTTGCTGTTGAGGCGCGTCCTGACGCAATTCTGCTCGATATGATGATGCCTGAGATGGACGGACTCGCGGCGCTTGATCAATTACGAGAGTTGGCTCAGACCCGCGACATTCCGGTGATTCTCCTGACAGCGAAGATGCAACCCGCGGACCGGCAGAAGTTTTCCAACCTGGGACTTGCCGCTGTTTTGGCCAAACCTTTCGATCCCGTGGTACTTCCATCCCAGATCGCCGCCCTGTTGGGGTGGAACCCTGTTGAACAGAGGCCAGCATGAGTTCAAGTGAACTGTCACGTTCGAGTTTGGCCGCGCCCCTTGCGTTGCTATGGCATAAACACGCTGCGACCATCCGTGAGAGAGTGGCGACCCTGGTGCATGCGGGGGAAGTCTTATTTGGGAGTGGTGCTATAAGCGGTTCTGACCGGGGGCTGGCCGAATCAGCGGCTCACAAATTGTCCGGAACTCTTGGCACCTTTGGAAGTCCGCGCGGTTCTGAAATTGCCGCGCAGATCGAGAGCATTCTTTGTGGAGATGGCGCGGTTGACGGCGAAGGCATTGCTGCGATGCGCCTGCTGATTGCAGATCTGAAGGTTTCAGTGGAGCAGCTTGCACACTCCTATGAATCGATTGTGAGCTAGCGCGATTTCTCTACTCCGGGTTCTCCGTAGAAGTAAGCAATACGCTGCCTCCTCAATTCGGGTTCAAGCTTGAAGTCGACTGTGTCTTCCCGACCGTAGATCAGGTCTGCCCACGGGTACTCGCGAGTCCGCTCTTCGAGCTTCTTGACGGTCTCATCAACGCTACAGATGCGTCGGGCAGGAGAGCCTGCAACGACAGAGTTGGGAGGGACGTCGCGCGTTACAACGGATCCAGCGCCTATGATGGCATTCGGGCCAATGGTGACTCCAGGCATGATGATGGCTCCGTAGCCGACGAAAACATTGTCACGAAAGTCTGTTTTGCCGACGGAGTCCAGTTTTATTCCATACGCGCGCTGCAGCATTATCACCACTCCGCTGTGACCGAGAACGCAGCAGCTCCCGAACCGCACGTTGTTGCCTAAACGGACGTATGCAGGATCTGTAAACACCGTGGTCGGGAGAATGCTGCATTTTTCTCCCATGGAGTAGAACCCCCCATGACGCCGCATGTATTCCCCATATTCATCAGGCATGGGATTGCAGAGCCTCCGATAAAGCCCAGGAAACATTCCATAGCGGAAGGCAAGATAGCGAAACAGCTTATTCAGTAAGTTGCGCACAGAGTTCTCCTGACGCGGGATCATTTCCGGGCAAATGGGCAAGGGCGCTGTTCATCATGTTCGGTATGCGTCCGAGACGGAATTGTAGATTCAAGCAGTGCATAGTCTTTCCTCGAGGTAGCGTCCAAGTGCGTTCTGCCATGAGGGCATGACAATCTGATAGGGCCCCAAACTCGAGGAGGATAGTACCGAGTACTTCGGCCTCCTGGCTGGACGAGACAAGGTTTCACTGGAAGTGGGACGGACGCTTGTTTTCATTCCCGAGCCGCGCACAATCTCACGGGCAAAGTCGAACCACGAGCAGGCACCGTTGTTGGTCACGTGGACAATCCCGCGCGCCTGCTGCCTAGCCAACTGAATCAGAACATCGGCAAGGTCGTTTGTGCTGGTGGGACAACCAACTTGATCATTGACTACTTCGATCTCCGGCTGCTGGGCGGCGACTTTCAAGATTGTGTCGGGAAAGCAGCGCCCGTTTGTGCCGAAGAGCCACGATGTTCGCACGATGCAGCACTGCGGAATAGTCTCCTGGAGCAGTGTTTCTGCGCGTGACTTTGACAGGCCGTAGACCGTTTGCGGGTTATGGGCATCGTCAATTTCATAGGGCGACATCTTGGTTCCATCGAAGACGTAGTCTGTGCTCAGAAACAACAGGTGCGCACCTTGCTTCAATGCGGCGCGGGCCACGTTGGCGGCGCCATCAGTATTTACGGCAAATGCCAGATCGCGATTGGATTCGCAGCCGTCCACATTGGTGTAGGCAGCACTCAGCACAACGCAGTCAGGCTTACAGCTCCGAACAGCGGACAACACATCACCGCCATTCCGAATATCGACGTCGGCTGAGTTGAAGCCCGTAACCTCGTCACCCTTCCACCTGCGCATGAGAGCTGTTCCCAATAGTCCTGACGATCCAAATATCATTGTTCGCATTCGATCCTCCTGCCTTTGTTTATGTACTGTTCGCGCCCTACCGGCCTGCTTGGCCGGCGAGATCCGCACGCAATCCTCACAACGTGATATTTGTTCATGCGCCCTGCCGATCGAGGATTGATCCGAACGAGTGCAACACTTGTTTACGTAAATACTCGCGCTCTCCCCAAGGGCAGAATGCACGGTAGAGAACGGCAGAAACGACTACCAGGTAAAACACTCCGCTCGTGAGGATCATGCAGGCGAGGCGGAGCCTGCTGGTTGCGGCCCAGTCAAACAGCGGCGAAGATGCCCACGCAACTGCAAAGCCGAAAACATAAGGGACTAGACCCGGCACGAGAGATTGAGTCAAGAACGCCAATTGCGGGACGCCCATCACCGAATTGCTGTAGACGATGTAAATGAGTCCGCTCAGGACCATTGCAGAACCAACGGCTACGGCGATTACGATTGTGGTCTTGCCGACAAGAAGGAAACCAAGGGACACGAACAACACCACCAGCGCAAACTGCGTTGCTGGATAGACCAGTTCCCGGATGGGATGTCCAACGCCGCGATGGTACGCGGAAGCAGGTCCCGTGAGGCTATTGATCTGAAAAGGAATGCAGAAAATCATGAGGATTGGAACGGCGGGAGCAAATTTCCCGGCGGATCCGAGCCAGAGATGCAGAAGAGGATAGGCAAAGGCGGCCATAAATCCCAACATTGTGCCTGTCATGATGTTCATGTAGCGCGTACCCTTCAGGTACAACTTGATCAGTTCATCCTTCCATGTGAGAGTGCTCATGCGCGAGAGCGCAGGCATGAAGATGCTATTCATCGAGCCGGATAACTGGCTGCCCATCACCGGCAGTTTCTCGCCCACATCAAATAGAGCCGTCGCCTGGACGCCCACGAACATACCGGCGATCACCTTTTCGATGGAGTAGAGGAAAGTAGACAACAATGCAGTGCCCTGAACGATGGAGCCGTATCCGAAGAAGAGCCGAAGGTTGGCACGATCGAAATGGCGCACACCAATAGAAAGCTTCGGCATCACACGATAGCAGTACCAGATCTTCAGGATCGTAGCGACCAGATAGCGCGCCCCAAAAGACCATGCCAGCGAATAGATTCCGTAGCCGCGCCGCAGCAGAACCACAGTCACAACAACTTCGACGGTCACGGTCACGACCCAGATGAGGTTGTTCAGGGCGATCTGCTGTAGTCCGGTGAGAATGTCGTTAAACACGCCAAAGGTGAGATCGACCATGAAAGTAATGGCGGTAGCGAGGATCAGCACGGTAGCCACATGCGCAAGAGCCGGTTGTATCTTGAGCAGGCGCACACACGCTGGCAGACTCACAAACAGAACGGCAAGAATGAGGGAGCCAATGGTTCCGGTTACCAGCAACCCGGTCGAAACCAGCTTATTGATCTTGTCCTGTTCGTCTTTCGCACTGAACTGGGCAACGTAACGAATGTATACATTGGAAATCCCCATCGAACTCATGCCCATGTAGCTGATGAGGATGAAACAGGAAGCCCAAATACCATACTCATCCAACGTCACATAAGCCAGCGTGATGGGCGTGAGCAGAAAACGGGTTGCGAGATAGTAGATGCGAGCTGCGAATCCAAGAGAGAAGTTCTTAAAGAGCTGCTCTTTGAATGCGCCTTTTGCTGCTTCCGATACTACAGTCATGCCTTGGCCTCTTCGTTAAGAGCAATCAGCAGCCCGGGGTATAGAGTGAGTAATGTCGTCGAAAACCGGCGCCGACTTGAATGGCAGCCCAGCAGCATCTTTTGCGGACAGCAGAGGCTCGCCTTGCAACCTCCAATCAATATTGAGATCAGGATCGTTCCAGACGACTGTTCTTTCAAGTTCTGGACGGTAATACTCGGTTGTCTTGTAGAGGAACTGCGCTGTGTCTGAGCGTACACAGAAACCGTGAGCGAAGCCGGGTGGTACCCAGAGACAGCGCTGGTTCAGCTCAGAGAGAAGATGCGTTTCTGCCTTGCCAAACGTCGGAGAAGAACGGCGAAGATCGACGACGACGTCCAGTACCTCCCCTGTCACCACGCGCACCAGTTTGCCCTGAGGCTTCTCCACCTGGTAATGCAGGCCACGCAACACGTTCTTCATCGAGCAGGAATGGTTGTCCTGAACAAATTCAAGGTCAATTCCGAGAGAGGCCAGCACCTTGCGGTTATAGCTTTCCATGAAATAACCGCGATCATCTGTAAAGACCTTCGGCTCGAGAATCAGGACATCTTTCAGTGCGGTCCGGTGTGCGTTCATGGTGTCTACCTCCAAGTGTGACCGATTAGAAAATACGCTCTTCAAGGATCTGCAGCAGGTACTGGCCGTAGCCCGTTTTGGACATCGCGCTTCCCATGCTCTCGAGGTTGTCAGCGGTGATGTATCCGTAGCGGTACGCAATCTCTTCCGGACATGCCACCTTCAGGCCTTGGCGCTGTTCGATGATCTGAATGAACTGAGAGGCCTCAAGCAGGGACTCATGCGTGCCGGTGTCTAGCCATGCCATGCCACGGCCCATGACTACGACCTCCAGCTCGCCAGAATCGAGGTAGGCTTTGTTGACGTCGGTGATTTCCAACTCACCGCGTGCAGAGGGCTTCAGGGATTTAGCGATTTCAATTACTCGATTGTCATAGAAATAAAGGCCGGTGATTGCATATCTCGACTTCGGCTGCTTGGGCTTTTCCTCGATGCTGATGGCTTGACCGGCGGAATCGAACTCTACGACCCCATAGCGTTCCGGGTCGCCCACAGGATATGCGAACACCTTGGCGCCCGAGGTCTTCAGAGTCGCCTGCATCAGCAATTTCGAGAAGTCGTGGCCGTGGAAGATGTTGTCGCCGAGCACCAGCGCACAGGGAAGACCGTCAATGAATTCTTCTCCGATAATGAAAGCCTGTGCGATACCGTCTGGACTTGGTTGAATTTCATAAGAAAAATTCACGCCCCAACAACTGCCGTCTCCGAGGAGTTGCTGGTAGCCGGAGATGTCCTGAGGGGTGGAGATGATCAGAATGTCGCGGATGCCCGCCAGCATGAGTGCTGACAAGGGGTAATAGATCATGGGTTTGTCATACACCGGTAGGAGCGGCTTGGATATCGCCCGGGTCACAGGATGCAAGCGGGTGCCCGAGCCTCCGGCCAGGATGATGCCTTTGTAATTGCGTCCTCTTTGCAGATCGTGATGATTCATCTCAACCTCTCTCTAATTTGTTATTTCGTGGCGTATTGAGTTGCGATCCAGTTCCGGTATTCACCGCTGGTAACTTCCCTGGTCCAATCGTCATGATCCAGATACCACTGGACAGTTCTCTTCAAACCGCTTCGAAAAGTTTCCCGCGGCTTCCATCCGAGTTCGCGTTCAATCTTGGTGGCGTCGATGGCATAGCGGCGATCGTGCCCCGGACGGTCTTTTACAAAGGTGATCAGGGAGCGTCGTGAAATTCCGTCGGCCCGCGGACGAAGCTGGTCGAGGACTTCACAGATGGAGGACACGACATCGATGTTCGCCTCTTCGCTGCGGCCTCCGATGTTGTATGTCTCACCGACGGTTCCCTTGGCGAGCACAGTTCGGATGGCTTCGCAGTGGTCTTCGACAAACAGCCAATCGCGCACGTTGCGTCCGTCTCCATAAACAGGCAACGGCTTTCCCTGCATTGCATTCAGGATTACCAGCGGGATGAGCTTCTCTGGGAACTGAAAGGGGCCATAGTTGTTCGAGCAGTTTGTCGTCAGAGTCGGCAGGCCATAAGTGTGGTGGTAGGCGCGCACCAGATGGTCTGAGGAAGCCTTGGAAGCCGCGTAGGGACTGTTTGGGGTATAAGGCGTTGTTTCGGTAAACGGTGCGTCATGAGGGCCAAGTGACCCGTATACCTCGTCGGTTGAAACGTGGAGGAAGCGAAAGTTCGCCCGGTCTGCTTCCGGAAGATTCGACCAATAGTCGCGAGCGCTCTCCAGGAGTGCGAACGTCCCAAGGATGTTGGTCTGCATGAACTCGCCTGGTCCGCTGATCGAGCGATCCACGTGACTCTCTGCCGCGAAGTGCACGATCGCTCTCACGCCGTGGAGCGACAGCAGACTTCGTATCGTGTCTGAGTCAGCGATGCTGGCGTGAACGAAGTGATGTCGAGGATCATCGAGAGCCGATTGAAGGCTGCGCAAGTTTCCCGCATAGGTCAGATTGTCAACGTTCACTATCGAAGCGGATTCGTTCTTCAAGGACTGGAGAACAAAATTAGAGCCGATAAATCCAGCGCCACCAGTTACAAGAATCGTATCTTTCATAAATGAAGTCCTTTTCGTCAATTTCGCGTCATTGACGCGTCATGATTCGCCTGTAACTCTGTCTTGACTTGCTCTTGATGTGCAACGCTGGCAGTAACCGACCGACTTTCAGTCCCAAGGATTCGTTCGTACAAGTTGATTGCCGAGTCGATCTTTGCGTCCCAGCTGAACTCAAGCTCCGCGCGACGACGCCCTGCCAGCCCCTTCTTGCGCCACAACTCAGGGTTGGCGATGATCTCTTCGAATATCTTGAGAAGTTCGCTACAAACGTGCTCGCGCCCGATGGGTTCGATCGCATGGCCGACGTCCTCGCTCACGACCTCAGCGGGTCCTCCGTACTTCACGGCGATCACTGGACGGGCGGCGGCCATCGCTTCCAGCAAGACAGCCCCGCCAGATTCACGAACCGACGGAAGGCAGAACACGTGAGCTTCTCGCATGGCGGTTGCGACCTCTGCCAGCGGCCGAGCGCCCAGAAAGTGAATGCACGACGACAGGCCCAGTTCAGAAGCCCGGTGCTCCAACAGCTCTCTTTCCGGCCCCTCTCCGATAATGGTCAATTCGAAGGGCGATGAATTCTGAAGCCCATGCAAAGCTTCGATCAGCATGGGGATTCCCTTCATCGGGAGCAGCCGTCCGACGAACAAGATACGCAGCGGATTCGTCGCGGACGGCGGCGGCGGCCACGGAAGAGCTTGGAAGAGGGAAAGGTCCACCCCGTTCTCAAGCATGCGCACGCACTTGGAGGTGTTGCGGGGAGAGATAGATTTGTCTGTCGCTTCTGTCGCGGTGAGGATTGTGGTGGCGGCGGCGATACCGCCATTGCACGCCTCCAATACTTGCCCCAGGTTTCGAACGGGATACAGCCATGCCGAATCCTGGCTCATGAACTCAGGAAATGTTTTAGGCGACTTCAACCCGCCATTCCACGGCCCGAGTACGAGTGGTACACCGAGGCGATGCAGAGTGGGCGTGGCAACAGGCGATACAGGTGTAACCATGTGCGCAAGGTCCCAGGAGCGACCTTCTGACTGCATCTTCCGCAGCATTCGCGTCGCCTTGCAATCGAACACAAAGAAGTCGAACGAGGAGATCAAGAACACCGCGTGCTGGCTGCGCGGAAACAATCGCGATGCAGTGCGGTACAACGGACCGGAGAAGGCTTCAGTATCAACGAAGATGACTTGCGCGTCCGGGGCGGGGAGAGCCTTGCTGTCCAGCGCTTTCTTGTTTCGGATGTGAGTGACCAATGTGACTTGTGCACGGTTTGCCATGCGGGAGTACCACTCCCAGCCGATCTGGGAGACCGATCCCTGTTCGGGGGCACATTGGTAAGCCATCAAGAGCAGACGAAGACGATCGCTCATCGCGACAACTCCTTCACCAGAAGACGGGCGGGGACTCCGGCCACTGTGCAAGACGGGGGAACATCGCGAGTGACAACGGAGTTAGCACCCACCACAGCATCGTCGCCGATGGTTGCCCCGGGCAGGATTGTGACTCCGCGCCCAATCCATGCGTTGCGTCCAATTCGAATGGCCTTGCCCTGGTGACCGGACTCGCGCACGGAACTGCCGTCCCCGCGTGTATGGTTGGCATCGCGAATACTGGTGTACTCGCCGATGCCGGTGCCTTCGCCGATGGTGATCTCCGCGTGAGAAACGATGTGGACACCGCGAGAGATGACGACCCCGTCACCCAGCGTGATGTGTCCATTGCCGCGCGTTTCGAGGTAAAGGCCGGGGTAGAGAAACAGATCCTTCCCGAACTCGATATTTCCCGAGCCATGAACTTCAACACTGCCTTGAACGACCACCGAAAGATCGAGTTTCGAGGTGATGGAAGCAGCGAGGCGGGCATGCGACCAGGCGCGAACCAGTGGTGTTCCTACCGTGCCACTTGCCCGCGCGAATGGTGCGAGAACGGCGATAGCGAATCTCTTGGCCAGGCTACTCATCGCACAGATTCCTTGTACTCGATCAGTTGTTGCACAGCGCCACGGTCCCAGAAGAACTTGATCTGACCAAACAAAATTGGGATCTGTTGAAGATGAGAGTGAATGGCGTATAGAAACGCGGTGAGCGAATTATGGGGACACTTCCATGAGACGCGGCGCATGGTACGCATCACCAAAAGGAGCAAGAGGAGAGCAACGCATGTGATTGGAATCAGGGAATGCATTGCCAACGATGCGGAGATGCCCAGAATGGGGAGACAGAGCAACGCCGATCCGTGTATCAGGTTTCGCCGGGCGTCACGTACCCAAAGCGGCTGCGTTGTATTGCGGGAACGCTTTGAGATGGAAGCATAGGCAAAGCCGGCGCGAGTGGCGCGTTTCCAATACTGCTGCCATGACGTCATGGCCAAATCGTGAAGAGTCATTGGGCAGTCGATGTGCATGATCTGGTAGCCGCAAGCGCGCATGCGGCCGCACATCTCAGGCTCCTCTCCGGCAATCAGGCTTTCGTTATAGCCTCCGACTTCTGTAAGCACCTCACGGCGCATGAGCGCGTCACCTCCGCAAAAATCCGAGACGCCGGGCCGATAGATCCAGTCAAGATCGAGTACGCGGTTGTAGAAGGACGCGCCCGGCGCCAGTTCGCGCCTGTGTCCCCACACCACGGCCACCTTCGGTTCCGTCAGCGCTGCCATGGCATTCATTACGAAATCCGGATCAAGGACGGTATCTCCGTCGAGGAACAACACGAGATCGGCACTGGTAGAACGCCAGCCAGCGTTTCGGCCTCGTGCCGCAGTGGTCGGTCCTGAAGGGAGGCTGATTACGCGGGCTCCAGAGTCGCGCGCACGGCGCACACTGTCGTCGATTGAAGCAGAGTCGACGTAGATCACTTCCGTAGCAGTGAATGAATGCTTCATCTCACGGATCGAGCGAAGACAGTGGGAGAGACGCTCGCCTTCGTTTCTGCCGATGACGACCACAGCCAGGATGTGATTCATGCCAAGCCTCGTTCCAGCAAGGTGTTGTAGTCATTGATCCGCGGGACTGCCGCAAAACGCGTGCTCAGAAGGTGTTTCGCGTTTTCAACAACTCGATTTAACTGCGGGGCGGGCGCTCGTCCGATTTGCAGCAGTTTTTCAGAAAGCGATACCACGTTGTCGGCACGGAAGCGGAAGCCTGAGATGCCATCTTCGACCAGCGATCCTGCGCCACCGCTGTCGGGAACGACGACCGGTACGTGCGCTGCCATCGCTTCGAGAATGGCGAGGCCAAAAGGTTCCGCAGGACACATATGGACGAGCAGGTCTGCGCCGGCTAGTTCCTTCTCGACCTCGTTGGTAAATCCTGCAAATGTTATGTTCGGATGGCTTTGAGCGGCACGCGCCCTGAGGTTCTCCAACTCCCACCCGGTGCCCAGGACACGGACCTGCAGTTCCCGAAGCAAAGGTTCATAATCCATTGCGGATAGAAGCAGGTCGACGCGCTTGATGGGATCGATGCGTGAGTTCACAACTATCTTGCGGATACCGCTGGACGAGAACGGGTTTCTGCGTGTGAAATGCTCGACACGTGAATCCGGGAGAAAGTTTTCAATTACGTGGATCTTCTTCTCGCAGGAGCCGTTGGCAATCAGCCGCTCTTTTACGAAGCTGGAGACTGCAACCAACAATGCGGACGATCGATTCAGCAGGGACTTGCGTCCGTAACTCAACCGCTCGTCTGTACCGCCGTGAACTACGTGAAGGTGAGCCATGCGACGCCGATACACTGCGTTCAAGGAGATCGCGGCGATTGAGTGGGTTACGCCAGTAGCGATGACTGCGACCTCGCGCGATTCCGCAAACGTGGGACGGATGAGGCGGGCGAGTTCAAGGGTGGAACTGAAAGAAAGGGCCCTCAATCCGACTCTGGTTGCCTCTGCCTGTACTGGACCCTGTGGGGATAAGATCACGCAATCGAATTTGCCAGAAAGGCCTTCTGCGGTAGCAAGGGCCATACGTTCGGTTCCGTAGAGGTTGCCACTGTGAAGCATGTATAGAAGAGGAATGCGGGTCATAGTGCCTCTCCTTTCATGGGAGTGCTATGTCGCATCGCTCGAATTCGCGCAACGAGAGGTGGCGGAGCGGGCGGATCAGGTTCGTACCCGGTCACCATTACTGCAACGGCCTTCGGTTGAATTCTCTCCAACGTTTTTGTGGCAGCCTTGAATTCGGCTTTCGTAGTTGCCGCCGCTTCCAGCGTGAGGACGACGACGTCGCAAGTCGATGCCAGAAGTTCTGTGTCGGCACGGTCCGACAAAGGAGGCGTCGCAACCAGCGCAAATTCAGATTCGGAAACCGTCTGGCTCATCATTCTGCGCACGCTTCCAAATGATGAGGCAGCATCCTGTGAAGCGCCCCTCATATCGGAGCCTGCACCGGCTGCGGCAGCGGCGGAGCGAGCAGAGGTTTGCGTTCCTTCCGAACCAATCACCCGGACCGAGTTCCCAAGGTGTTCCAGTTCAATGGAAAGGTCTTGAAGCAGGCCGGCAAGATTGACGGCATTGTTTACGGGCACGAAGAGGAACGAACGGCTCTCATTTCTCAGACTCTCCCGCTCGATTGCTGCGGCAATTCGCCGAACCCGGTCGCGTGACTCCACCATTCGGCCTTCTCTCCCGGCGTAGGTAAAACCGAGCGGAGGAAAGCCGATTAAGTTCTCGGCTTCATTGGGAGAAAGGATTCGCGGATCGAGCATGTCGATGACAAGAGGGGTTGCCAAGCCCAGGAGGGTGCCCGCAAGTAAAACTATGAGGAACAGTTTCTTCCGGCCTCCCCGAAGTGGATCTACCGGGGTGCGAGCCGGCGAAAAGAGGCGCGCAAAGCCAGGCGCACGGCTTTCGAGAAGAATAAAATTGAGACGGTCATCGATGGACTCGAGCCGCTTTCGCGCCCGCTCCATCTCGAGCGAAATGTACAGAGCTTTTTGATAGTTGCCCGAATACCAAGCGGCCCGCTTCGCTTGTTCATCCACTTCCATTTGCAATTGTTGCTCAGCGCGAACCGCAGCCTTGACCTCAGCACGCCTCTGAGTAAGCAGCAGGGAAGAGTATTTGTCGGCAAGGATCTCGCCCTTTCCGTTCAGTACCTGGTCGATGTCACGGATCTCTTTTTCCATTTGGGCGCGTCCCGGATGGGTTGGGAGCATGCCCGCGAGCTTTGCCATTAACTCGGTCCGCCGAACATTGAGGTTGGCCTGCAGAGTCATGAGAGCCGGATTCTTTTGCGCCTGGTCCTCACCATAGGCGTGAATTGCCGAGTCACCTCCATTACCTTGCCTGGCCTCTATCGCAATAAGATCAGACTCAGCAACGATGCGTTTCTGCCGGGCAATGGCCAGTGCTTCTTTGCTTTCGACCAGCAACCTGTCAAATGGACTCACCAGGCTCTCGCCGAAAGCGCTGACGCCAAGTTGCTGGGCGAGTTCATTCTTCTCCTTCGCTTCGGCGGCGATCACCTCAGACAGGCGATTCGCGTCTTCTCGAAGGCTGGCGACGCGGCGATCATGATCGTAGAACTCCTCGTCCTTGGCTTTCTCGAGATACACGTCGATTACAGTGTTTACAGTCTCAGCCAGGCCTGCTGCTTTGTCGCCCTCCACCCGTATCGTGATCTGGTATGTGTCAGGTACGGGGCTGATGGTGAGCGCACCGCGTAACCGAGCCACCGCGCGAGGCATAGCTTCTCCTGCGTGCCGCCAGGGATATTTTGTTTCTCCGAGTCTGTTTACGACTTCCTCGATGATGTCGTAACGGTCGACTGTTCTTACGTTCTGCTGTACGAATTCGCGGTATTGAGTGTTGGATTGAAGGTCAAATTCCTTGTCGTCTTCCAGGTTTTTCAGAAATCTAGGGGAGACCAGTACTACGCCTTCGGCCTGGTAAACGAGCTTGCCTTTTTTCAGGATGACGGGAATTCCGAGAATTACGATTGCGACGAAGACCGCGATCCCCTTAAGCGCATGACGGCGCCAACTCAGAAGAGGAGTGATTTTGCGACCCGAGCCGCGGCTGACCTGATCGCTACCCGGTGTTTGCGGATTGGATGGTAGTTGGTTCATGGCGCCATTTGCTTTCCGACCACAGCCAGTCCGGATGCGGGGCCGAACTGTTGCACAAAGTATCCGAACTTCGCCAGGCCGCGTCTCGGGACGTAAATGATGTCGCCATCGGCGAGGGCAAAGTTGACGATGCCACCAGATTTGTTCAGCAAATCGTGCAAGGAGATCTCGCGATCCAGGTTCTTCGAAGGTCGGATCAGGTGGATATGGGTGGTAACGCCATCTCTGGTCTCGCCGCCGGCACTTGCGAACGCATCCAGAAACGTCATATCCGCGCGGAGCGAATAAGCTCCCGGCTTCAGCACTTCACCAAGCACGTACACTGATTGGTCATCCGAATCTGGCAAGTAGACAATGTCATTGCGCTTCAGCTGAAGGTTGTAGGCCATATCCCCTTCTTTGAAGAGAGGCTTTAGGTCAACCCAAACCACAGCGTCGCGCCCGCGGAAGATGACGCAGCGGTTGATGGCGGCCTTGTCGCCACCGAATCCGCCGACCGGCAGACTTCCTGCCCTCGTGATTGCCTCTAATAAGGTGGGCGTTGTCTCGAACTGCAGGATTCCTGGATGGGCCACACGACCGAGTACAAAGATTCGGTTGGACGAATATGCCTCGGTCCGAATCACTACGGACAGACCCTCGTAAAATTTCGCGTAGGACTCTTCGACCAGCTTCTGTCCGTCTTCTCGCGTAAGATCCGCGAGATGTATGTTCCCCGCAACCGGAAGCGTGATCACTCCATCGGGCCCGACAATGTGCTTACCGGAAAGCTCCGGGTGGGCGAATACCTCCACGATGATGTCGTCTCCCTCGCCGTAGACATAAGAGGGGGGAGCGTAGTGTTCGAACTCCTTCATCGCATCAAGGGATGAGGATCTTTGTAGCTTCCTCTTTAGTCTGAAGTTGTCATCTGGTGTCGTCGAAGTGGACTGCGCCAGCGCGAGCGGCGACAGGCACAGTGTGGCGAGCAGTGCCAGCACGATCGCTCTTCCGTATTTCGTCAGGATGTTCAATTCACGAACTCCGCAATCTTATCTATGCTTGGTTGCGGCGCACTCTTTCGCGCGCGAATGGTGGCTGGCACTCCGACGGCAATTGAATTCGCCGGGACATCCTGCAACACCACGGCATTGGCTCCGACTGCGACATCATCTCCGATACGAATCGGCCCAAGTACCTTTGCTCCGGCTCCGATGTCGACCCGGTTTCCGATTCTGGGAGCTCCGGCGACGCCCGTGCGGCGAAGCCCAATGGTGACGCCGTTGCGCACGATGACGTCATCCCCAAGAACCGTGTCACCGCTGATTACGATTCCGCCGAAATGTTCAATCTTGAAGCGTCGCCCGATGGTGACTTCACAGGGTAGGTCTACGCCGGTCACGATCTGTGAAGCGACCTTCGCAATCCGATACAACAGAGAAAATGGCCTCCGCAGGAATACCGGACGCAAGTCGTATCTCCATCGCCCAAACCGGTACACCACCATGACCCATAGTCCCTGGCGTGCCCAATCCCGTTCGTAAGTGACCCAGTCTTCTCTCAGGTTCTCGAACACTTCATTCTCCTCACCAGGGCCGCGCAGGGGACAGTCTTCCGCCCTGCGTCTCGCACCAGGCCTGTTGCATTAGACTGATGGTCCTTCGCGAGTCCCTTGCTTTTGCCACTCGTATCGGATCATCGCTCCCTGCGTTCTTCCATGAGCGAATCACATGCCAGAGCTCTTCGAGCATCCTGACAAACCATGCCGCGCAACCAAGGTGTTTGCGGTAGTAGATCAACTCGCTGCGCATTCGCCACAACGTAAGCTGTGCCCCTGAGCCAGACATGGAGAGACTCTGGACAGTCTTGGAGGACTCGCCTCCAAGGTGCACGACAACGACGTCTGGCCAGTACCAGATTTCGTAACCGGCTTGCTTGATCCGGCGACAGAGGTCCACTTCCTCGTGATAAAGAAAGAATGCCTCGTCGAAATACTTGATCTGCTCGAGAACATCTCTGCGGATGATGGCAAACGCTCCGGGCACCCAATCCGTCTGGGCCGGTTCGGCCTGGTCAGCCCATGTTCGGTCCTGGCGTCCGAAGAAGCGCGACTTCGGGAACTTCTCGGAAAGTCCGCTGAGACTGAGAAACTCATTTAACAGAGAAGGGAACATGCGTGCCGACGGCTGCCATGAACCGTCGCGGCCAATGAGTTTGGCTCCGCCAAGGCCCGCCGCAGGGCGCGACTCCATATGCTCTATGGCGCGCTGCAGCGCCGCCGGACGCAGAAATGCGTCCGAGTTCAGGAGCACCACGTACTTTCCCTTGCACAGAGGAAACGCCCGATTATTAGCCGCTGCAAAGCCAAGGTTCACGGAACTGCGAATCAGCTTTACTGTCACAAAGTCGGTGGCTACCATGTCGGCCGATCCATCCGCAGAATTGTTGTCTACTACAAACACTTCCGACGGAATGTCGGCTAACTCTTGCTGCAAGTCATGCAGACACTCACGAAGCAGGCCGCAAGTGTTGAAGGAGACAATTACAACGGACAGCGATACCGGCTGATCCATACTCATTTGAGATCTCCCTGGCGAGATTGCCGCTCTGTCCGTACCCAGGCAGTGCCCCCGCCTACGTTGCGAATCAGTTGCGGAATGACCCGTAGTTTCCAGATCAGATAGAACGGTGCCGAGAAGAGCGCCGCGACCTCGCTCCAACCACCCCCGCCTATACGAATGGCAGAGAGCATGTGCACCGCAACAAACGCGAGCGCTCCTGCCGCGTAGTAACGCACTGCCGGAATTGGGGTGCCGATGGCAATTAACAGCAGCAGCACATGAAATCCAAGGGGAAGCAATAGCAACTCAAGCAGCGGTTCGCACAAGCGCAGACGTCCGCGACATACGTCGCCGGCAAGACTGGGGGCGCTCTCAAGAATCATTCTGAGGCGACCGCCCTCCCACCTTGCGCGTTGCGTCGAAACTCCTTTGCCGCTCGTGGGCATCTCTCCGTAGACGGTCACCGTATCGACAAAGCGAACACGGAGACCCGCGCGTACAAGCCGAATGTGATATTCCAGATCCTCAACTACGGAGATTGCGTCGTAGGGAATCCTTACCAGCGTTTCCTGAGAAAGCGCAAAGCCATTGCCAAGAATTCCGACCGAGAGACCGAGGCGGTCTCTTCCGCGCGGACGCAGAACGTTGAATGCCATGAGTGCGATGTTCATCCATCGTGTGCGCATTGAGACCGAGGCATTCCGAACTTTGTAGCGGCACTGGATGGCATTCGCACCGGCATCGAACGCCTGCACGAAATCCTGGACCAGGTTCGGAGTGACTGAACTATCTGCATCTACGATGATGAACAGGTCAAATCCGCGTGCAGACAAGCTCTTGAACGCGAAGTCGAGTGCGTATCCTTTTCCGCGTCGCGTCGAATCATTGCGGACGAGAACGTTCGCTCCTGCTTCAGCGGCTAGCCTGGGAGTCTGGTCGGAGCAGTTGTCCGCTACTACGAAGACTTCAGCGCGCTTCAAACCCGCATCGCAATGGAGAAGACTCTCTACGCAATCGGCAATCGTCGCCTCTTCGTCGTGTGCAGGAACTACGAAGGCGACGCGCCAATCTCGGCTTTGCTTTGCGGCCTGTTTGTCTCGCCTCGCGGGCAGCACTCCAGCGAGCGTGAGCAACAACAACTCGACCGAGCCCGGCAAAGTGCACAGTGCAACGGCACAGCCGACAAGCTCCCATGCATACATGAACCAACGCCCGCTCATTGCTGTACCTCAGTCAAATGTCTCTTACTGGTCGGAGGCGGCAACAGAACAACCAGGCTCCGTGCCGGCACGGGCACGCGGATGGTGTAGAGTCCGGCAACAGGCGCAACGGTTGAAGATGTCGGCGGCGTCGCGTTGCCATCAGCATCTATGCGGTTGGAGTCATTGCCTCGCAGGGTGACGACCGCGCTGGGCAACACATGGGAGGTTGTGGAAGGAAATTGAAGGCTGACGACAGTCGGGGTTGTTCTGCTCGATACAATCGCGGCCGACCATCCAAGAGAGCTATGGAAAGCAATGGCTGTGATGCCGGCGTCACTTCCATTCTGAACTGCGCGAACGCGGTGCAGTTCGTTCTGCACCGACTTATTCAGTAACTCCAGAGCTAGGCCGGTTGGTCGCAGTCGTGGTGCTGACGCCATATCGCGTGCCACTCCCCACAGCTGTACTAATCCCTTGCCGTCTGAAGTAAAGCTGTCATATCCGGCCAGCGAATAGACACACTGGCGGCGAACTCCCGATAACATGAATTCAATAAGCCTCTTTGCCAGTGCAGAGCCAACCGCATTGCTGAGGACAAGTTGATCTCGTTCTGCCTTGGGCGCCGTCCCATTGACGGTGTGGAGGTTGACCTCGTATACGGCTATCTCCTTGTGATTGGTAGTAGCACTGGACGACAACTGATGTAATGCGCCTTCGGCAGAAGTGAAGAGAATTGAATCGACCTGATCGGAGGAGGCCTTTGCCGGGAGGTCGTATGCAAAATAAGGGGCGACCGCCACTACGTCCGCAGTGCTGAGCTGCGCTAGCTTTTCAAAAGCTGCCGGATTTGCATACTGCGCGTTCATTACGGTGCGGATTGGAACAGAGGGACCGGCACCCTTACGCAGATAGTAGAACGCTCGCGCTGCCGCTTCAGTGTGGCGAGCAGGGTTCTGGATTCCGGCTACGGAGAACAAGGGATTCCAGTTTTCATTCCCGAACTCAACCAGAATTTCGCGAAAGCCAAATCGGCGTTCGGCAACCTGCAGATATGTTCCTAGTTGCTGGAATTCCTCGTCCGAAAGAGTAGTGGGCAGAACGATCCATGGGCTGGAATCGACACGGTGACACAACTGGAGGAATTCGGGTATGGAGTAGTCAAAGTGAGCGTCGTTGGGACTTTCTGAACGATATCGTGATGCGCGTCGTCCGAATTCTGTCGCCATGCGATTTTCGAGGCTATCGCCGAGCTGCCCCTGCCAATCCCGGAGATAACCTGGACGCAATCGTTCCAGTGTCTGGACAACTTCTTTGCGAAAGGGGAAGTCTCCGTCGGCCACGCGTGCGAGCGAGACGTCATCGAGCCGCACGGGGCCATTGCTCGCTGAGAACGCCAACTGGAGAACACCGCTGGGACCAGCATCACTTGCGTCGAACTCGATCGTCGTTTTCTGCCATGACTTATTCTGTTCATGGGTGCGGACGAAGAATGGCTTAGCGTGTTCTCGTCCAAACGACACACGCAGCAAGGCGTTCGCTTCAGCGGCCTCCGACCAGAAACTGAATCGCCATTTCCCGTGTATGAGAAGTAGCTTTCCCGCGCGACCTGTAATTGTGTCCAGGAACGAATTGAGTTCAGCAGGCTGTGCGCCGACGGGGCAGAGCGTAATGGATCTCCGGCCGGGGCTTCCGGGACGAGGTGGACCCAGAGGGCAGTGTGGGGAATTTGCATGAATCCACCACTGAGTCGGCTCACTCCCATCGTCGGTTCGAGTGAGAGCCACCACATCGCCCGGTTCGGCCTGCAACTCTTGGTCGGTGAGCACCGTCTCTTCTCGGTTAGCAACATTCTTTTCAAAGGCAACTACGTGCACTCGCTTGCCGGCTGACTTTCCGGTGCGGAATGTCAGGGATGCGCCATTCCAAAAACCGGCACTGCGGTATGTTGCGTCGCGCCCTAGCGAGAGTCTTTTGCCTCGAACTGACGTCAGCGTGGCAAGCGCGCCGTCGACAACGCCCTCGAAGCCCGGATTCTGGATGATGTTGGATCCAAGCTGTTCAGCGCCCCACGATGATCGACCGCCCAGGTTCAGGCCAATCCGTTGCACTCCGGAAGCGAACACCCCTTGAGAGACCCGCAACTCGACAGGCACGGTGGCTGCCCGGCCCACGGCGGGCACGGAGATCAGCAAAAGAAGCAGCAACGCTCGAGGATCGAAGGTCATGCCGTACCCAACCTTCTGCGGAATACTTCTGCGAGCCTTGATGTGTTCGTGTCCAGGTTGTAGCAGGAAATCACCCGCTTGCGTCCAGCCTCTCCGATATCGCGTCGCAGCTTCGGATTCGTCATCAAACGCGCTATCGTATGGGCGAGCTCTTCGTGGTCGGATGGAGCCACTAGCAGACCGTCGATGCCATCGCGTATTAACTCGGGAATGCCAGTGATTCGCGTCGTCACGCACGGCAGTTCCATCGACATCGCTTCCATCAGAACAACGGGAACTCCCTCGGCAAAACTTGGCAGAACGAAGACGTCGGCCTGGTTGTAGAACTCACGGATGCGGTCTTGGTTTACGGATCCCTCGAAGAAGACCCTCGCCGACACTCCCGCGCTCTCTGCCAGATCCTCGAGCGAAGCGCGGTCGGGGCCATCGCCAACGAAGCGAAGGCGAACATCTGCCCCGTTCTTCACCATTAACGCGAGTGCACGTATCAGAATATGTTGACCTTTTGCAGGCGCGAGCCTTCCCACGCATAAAATCTCAAACTGTGCGTTTGGTTCATGGTCGGGCCTAGGCGGAAACTTCTCAGGGTCCACTCCCAACGGAGTTATCTCAAACTTGTCCCATTGCTCAACTGGGGACAGCTTCATCAGTTGGCTGCTGGCAAACTTGCTGATTGCGCAGAGGAACGAGCACCCTTTGATCTTGTTCAAGAGCTGATATTGGGTGACGTCGTAGAACTCGTCCGGCCCATGCACTGTTATGGAGAGGGAAGCATCGGTGAGGCGGGAGGCGATCAATCCTACGGTGGATGCAGGTGTTGCGAAGTGGACATGCAGGTGCGTGGTGTGAGACTCGCGCATCCACCGCTCCAGGAGGACCGCCTCAGCGAAGTAGAAGAGGCCGAACAACATCCTGTTCAGGTCGAATTGCCCCATGCGTAAAGCGAATCCGAGGACCTGTATATAACGAATGGGACTGCTCAGGAATGTGCGGAGGTGCTCCAGCGCGACCCGATGTAACGGGACCTGTTTCACATAAAACGTCTGGGCAACTTCATCGCGTTCTTCTTTTGTCAGCATCTCGGCGGAACGATCTACGGAATTGATCGAAGCAACCACGATTCCAATCCCGAGCTTTCGGAGTGCCAGGACCTCGCGCAAGATAAAAGTGTGCGAGATGGCTGGATACTGGCTGACAAGGTAGGCGATGCGGATGTCCGGATCCATCTAGGTCACCACCCTTTGAAATTGGAACTGTCTGAAGGGTGCGACGACGACGCGCGCATCGACTTCCTGACCCACAGGCGACTGAAGAAGCCCTTCCGCCCAGCCGGTCATGACCGCGAAAAGTGGTAACAATTGGTTGCCCATGTAAACGGTGGCGATGGAAAAGGCGATAACCGTATAAATGCTGAGTAACGTGAAAGCCAGCGAGCCATCTTCTTTATTGCGAGGAGATACCCGTGCGCCATATCTGCCCAGTCGCACCATCATGCTGACGATGATGGTGACGAACAAGGTTAGGGCGAGTAAGCCGTGCATCAGTGTCAATTGCAGGTAATAGTTATCAATTGACTCCATGCCTCCAACCTTGGGCCAGGTGTTTCGTCCCCAACCGAGGAAGCTCTTCCGCAAGGCTATGTCGGTGTACTTGTCCACTAACTCTTTCCGGTACGCGGCAGTTTCCTGGGAGACGGACGTTGCGTGCGCTCTCCCCACCGAGATGTAGGAGATGAAGGCCATAGCCGCCGGTATGCCAATTAGAATCACTCCGGCCAGGGCTATCCTGATGGCGAGCTTACGGTTACGCGACTGGGCCACGCCGATCACAAGTGCTGCGGCCATTCCCCCCATCCACGGTCCCCTGCACATGGTCATGACGCTACCGAGAAGGATTCCGACAGTGATGATTCGGGCCTTGGACCATCGCAACTGCGGAAGACGGCGAAAATGTGGCTCCCAATGCCCGCTCCACTCAAGCCACTTCTGGATTCGGTAGCCGACGAGCAAGATCACTCCCGCAATGATCGCGTGACCGTATGGACCGGCAATTCTGGCGAAGCCATAGCGGAAGGTGGTGACCCAACCTGATCCCTGTCCGCCGAAAAATGGATCGAACGGAACGCGGAAGGGAGTGCGGCCAAAGCGGAATTCGTATATCGATAGCACCGACACAACGAAAAGGAGAAAACTTACCCTCCTGGCAAACTCAACTCGTAGTCCAAGCGGCTCAATGAATATTCTGGTTGCAAGGTAGGGAAACAAAATCCACGACAGCATGTCGAAGGTCAAGTTCTGTGCTTCCTTGTAACCGGTATTTGTGTATTCCGAGACTGAGATTCCCGCAACCAGCGCCATCACCAGCAAATCAGTCGCTGAGAGACGCCACTTTAGCTTCTTGCGAATGATGGCAACAACGATGATTGCGACGATGGCGGAATGGCTTGGCGTCATCTTCGGCAACAACGGTACAGACCATCGGTAATACTCAGGCACCAGCAGCAGGACCGGGAGGTACACTGCGAGGAATGCGCGCTCAGGGGACCGCAGCGTCGCGACGATTGCCGCGATGAGTCCGGGAATGAGCGCAAGAGCAGTCACAGTAACCTCTATGTTCAGATACTCCCGTGCAGACGGACGGGAGCCACTTACATTCGTTACCTGCACGGCGCCTGCCAAACATAAATTCAGCAAAATCCGTTGTTTCGGCTTCTTTGTCCGTCCGACTTCTGGAATTCAGACCGAGCCTGAGAAGGATTCAATGCGCGCCGATGTTTTCGGAGGGCTGCGTTCGAAACTCTCTTGCCGCGATTGTCGATAGGGAACACGACAGAAGCTGCCATATCCCAAGGTGATTAGCGGCTTGCAAGTTAAATTCGGCGCGCGAATGCTGAACCGGAACGGTGCGATACGGCCCACCTGACAATGGCTATTCACGTGCAATTCAGGTTCTGAAGCTTGTGACTTTCGAAGGCCAGGTGATAGACGCCCTTGTATCGGATAACTATTGCGGGCGATACGAGCGAGCTCTCGAGGGTTCGGCGTTGGCTGGCTCACGCCGCACCGCGCTGCTGCGATGCGGAAGTATCAGAGCCGCTGATCTCTGCATTGGAACTTGCAGTACAGGAGGCGCTGGCAAACGTGATGGCACACTCTCTTGAGGCTGGTGTTTCGCAGATGATTGGCGTGGCATTGTCTTGCCAATACGCGACATTGCGGGTGGAGATCACCTACCGCGGGCGAGCTTTCGACGATACCGTCGTGCCTCCGCCCAGCTTTGACGGTTCGCGCGACCACGGATTTGGGTTGTTCCTGATGAAGCAACTGATGGATAAGGTGGAGCACGGCCGCCGTGAAGACGGCCAAAGTTTCATCCGGCTGGAAAAGAAGCTGGACGAGCGAGTGGAGCGATGAACCATGATTGATGTTCAAGAAGTGAGCGGGACCCTTGTAGTCCAGATTGCAGGCACGACTCTCGACGCACACACAAGCAAGGAAGTTCGCCGGGAAGTCGAATCTCAATTGAAAGTAAATAAGCACATCGTGCTCGATCTCTCTCAGCTGACATTCGTCGACAGTTCGGGATTGGGAGTGCTCCTAGCTTGCTTGCGCCAGTTCACAGCCGCTGGTGGCGACCTGCAACTGTGCGGCTTGACCGCACAGGTACGCTCCGTATTCCAGCTCACGCGTATGCATAGCGTCTTCAAGATTCACAACACGCGTGACGAAGCAGTGCGTGCGTACAAATAGCACCTCAGGACTGATGCCAATGATTCGCAGTCAGAATGCCAGCCGCGAGCGCGTCGAACTGATGGAGGAACTCTCGCGCCTCTATTCGAGCGAAAGCATGAGTTCAATGCCGCTGCTGCGGCGTTTCCGTTTGCTGTACAAGCGTTACGCCTGGCAGTCAGTGGTGGGAGGCGCGAACGTACTCAAGAGAGCGATTGACATTCTGGTTGCGGTCGTAATGCTGATCGCGCTTTCTCCTTTATTTGCGGCTGTCGCAATCATGATCAAAGCTGCCGACCGCGGCCCTGTGTTGTTCTGGCAACTTCGGGTAGGGAAGTGGGGCCGCGAGTTTCCGTTTCCAAAGTTCCGTTCCATGGTCACCAACGCTGAGAAACTCAAAGATGACCTGTTGGTCCAGAGTCAGCACGCAGACGCAAAAACATTCAAGATGAAGGACGACCCGCGCATTACTTGGATTGGTCGAATCATCCGGAAGCTCAGCATCGACGAGTTACCTCAGTTGTGGTGTGTGCTCCGAGGAGACATGTCGCTGGTTGGGCCTCGCCCTCCGGTGCCTCGCGAGGTTGCCCTCTACTCACTGTCGGATCGGCGCCGTTTAGATGTTACCCCCGGTCTTACCTGTACATGGCAGGTCAGTGGGCGCGGCGATATCCCGTTTCCGCAACAAGTAGAACTCGACGCTGAATACATTCATAGCCATAGTTTCGCCACCGACCTAAAGATCCTTTTGAAGACGGTTCCAGCTGTTCTCTTTGGAAAGGGTGCCTACTAACAGGACTCGATGAGACAGCAGACTCAGACCGAGCAGATCGCCAAGGATGTGGCCGAAGTTCGTCTGCCCTATTCGCGCGTAGGTGTAATGAGGCGGAAGCTCCGTCGAGGTCTGCTGGGAACATTCTGGAAGTTTGCCACATTCGTTTCCACATCGGGAAAGCGTATCGTCGATGTTCTCGTCGCAGGGCTCCTCCTGGCTATGTTTTCCCCGTTGTTCCTCGTGATCGCTATCTGCAATGAAGGAACCTTGTTTGTACGCGAAATCAGAATCGGACGTTGGGGTTTCGAGTTTCAAATGCTGCGATTCAATACGACGGGGCCGTGCGGGCGTATCATCACAGCCCTTAAATTGCACCCACTGCCGTTGTTCATCAACGTGCTTCGCGGAGATTTGTCCCTGGTGGGACCGCGTGCGGTGCTGCCCGGAGAGTTGAGCGCGCGGGCTCGTGCGGTTCGTAAGCGTTCCAGTGTCAGGCCTGGCCTGCTCTCATTATGGTGGTTGCGGCAAATGGCCAACATAGATTTCGGCTCCGAAATCGACGTTGACTTGGAATATGTCGAGCAGCAAAGCACCGGGGGCGACCTGGGAATCGCGCTCCGATCGTTGCCGGCCATGCTCTACGGAGCCTCCTCTCCTGTCGTTCCTGACCAAGTAGAGATACTCAAGGTGCCGATACGAAATATCGCCATGGACGACGCCCTTCAATTCATCATGGATGCCGCACGAGGTTCTAGTCCGCAGCAGGTGTGCTTTGTCAATACGGACTGCGTGAATAAGGCGCAACACAATGCTGCTTACGCAGGGCTTCTGTCGTCGTGTTCAGCGGTGTTTGCGGACGGCATCGGGATCAGGCTTGCCGGAAAAATTCTTCGTACTCCAATTCGTCAAAACGTAAACGGCACTGATCTATTCCCGCGCCTTTGTGGCCGCTTGCAGGGTTCAGAGATTGGTTTGTACCTCCTTGGTGCGCGCCCTGGGATTACAGAGAGCGTGGCGCGATGGGTTGAAAAGAATTACCCGGGAGCGAGCGTGAAAGGGATTCAGCACGGATTCTTCACACCCGAGGAGGAGCCCGGAGTGATCGATAGGATTAACAATTCCGGCGCAGAAATTCTGCTGGTCGCATTTGGCAGCCCGCGCCAGGATATGTGGATCGCTGAGCACCTGCCCGATTTGAGAGTAGGCATCGCTATGGGGGTTGGCGGTCTGTTCGATTTCTATTCCGGGCAAATGCCGCGGGCGCCCCAGTGGCTCCGCGAGCTAAGCCTCGAATGGGTCTATCGCCTTTGTCAGGAACCCGGCCGCATGTGGAGGCGGTATCTGCTCGGAAACATTGTCTTCTTGTCCCGGGTTCTGTATTCAATCGTGAATCGTCGCCGTCCACTGCACAGCCTGGATATTCGAGGTCATTAGAAATGCGAGCCGTCATTATCGTTGCTGGAAGTTCTCCCGCACTGCGGCAGTTATCGGCGAACCTGCCTTCTCCCTTACTGCACTGCGTCGACCGTCCGGTGCTGCAACATATTGTGGAGTTACTGGTCGATCAGGGGATTGAGAAGTTCGATTTCGTCCTGCATGAAGCGCCTGAGCGGATCGAGAAGTTTCTGGGTGACGGGCAACGCTGGGGAAGTCACTTCACATTTCATCTGGTACAGGATGCAAGCCAACCGTATCTGCCGTTGAAACTGCAGTACACTCCGGGAGGCCAGAGCGAACCCATCCTGCTGGTTCACGCTGATCGCATGCCGATGCTGGAGGAACGAACGGCTCTCGCAGAGGACGCAAAGGAAAGTCGGCTCTACTGCTGGCACACAAAGGAAGTGGCAGCCGAATCTGCAGACTGGAGCGGCTGGGCTTGGATCGATTCGAAAACCGCCGCAGGGGTTCCCGCAAACGCCACGGAACTTGGCCTTGAGGAGTACCTCTGTAGCGCAGGTATGCGGCGACACACAGCCAGCGTCCGCGATCTTCTGGACTTCCGAAGCTTCGAGACGATGATGCAGGCACAGCGCTGCATGCTCACAGATTCAAATGCCAACTCTCATCTCTCTGCGCGCGAAGTGGAGACCGCGACATGGATTGCGCGTAACGTAACGATTCATCCGACTGCTCAGTTAACGCCGCCGTTGTTCATAGGGGAGAATTCCAGGGTCGGCGAAGGGGCGAGAATCGGCCCCAATGCAGTGATCGGTCATGACAGCATAGTTGACAAGCGCACACGTGTTATCGATTCGACTGTCTATCCGGGGAGTTATTGTGGCGAGGGACTGGAACTCGAGCATGTAATCGTCGATCGAAATCGCCTGCTCGACGGACGATTGGGAGCGTTCGTCTACGTGACGGACAGCTTCATTCTCAGTTCCTTGAAGGGGCAGCAACGGAATAAGCAGCGGACTCGTGCGGTAGTTTCGATTTGCGTGGGGGCATTCCTCTTTATCTTGACGTTACCCCTCGTTCTCATCACTGCACTGGCCCTCGCGTTGTTCCGGCACGGGCCAGTACTGTACCGCAAGAGCGTCGTCCGGATTCCGGCTTCTGAAGAGGCGGAGTCCTGGACCTACTTCGACCTCTGGAGTTTCAGGAAGCGGGAACGTCGCGGAACGGACAAGCTGTGGCAATGGGTTCTGTTCGACTTACTGCCCGCTCTCCCCCAGGTGGTGAGGGGAGACCTCCGCCTCATTGGGGTGTACCCGCGGAGTAAAGAGGAACTCCAGGGCACGCCTGCGGATTGGAGGGCTCTGTGTTTGCAGACTCATGCCGGATTGATCACGGAAGCATTCGTTGTACACGGCGTGTCCGCAACGGAGGACGATGTGTACTCTTCAGAGGTCTACTACTCGGCGATGACGAGTTTCTCCCATGACGTCTCGCTCGCGCTTCGATTTGTGACCAGGCTGTAAATTCAGATTGCGACAACACGGCATTGTTTATTGCAAGTGTGGAATGCGGGGCGCCGATTGGAGAAACTACGTTGAGCCTAGCTGACTTGTTCGGATGTACGTTCATCATTAACTTGAAGGAACGAGAGGATCGGCGTCGAGATGTAACTCGCGAATTGAATCTGGCGGGCATGCAACTTGCGCCGGGTAAGGTCGAGTTCTTCAGCGCCGTTCGCATCTCGGATGCGGCCGGCTTTCCAACGGCGGGTGTGCGCGGATGTTTTCTCAGTCACCTCGGCGTACTCATGGAGGCGAAGCGGCGGGGGCTCTCCAGCGTACTTGTGTTGGAGGATGACGTGGCTTTCTCGCCATTGATAAACCAGCATTTCTCCACATTAACGTCGGCCCTACAAGAGAAATGGGACATCGCCTATCTGGGCCACGTAGAGAAACTGTCGGACAAACCGCCCGTGTCCCTGATCCCGTTTTCCGGACCCGTAGTTACGGCACACTTCTATGCGATAAACAGTTCAATTCTGGATCGAGTGATCGAATATCTTCAGCAGGTTCAAAATCGCCCGCCCGGCCACCCGCTGGGCGGTCCCATGCATTACGACGGCGCGTTGACCATGTTCCGGCAGGCCAATCCGGATGTAGCCACGCTGATTGCACAGCCCAATCTTGGTTGGCAGCGTTCATCTCGCAGCGATCTGCACAGCAACTGGTTCCAGAGTGCTCCGGTTTTCGGAGAGGTATACGACGTCGCAAGATACATCAGAAAGGTGATCACCGGATCCAGATAAGAATTAGCTGGTGACTGAACTGTACAGAGCTTCAAACCAGCATCGCTTCGGAGTAACCGTCGCGGCCGCGACCGGATGGGGCCGTCTCTCCGGCTTCGGCATCGCAAGACGGCTCCCACGTGAGCGCCAACCGCCCGAACCTCTAGAGTTCATTGCCGGAACGCTTGCATACATGGCGCCAGAGCAGACGGGAAGAGTATCCAATGGAATGGGCGGACTTACGTCCGCGCCCGCAGTAGCTAAGCCGAAGTCGGGGTAGAAGAGAGCCTTACCACCAGTCTCAAGCGGCTAATCTTCCCCTGTTGAGTGCCGGTAGAAGAAGATCCAGAAGCGCTTGATCAGAGAACGGGTTCTGGCCTGAGATCAACTCGCGATCTTGAAGGACATAGCTCTTCCATGGAGCGAGCACGCTTACGTCACCTCCCGCCGTAGTTAAGGCGAAGTCGGGGTAGAAGAGAACCTTACCACCAATCTCAAGCGGTTCCCGCTGCTGCTCTTCCGCTGTCGAAAAGATAGTCATCTTATATCCAGAATATATCCAACCCTGAGCCTTTGCCCGCGCTCCGGCGGCATCACCCGCCGTCAGCGCGGTGACGATTTCCTTCGAATTCGGAGAAGCCGAGAGAAGTGAGATCGGGCCATGGCAGAGCACCGCCGTGGGCTTGGATGTTTTATGAAAGTGTCTCATCACGGTTCCGGCGTCGGGATCATCGAGAAGATCCATCATTGGGCCATGGCCGCCGGGAACGAAAACAGCGTCATATTGATCCAGGCCCGATGCGATTACACCGGAGATACGAGTTGGATCTTTGAGCCCAGTCAGGCTGTCGCGGAATTTCAGATAGTCCTGAAGCTTTGCCTTGTCCCCACCGAAGAAGTCAGGCACTGCTGAATTAACATCCATTTGCGGCGTGTTGCCTTTGGGGTTGGCGAAGGTGATTTCGTAGCCCTCCTTCATCAGGGCGCGAACCGGAACCGTTAGTTCGTTGAGGTAGTAGCCAGCGCCCTTGTAGACCTTGCCATCTTTCAAGGGCAAGCCGTGACCGCTCGAGACTAGAACCAGAATTTTTCCTTTTGTTGCCATGTTGTTCTCCTTCTTGAAATCGATTCTGTTTTTCCGGGATCTAAGCGGCTGTGAGTAATCGCCAAAGTAGCCACACGCCTTCAATGAGGAGCCAACCTCACATGGACATTTTCAGAATTGCGGGTGTGATGTCCTCAAGGTTGGTTTCCAGCAAGGTGCCCAGTGTGCGAGACTGACCGCAAGAAAGCTCCTCCGGTCGATCAGGCTCCCCCGATAACTTCAAGCCACGAGCAATATCTTGCCGACACCACCTTTCTCTGCCTTTGCTTGGGCCTCAGCCGCTTCACTGAGTGGCATTTTCAGGCTGATCGGGATTACAAGCTTGCCATCTCGCACCGCTTCGGCCATGAACTCAAGCGTTTTTCTGTCGAAATGTGAGAATACGAAAACCACTTTTAGCGATGTGTACTCCGCGGCGTTCTGCGGTGTCCCGACAACCGATGCAAAGACTCCTCCAGGCTTGACCTTGCCGATCAGCTTCTCGGCGGTTTTTCCGCCCACCGTATCCGCCACTGCGTCGAGCGGCGGAAGATTCGCAATCGCGGTGTCGTCGTCGGTTGCGATGATCTGATCTGCGCCGACGAACTTCGCGTCACCGATCTGTCTCTTCAAAACCCCCGCGATCACAGTCGCCCCGCGTGCCTTCGCAGTGAATACCGCGGAACGCCCCACATTTCCAGCAGCACCTACGACAAGGACGGTCTGGCCCGCGTTGACTCCCGTAGCTAAGAGGAGCTGGTTGCCAGTCGTCGTGACCAGCGGCAACGCCGCTGCTTGGATCAAATCGAGCCCCTTGGGAACTTTCGCAAGATTCGCGGCTTTCACGACACAAAGCTCAGCGTAAGTATCGTCCGCCATAGCGAACACCTGGTCGCCGACAGAAAAGCCCTCCACTCCCGACCCGATCTTGACCACCGTGCCCGCAATATCGACTCCAATAAGCCCCGGGAACTTGATGGGATAAAAATCTTTCGTTAATCCAGCACGTCGCTTGTAGTCGATCGGATTCACGCTGGTGGCAGCGACCCGCACCAGCACCTCGCCCGAACCCGGAACCGGGTTCGGATAGTCTTCGAATTTGAGTACTTCAGGACCGCCATATTGGTGGACAACAACTGCTTTCATTTTTCATCTCCTTAGCTCGCCGTGTATTGGCTTTCGATCCACCTCGAAAATAAGCCTCACGCGGGGAACCTCGCTTCGCGGGGACGTTTAATGCTCGGCGCGGTTCAGCGCATCTGGTACGGGTGGAAGATGTAGTCCTTCGCCTTCACGGCCATATGGCACGAGTTTCCGCAGTCCGCAAGGGCCTTGGGATCGGCGGTGAACTTGCCCGATGCGGCGTCATAGTTGAATACCGCGTATCCCCAGCCGCCGGATTTCGGAAATCTCTTGCTGTCCTTCTCCATCACGAAAGCCTGCTTGAAGACATCGGGCACATCCACATCGTAGGGCGCTTCCGTGCTCTTCTTAGGCATCCACTGGAGCTTCACGATCATGGAGCCTTCCGGAAAAGGCTGGCCGTTTCCCGGACTGCCGCCCTTGTATGCCTTAATCATCGCCGGATTGGCGACGATCACCTTAAGTACTTCTTTCGTGCGCGCGGAAGAGACCACAGACCAGTCCTCGTATCCCATGAAGTCGGAGAACCCGATTCCGCCCGGCGATTTCAGCGAGTACTTGTTCTTGTCTTGGCCTTGAGCGGAAAGGACCGTGCCGCCGCGGGTGGCAAGCAGTGCTGTGGCTGCAACGATCACAAAGGCCGCGAAGTGTCTTACGGCGGCGCGTGGAAAATTGCACCGGTTGGGTGATGACGATACTGCGGACATAGCGTTCTCCTTCTCAGAAAACGAGCAAGCGTTTTGCGCGGCATTCGACCTTCTCAATCTTTTCCGCTCTTTGTGTATGCAGCTAACGGATGCCGTGCGAGTGACCGACTTAGCTCAACGGCGCGCGCTGCATGACAGCTGGCAACTTTGTCCTGACAGCCGCTACGCTGGGTAGCAGGAATCTTTCTTGGTGTCTTGTCTCGTGATTCGCTCCATTTTGGAAGCGTTGCCCGATGCTCGACATTTCGTCAAAAAGTGAGAGCTCCACGGTCTGAGTCACGGATCGAACTCGGAATGAACCGTAGCTCGATGCGCACATGAAGGAGTTGCTGCCGCGGCAGGCGGAACTCAATGCCGAGCTCGATCTCAACGATAACGAGACTCAGGTTGTGCCACGGGCAGAGCAGAACCGCGCGCGGCTGAAATCCTCGAGGCTGCGGCAGTTCCGCCCTGAGTATTTCCTCCTGTAATGCCGCAGAATTCTGTTCTGTCCATGAGTCATTAAAAGCATACAGAGGCATCTCGGGCCCCCGAGCCGCTCCTCTAAGGATCAAATCAAACGACGTGCCGAATCACAGTCTTCTCGCAAGATAGAGAGCACCTCAATCACCGTCCCTCTCGTCCGGCGCTGACCGGAACCTCTGAGACGCCGCACTTGAATTGAGCACTGTATCGGAACAACGGATTCATCGTCGCGCTTCTGCCAATCTTGCTTATAACAGTCACTCGCTCTGACATCGAAAGGAGTACCAAATGGACGGCACAAGTGGACTGAAAGAGACTGCGCGCGTAGTCGCTCCTGTAGCGTCGAACGTGCTTGGTGTGAATGTTTTCACGGCCCCGGGAAAGGCGATGGTCGGCGAGAGGCCAAAGCCCTTCGGCGAAGCGCTCGGCTTTGACCCGATCACGTCGACTTTAATTTTCGGCGAGTACGACGCGGTTCTGGTGGACGCAATGGGGACAATAGCTGAGGCCGGGGCTCTCGCGGATTGGGTCGCCCTGCACAACCGCAACTTGGAGACGATCTATATAACGCACGCCCATTTCGACCACTTCTACGGTCTGAGCATTCTGCTCGACCGTTTCCCGGGCGCTCGGGCGATCGCAACGCCCAGGACGGTGAGTGCCATGCAAATGTCCTTTTCTCCCACCGTGGAGCGGTTGGCCCGCCGGCTCTTTCCTGGACAAGTGCCTACCAAGTTGGTTCCACCTCAGCCCTATGAGCACGACACGTTCACTCTCGAGGGCCACGAATTGCGCATCATCGAGCAGGGCCGCACCGATGCTCCCGATTCGACGTCTCTGCACGTTCCATCGATCGGCCTGATTGTCGCTGGCGACGTTGTGTACAACCAATGCCGCATGTACGTTGGCGACACTACCCCCGAGAGCCGGAAGAATTGGATCGCTGCGCTAGACCGGTTAACGGAGCTGAACCCGGCGATTGTTGTCGCCGGTCACAAGAAGCCTGGGGCGCCCGACTCTCCCTCGACGATCCAAGATACCAAGCGCTACTTGCAGGACTTCGAGCGGGTGCAGAAAACCGCGACATCCGACCAGGAGTTGTTCGATCGGATGACGGAGTTGTACCCACATTGGGTGGCCAATCAGTCTTGGCTGATGTTCGGATTCCCACAGGCATAACCCACATCAGCCGCTGATACGGATGTATCTTCGCGCAAGTATGAATTAGGAAGAACCAGAATTAGCAGATGAGCCCTTTATCGATAAGGAGTGGTCAATGAACAGCGTACAAATCGAAGAGAAGAGCTACGAGATGCCTCCGCGCGACGGGTTCAGCGTCGCACACTTTCTCACCGTGAAGGACGTCGAACGATCGGCTCACTACTACGAAAAGGTCTTCGGCGCTCGCATTCTGAGCTTGGGAGACGGCAACGCGCCTGGGTACCTTCAACTCGCGAATATCTGGATGATTGTGAACATGGGCGGCGGCCCGACCCCCGACAAGCCGACGGTAACGCTCAGCGTACCCGACCCGAATCACATCAACAGCTTTATGAATTTCCGGGTTGCGGATATTCAAGCGTGCTATGAATTATGGAAAAGTCGAGGAGCCGAATTCATCACAGAACCGATTCCCAAGTACGGCGAGATTCGCTGCTACATCCGCGATCCTGACGGTTATATCATCGAAGTCGGACAGAGCACCGACCTCACTTATGGTTAACGATGGGATGCGGAGTTAAACTCCCGATTGCCATGTCCCCCAGGGCGCATCTGGAGTGTGAGTATCAACACTGAAGACTTGCGAATCATGGAGTCCAAACCTTCCGATGGTCCGACTGCCAGACTTACTCACCAAGGATCTTGATGTAGTGTTTTGTGGGATCAATCCGGCGCTGAGCGCTGCCCAGGCGGGGCACCACTTCTCAAGCCGTAGCAACCGGTTTTGGCGGGTTCTTCACTTGGCGGGGTTTACGCCACACTTGATTCAGCCTGAAAGCGACGGCACGATTCTGCAATTCGGGTGCGGCTTGACGGCTGCAGTGGAACGACCGACTGTGAGAGCCAGCGAGCTTATGAATCATGAATTTCACGCAGCCGCCAAGGTATTGGAAGAAAAACTCGATCACTATCGCCCGCGCTACCTGGCTTTTCTGGGTAAGCCTGCCTTTGCTGCCATCTTTCGACAAAGGAGGGTCGCCTGGGGACAACAGTTCATTAGGCTTGGCGGTGCGGAGGTCTGGGTCTTGCCCAACCCAAGTGGGCTAAATCGTACATTCAGTCTCGATGCACTCGTATCGCGCTATCGGGATCTTCGGACTCACTCATCGCTTCCATAAGTCGTCCAGTGTCCGAAGCCGGCTTGTAGTCATTACGGACCGAACTCCTGAGCGGCAATGCGAATCCACTCTGAGTACCCAGATTGAGACTTTGCGGCCCCGAGGTTCCGGGGCACGCTTCTGATAGAGAGTTTTAGAACACCTTAGCTTCGCAGCCGAAGAACGCTGTCAAAGCTGATAGTCAGTTTGTGCTTCGAAGCGATCGTCTGGGGCAACATTCCGGGCTGATTTACCTTTGTACCAACCGCAGGCCGCACAAGACAACAACACGAAACCCCGTCGTGGCCGGATGCTTTTTCTAGACGAGAGCTGCTCGTGGACGTAGAATCCGTTATCCCTTAAGTACGCGCGACTGGAGTCGATATGCGTGCCAAGCTCTCCTCTTTTCCCCTAGTCTTCGTATTTGCAGTCCTCGCCCTATCCTTCATCTCATGCGGCGGAGGCGGCGGGTCTCAAAGCAGTGGGAGCTCTGGTGGTAGCGGCGGATCCGGGGGTGGAGGAGGTACGGGCGGAGGGTCGAACGGTCCGCTCGCGGTCAGCATAACGTCCATCACCCTTGCCAACGCTCCCGGCCAGAGTGTATACGCGACGGTTACGCTCACCGTTCCTGCGGGGTTCAGCACGGCGGTTACAGGCACTGTCAGCGGTATTCCGAGTGGCATTTCCATAGGCTCTTCGCAGGCCATTGCACTCCTTCCCGGATCGCAGAACATCGTGTTTTATGTGAATAACCCGCCGATCGCCTCTCCTGGCGTGTATCCGCTGACCATCACGGCCACTGCCGGAGCGCAGCAGGTGAGCGGTACCGCGACGTTAACCATCACGCAAGCGCCTCCAATCGGCATCACGGTTCCTACGAATAGCTTGTCCATTGCGCCCGGGCAATCGAACTCAATCGATTTGCAGTGTGTCACTGCCGTCGGCCAGTACTGCTCACTGAGCACTACAATTACTGGTCTGCCAACTGGAATCACAGTGTCTCCCACGCCGCCTTTCGTCGTTACTTCGCAGGGCACGGTGATCACCTTCAACGTAGCCAGCAGCGTGCCTTTTGGGCAGTACCCGATCACGTTTGTGGGGAGCAGTGGTGCTCAAACGGTAACCTTCCAATTGACGCTTGTCATTCAGGACGGAAACTTCTGGCTGACCGGGCCCTCGCCTTCTACGCTGGCACTGCGACTGGGGACCAGCAGCAACGTGACCGTTAACAGCTCATTTGGAAATCCGACGGGGACGCCGAACTACAAGGCAAAGCTGAGTGTCAGTGGGTTGCCAGGTGGTACGAGCGTCAGTTTCACTCCTGACGTGATTACTCCAGGGCAGTCCGTCACACTGATGTTTTCGGCCGACCTGAGCGCGCCTGTTTCGCACAACAACAGTATCCTGATTTCGGCGACCCCAACGGATGGCGGGGTGGTCGAATCTACGACGATGCAGCTGGACGTGATTCCCAAAGCCGGGCAGCTTGCCAAGAGCCGCTCGGATATCGTGCCTATGGAAGGCGACATTGTCTCGGCAGTGTATGACCCGGCACACAAGCTTGTCTTCGGCGCCAATAGCCAGTGGAATCGGGTCGAAGTAGTTTCGCCCGCGACCAAGCAGGTCATCGCCAGGGTCGGGGTCCCTTCTCCATTGAATCTCTCGCTTTCACTCGATGGCACGAAGGTATTGGTGGGGACCCATACCTCTCAGGTCTATTGGATTGACACTTCCAGTTTGCAGGTGGTCGCGAGCAGTCGTTTTGCACTGCCCGCTGGCATGCTCATAGGAAATGTGCAGAGCGTGCCCCTGGCGAATCAGCTCTCGACCGGAGAGCTGATCGTCGAGCAGATCGCCTCAAATATGGAGACGCTATCGATCTGTTCTGGCGATGGGACAACGTGTAAACCGCTAACCCTCCCTAATGGCATCGGGAAAGTGCTTGTGAGCGCAAATGGGCGCAAGGTGGTGATTGGGGGAAATTACTCGCAGGCTTCCGCTACGGTGTATGACGCCGCCACAGCAAGCCTCGGGAACACGGTGCCATTAAATGTCCTGGCAATCGACCCGACGGGTTCTACCTGCGTTGCGACTACGGGGCTTAACGGGTCGGCTGTGATGCAGTACGACGCGCAGTTATCTCAACAAGGCAATTTGCTTTTTGCCGCACAGGAGTTCGCAGCAACGGGTGCTCTGTTCAGCGCGGACGGCAAGACGCTTTATCTTTCTGGAAGTTCCTGGTTATCGCAAAACTTCCCGGCCGTGACTTACACGATCGATGTAACGTCAGGTGCGAAGCTCGGCGTTGCTCCTGCACTCGCCACGTGGCTGCAAAGCAACTTTGAGGCCGAGGTACCTTACGCTGTAGACGAGAGCGGAATGCTCTTCGGCGGCCTGAGCCATGGACTCGCAATCGATGACGCGACGTTCTACAACAATGAAGCAGTGGGATCGGAACCGATTCCGCGGCTACTGGTGCAAACCGGCCCGATCAATGCGGCAACGCAAGTTCCGTTCTATTCCGTGTTTGATTACACCCCGGATGTTTATTTCGGCGGAACCATTGCCACGTCCTCTGTTTCAGGTGGTTCTCTGACGTCCCTCGCTCCGGCGAGCAGCACGCCGGGGCCGGTGAACGTGAAGATGGAGTTCGACGATGGTACTGAGGGATTTCAGCCTTGGGCTTACACTTATGGCCCGTGGTTGCAGTACTCTGACAGCGGCGCCGACACTGATGGCGGGGCTACCGCAAGTGTCACAGGGTTGGGGCTTGGCACCGATCCCTCGAAAGTTCAGGTATCGGTCAATGGGACTTCCGCCCAGGTAGTGGGAATCAGCAGCCTTACTGTGAGCCGCGGACTCAGTTCCATCTACCCGTTCCCGTCTTCGATTGTCTCTTACATCGTGCCACCGGGAGCTCCTGGATTGGCGGATGTCACGGTAACAACCTCAGCCGGACAATCCACCCTGAAGTCCGTGTTACGGTACAGTCAGATCGTGGATTACACGTCGTCGGACAAGTTCACGGCTGTGCTCTATGATCGTGGGCGAAACCAGTTGTATCTTACGGCGGGCAATCATGTGGACGTTTTTGACCTTTCGTCCAAAACATTTGGGGCTCCCATTACACCCCCAACGCTGGCTGGCCACACCGGCTTCGCCGGCTTAACATTGACCCCGGACGGGTCGAAGCTGTTGGTTGCAAATTTAACGGACGGATCACTGGCTGTAATTAACCCCGATGTGCCGGCGTCGGCGACGGCCATTGCCGTGTTTGGTCCACAAGTGAACGGGCAGTGCATTCTGGGTCCACTCAAAGTGGCTGCCACGAGCGATGGTCGTGCCCTGGTAGCACTTGGAACGTCGCCGGTGGGTTGCGGTTTGGCGGGATCATTCGTCTATAGTGTGAACCTCAGTACAGGTGTGAGTTCCAACCTCGCCGGCTCAAGCCAGTGCGGTGTGGGTGATGTATACGCCAGCCGCGATGCCAGCAAAGTCGTGCTGATGCCTCCAAACTTCGCACCCTGTATTTACGACGTGGCCGCTGGTACATTAACGACGTTTGGCTCCAACTATGCGACTTCCGCCACGATATCCGGAGACGGGACGTTGGTTGCTGCTCCACAATACACGTCGCAATGGGACATCACGGACCTCACAGGAGCGACAATTCGACATTCATCGCTTCCGGATGTGTTTCCGGCAGTGTTTACGTCGATTCCTCCCGCCATGAACGACAGTGGCAGTCTGATGTATCTGGCAAACGGTTCCCCCACCGCGCCTGGCTTCGTCGATATCGTGGACGTAAACAGAGGAGACCTCAGGTCGAGAATTCGCTTGGCGGAGAGCATTCAGTCTGCGGTGGCCACGATGGCAGTCGATCCAACGGATGCCCGGATCTTCCTCATTACGGATAAGGGACTGACGGTGATTACGACCTCCGGCGTGCCGCTTTCGGTTGGCACAGTTAGTCCGAACTCAGGGACCGCGGGAGTACTAGTGACTCTGCGCGGTAGCGGTTTCCAGGCCGGCATGACGGCTGTCTTGAACGGCGTTACCGTCAGCGTCTCGGTTTCCGATCCGCAAACGGCGCAGTTCACGGTTCCCCTTGTCGCCGCGGGCGCAACGAAGCTGACGCTGACTAATCCGGACGGTCAGAGCTATACCTTGGAGGGCGCCTTTACGATTGATTGAGGCGAAGAATTGGCTTTGCCGAGAACGACACGGTCATCCATATACAGCTCTTGTTGCTGGCCAGCAACAAGGGCGAATGAAGTTGCCAACCCAGATATTGATGTGCAGACTGATCTCCAAGCATGCCTTCGCCTGCACCTATTTGAGATGATGGATAGGATCGCAAAGGAATGAAAAACGTGAAAAGATCAGTCAGGACCGCAGATGAACTCCCGTGAAAGCGGATGACCTATAGCGTTTGATATCGGCGTTCATCCGCGTCCAATTGAGCACCCACTGGAACAACTACGAGATGCGAAAAGGGTCTTCGAGAAAACCACAAGCAAACGAGCCCGCGACACACGGCAAGAACTACATAACGCCGAGCGGGCTGCAGCGCCTCAAAGATGAGCACCGGTTTCTACTCACCCGGGAACGCCCGGCCGTCGTGGAGGTGGTAGCGTGGGCTGCCAGCAACGGCGATCGCAGTGAAAACGCCGACTATCAGTACGGCAAGCGGCGGCTGCGGCAGATCGATGGGCGGATTCGCTTTCTTTCGAATCGAATCGAAGCCGCGGAAGTAGTGGACCCGGAAGCTTCAAGAGCGGGACAGGCGAAGACGAGGGCATTCTTCGGAGCGACCGTGCGCTATGCCAATGCCGCGGGAGCCGAGCGAGTGGTGAGCATTGTAGGCGTCGACGAGATCGATCTCAACCGCAACCACATTAGTTGGGTGTCACCTCTGGGGCGCGCGTTGACGAAGTCGGCAGCGGGCGACAGCGTAGTTCTCCAAGCGCCGGGCGGTACAGAATACCTGACTGTGCTGGAAGTGTGTTACGAGCGCATTTCTGTGGAACCGTTCCGCGAACCACCTGGATCCGAGGCCTCGGCAAAGGGATTCCCTCGCCGACGCTAGTCCATCATTGGCTCTGAGCAGTACCCCTCGCCGAACCCGGTAAGAGAGCTGGCTTCCCAGAATGAGATTTCGGGACCGCGTTGAAGGACCCAGCGGCGTTTATCGTTACCTAGAGCTCAGTGACCTTGCGATGATCTTGAACTGCAACTGGGTAAAGCGGGAGCCCTCTCGGCAGCGCCTGCCAGTTCTCAGCAATGTGACGGTCGAACAGACAACGAGTGAGGTCTACTGAGAACTCTTCCGGCCGTGGGGGTTTCAGGCTAGAAGGCCACTTTCAGTTGATGGCTCATATTGCCTTTGGGTGTGGAGTGCTTGGCAAGGCGTTATCAGCGCCATGTGTGCGGCGAATACTCATCGTTTCCAGCGAATAGTCGAAGGACCTTCCGCAGTCGCAGCAAACACAGTACGTGTGCTTCTTGATGGTGAAGACGCGGCTGAGATTCGCGTGGTGACAGCCGAAAATAGACTCATAGATGATCTCGAACAGCTTGTTCATAGATGCCTCGCACCGAGTTCCGCCCAGCAACGGATCGATCACATTCGATCTGGGTAAGTGCAGTTCGAATACCAAAGCGGGCATCGCTAATGTATTCAAGACGAAACTACCGCCCCCATATAAAGATCACTGCCGAGAATTCGTCAGTTGACTGCGTTCGGCAGCAGCGACGGGTGGCGGGGCGGCCTCTTTGGACTGGAAATAGAAAAGCGGCAGTTCGGTTTTCACCGAACTGCCGTATGGGAGGAAGGAGCAGCATCTAGAGTGGGAGCATCTCGCTGCTTTGCTTAGGTCTATTGCACTTCGGCTGCCAAAGAGCACCGCCGTCCAGCTTATGCTCGTGGGCCAAGCGCAGGTGGTTGCAATTCTCTATGGGACATAGGAGTTTAAGCATGAGGTCGCAGATCGAAGCAGGAATCCAGAAAGCACCTCGGTTGCCCGTCTGGTCGGCAGCCGGTCGCGCGGTCGGCAATTGACGAATTACAGGCACGCCGGCTTGAGTGCGCCCACGCCAAGTGCTTGACATTCAATCGTTGAAGGTTTGGAAAGCAAGCTGCGTTAGACATGGGCATGATGACGCGTACACCGATCCGTCTGCCCCATCTGGTCCTGTTGATCGCTTTCCTTACACTGTCCTTCTCAGTTCTCTTTGCTGAGGATACAAACCCCGCATTGCCGCGCGCCGGAATCATGGGCACCGTGATCGATGTGAATGGGAGCATCCTCTCAGGCGCGACCGTGACTCTGCAAGGGCCCGGCAACGCCGAAAACTTGGAAGTAGTCACCGACGACAACGGCTTTTTCATGATCAGCCAGTTGCAGGCGGATGTCCCATACCGCATTGTCGTGAGCGCTCCGGGATTCGACGAGTGGCGCTCCGATAACATCTCGCTGAATGCCGGTCAGTTCAAGATCCTGACCGGCGCGGCGCTTCGGCTTCAATCTGCTCAGACCTTGGTCACGGTCACAGCAAATTCGGAAGACATTGCGATTGAGCAGGTACGTGTGGAGGAGCAGCAGCGTGTGTTTGGAGTTATTCCCAACTTCTATGTCACCTACGATCACGATGCGGCTCCGCTCACCACGAAGCTCAAGTTCCATCTCGCGTACAAAGTCACACGCGATCCAATCACTGCGGCCGGTATCGGGTTCATGGCGGGCGTCTATCAAGCGAGTGGCCATCTGAACTACCAGCAGGGCATGAAGGGTTACGGCCAGCGCTATGGCGCGATTGCGGCCGATGGATTCACGGACATCATGATCGGGGGAGCCATCTTGCCATCCCTGCTGCATCAGGACCCTCGCTATTTCTACCAGGGCACCGGAACCACGAAATCGCGGTTGCTCCATGCACTCTCCGCCCCATTCGTCTGCAAGGGGGATAACGGCCACTTGCAACCCAACTACTCAACCATGGGCGGCGACCTCATCTCCAGTGCGGTCACAATGAGCTACTATCCGCAGTCGAACCGCACAGCTGGCACATATCTCGGAGGGATCGCGATCGGAACGCTGGAGCGAATGGTAAGTACTGTGATGCAGGAATTTGTATTGAGCAAGTTCACGCACAAGGCTGCCGACCTGCATTGAGCCACGGGAGAACCGCTGTGCGCCTCGGCAGCCGATGGTGTGCCGTAAGCTATTTCTCGTTGACTCCTCTTTCCTGCAAGGCGCGCCTGAACCTCCCGAGCACGTCCGTCAGCGCCGAAGCGCCACCCGGCGCTGTCGCTATTTTAGGACAGTCCCTGATCTCGACGTTGACCGGAACGAACCATCGATCTCCTTGATGGGGTAGCTGCACGGCCGCGCAGTGGAGTGCATGCACCGAGCATCGAAGCGTGGTCCCCGTGCCATCCAGACACTTCTCCGCGACTTCTGAGGCAAGTCGGTGAAGCGCGGTGCCCAGGCGCCGGCACCCCGTACAGCCAGGGTCGATGTGGCCAGGATCGGCGCAATGTGATCCAGCCAATTCGAGTTCGATGCCGACCTGCACCAACCGGCCGTGCACCATATCGTGAATCGGCCACATATGCCAGACGATTTCGAGTTGTGTTGATTTCTGGGTGTTCATCTCCTCTACTTCTGCAAGGATCCGGCCAAACTGAGCAACAAGAAGGATGAGCGAGTGGAATAACCGGCTGTGTTGTGGGCAGGTGCCCCATATGCGGGATTTCGAGTTTCTTTTGGGGGGGCGCACGGTAATCCCTCCCGAGGAAACTCCCGGATCAGCAGACCCAGTCGTGATCAAAAGGAGCGCCCGTGACGGACTGAGTGCCTGAATGCAGGCATAGGACCGGCAACTGTCGTCCCGCGTCGGTGCGTCCAACACCATTCGTCAGGAAGGACCCATCGCGTACAGGGTTAGGCTTCTCATGGTCTCCGGGTAGAGGGTCTGTTTGTCGCCGAAGTGGTAACGGATTGCAACGATATTGTTATCCGCAATCCGTGCGATCTCACGCGTTGATGCACCTTCGCAGCCACACTGTGCAAAGACCGTCCTTGCAGTGGCGAGCAGTTTCTGACGAGATCGTTGGCCCCGTGTCGAGGAACCGGCCAGAGGCAGCTTGGCGCCACTAACCCGCGTGGGTCTTCGCGCATCGTTGTTCGGGTCAACTTCATTCATAATTCGTTCTCATTTCCCCATGTGTGCAGGCTCCAATGTGCGCGAGCCCCAGCGCGCTGCCGCCGCTCAGCGCCACGCCCACCGTCGCACGACGGTCATGGCACGTGGGCTGAGCCACGGCCGAGCCCAGCAGCGCGAGGCTGAGCATAAGTAAGGCGTAATTGCTCAGCCCGAAGACATTCATATCGTTGTTTAAATGGGGATACAGATCCGACTTCGCCGTGACCACCTTGCTCGCACTTTCGCTGGTCTTGGCCCGGGCGATCCGCAGCGAACGGTTTTGCCGGATGGCAAGCTCCACGCTCTGCGGCAGCGTCAGCTTCATCGCTTGTGCCGCAGGAGCATCGGGAGCGTCCTGGGGCAGCGTCTGCTGGGCGCTCATGCCGGCGGGTACTGCGACCATCAACACCGCCAACACGAGCGCGACAGCAGCCTGTGAGGGGACTCTCCGTGACCGCGAATTGACGAGCACGAAGAGCACAGGCACCACAAGCAATGTAAAGAACATCGAGAAGATCAGTCCCATGGCGATTACGCTGGCCAGTGGGCTCCATAGGCTGGAGCGCGAGAGAATCATCGGCGTCACGCCCACGGCTGCGGCCATGGTGGTGAGGAAGATGGGGCGCAGCCGTCGCTCACCGGCCTCAGTTGCCGCGTCTTCCAGCGAATGTCCTTCGCGCATCTTCATGTGGATGTAATCGACGAGCACGATCCCGTTACGCACCACGATTCCGGTCAAGCTGATCATGCCCATGAATGCGGTGAAGCCGAAGGGATTGTGACTTGCAAGCAGCCCAACGACTGCTCCAAGAAGAGTGAGTGGAATCGATGCCATAATCACCAGCGGATCGGAGATGGTGCGGAACTGCACCATCAGAATCAGGAAGATCACCGCCAGACTGATGGCCAGTGCACTGCACCCACCATCTGCGGGAAGGTTTCGTTTTGGTTGAAGATCTCGCCGCCATAGTAAATACGGACTCCTGGCGGCAGCGGCATGGCACTGATCCGCGCTTTGGTGGCGTCAATCAGTTCCGACGCGTAATGACCACGCTTGGGAAACGCGCTCACCGTAATGGTGTACACGCCATTGCGGCGGACAATGCGGCTCGTCTGCCACTGCGGCTCCAGAGTGGCGAGCGCATTGACAGGCAGTCGAACCGGCGTGATCTGTGAAGGAACATAGGCGTTTGCCACATCCTCGAAGCTCTGGCGATGGGCAGGATCGAGGCGCAGCTTGATCGGCACGGCGCGCTTGCCCTCCCAGTAGGTGCTCACGGCAACACCGTCAAAGCCACCCGCAAGTACCTGCGACACGTTGTAGTTCGTCAACCCCGCGCGGTTGGCGAGCTCCTCATTTACTTTGACGTCCACAAAGCAGGAATCGTCGAGATAGTCGTTACGGACAAACTGCGCCGCAGGCTGTGCACGCAGCGTGTCCTCAACTTGACGGGCGATTTGCTTGAGCTGTGTGACATCGTCGCCGGAGATGCGGATCTCAACCGGCGCCTCCTGCGAGGCTCCCTGCTGGAGTTCCTTGACAATGGAGCGTGCCTCCGGGGCAACGTGCGGAAGTTCGTCCCGCAGCCTGGACACCAGCGCTGGGGTGAGTTTGGCGGACTTCGTCTGCACGATGATCTGCCCGTAAGCTGCGTCGGGCTGCTGAGGGTTTACGTTGTAGTAGAAACGTGGTGCGCTCATTCCAACGAAGCTGGAGTACTGTGTAACCTCCGGACGCGACGCGAGGTTCTGCTCAATGCGGCGTATGACTTCGTCGGTGCCTTCAATGCGAGTACCGGGCTGCAGCCAGACGTCGATCACGCACTGGTTGCGCTCGGCCGACGGGAAGAACTGCTGCGGCACGTAGTGAAAGAGCAGCAGGCCGGCTGCAAATGCAGCCACGCCCAGCACCCCCGCCAGCAGCTTGCGCCGCATGAGGAAGACGATCGCGCGGTTGTAGACCATCTGCAGACGGTCCAGAGCGCTGAGGTTCTCCTTCTCGCCCTCATGGTGCTCATGCAAGCCCTGCTTGATGAAGAAGCGACAGAGCAGCGGGGTCAGCATGATGGCGACAATGAAGGAGACCGAGAGTGCGATGGCCACGGTGATCGGCAGGGCGCAGATGAACTCGCCCGCCGAGCCCGAGATGATCAGCAGTGGCAGGAACGAGGCGATGATCGTCAGCGTGGCGGTCAGCACCGGGACAAACATCTCGGTGGCACAGCGCCATGCGGCGTCAGCCCTCGGCACACCGTGATCGAGCAGTTCCACATAGTTATCGGCAATCACGATGGCGTCATCGACAACGATGCCAAGAACCACAATGAGTGCCGCGATCGAGACCTGGTGCAATTCCATTCCCGCGGCGTTCATTACTCCAATGGTGGTGGAAATCGTTACGGGGATGGCAACCGCCGCAATGACTGCGACGCGCAGCGGCAGCAGAACCGCGCCGATCTTTGATGGTTTTGGATTGAGCACAGTTCTTCTGCTGCAGAGGGATTCGGCACCGCGTCAAGACTTGGTCATCGACGCGGCCTTCTCCTCTCGCGTCGACAAGAGAATCTCCTCTACCCCTGACCAGTCGCGGGAATTAGTCCCCGGAAGTCGGCCAGTATCCTCCGATACCGGCATCTCGGAAGCTTGCCCCGAGGGCTTTCTAGATCGAGATTTCGGGACCGCGTCGCATGCCTTCATGCAGCAGAGAAGTTTTCCTCCTACGATCGCTTTCCACTCTGGGTTCTTAGATCCTGACTTAGGTGGGCTGACTCTGACCTACAGCGATTCTGAAACTTTAGAGAGTGATTCGAAGCAATTGTCCACTCTCACGTGCGGGAATAGTTACTCTATCGCGCCCACTACGACACGTTTCGCGTTCAGGTAAATAGAGTTCACTCACGCATTCCTTCTAATCGTTAAATGAGTGTGAATCTTTGATTTTCAGTATGGCAGTGTGAGGTTAGGCGGGTACTTAGTTTCATCGTGTATTCATAGTCGTCTTATTCAACATAGTGACGGAAATATCAGCCTCTTCTCGATGCCTCTGTTACCGACAACCCTAGACGATTGGCAGTCCCCGACTGAGACTTCAAAAGTTTACCTGAGTAGCTGCATAGTTCCCCGCCTCCTCTCTAAGCCTATCTACTGACTGCGCTCTAACTCACAAGACGGCTAAGCTGACTCCATCAACTTCAGGAGATTGCATCCCATGCGCTTTCGTCTGCACGCCATCCGGATATTAGTCGTTCTATTTGCTCTTACAATTGCGTGCTGTGCACAGAGTTCCAGTGGAGAGTTCACTGTGGTCACTCTGCCAGACACCCAGAACTACTCGCAATACTATCCACAGATTCTGACCAGCCAAACGCAATGGATCGCCGCGAATGCCAAGACGCTGAATATCCAATTCGTGCTCGGCCTCGGCGACATCGTCAACAATGGGTCCGATACAACTCAGTACGCCAACGCCGATGCATCCTATCGTGTGCTTGACAATGCAAAGGTTCCTTACCTTGCGGCACTGGGTAATCACGATTACAAAGACGCCACGCCCATGACGCGCGACGCGACGGTGTTCAATTCTTATTTCGGACCCGCGCGCTATCAGGGCAAGAGCTACTATGGCGGGAACTTCCCGGCGGGCAGCAATGAGAACTTCTACGGAGTATTCAATGTAGATGGCACTTCGTACCTTGTGCTGTGCCTGGAATTCATACCACGCGACCAGACTCTCGAATGGGCCTCCGCTGTAATCTCAGAGAATCAAGACAAGAAGATCATTATCGTCACACACGCCTTCCTGACCCCTTCAGGACTTCGCCAGGGACACTGCGACGGCAACTCGGCAGAATTCTTCGGCTTAGCTGGCGATAACGATGCCGACGCGCTCTGGAACAAGTTGATCAGCAGGTACCCAAACGTGACAATGGTGCTCAACGGCCACGACACCGGCTATGCGTCGCGTCAAGATTTGGGAGTCAACGGGAATCTCGTTAATCAAATTGTGAGCGACTATCAGGACTGGCCCGATGGTGGCGGCGGATATCTTCGCGTCATGACCTTTAAGCCAGCGTTGAATCGCGTGGATATCACGAGCTACTCTCCCTATTACAATCATTACCTTACTGACGCGAGCAACACGTTTTCTCTAAACCTTTCAGGCGTTCCGACAACCGCTCAGAATGGAAGCGTGGCTGGAATCGTTCGCAATAAGAGCACGTGCGCACCGATTGCTGGTGCCAGTGTGACAGCAAAGGGCGGTCACGGTACCAGCAACAGCAACGGCTACTATCAGACCACGTCTGCGCCGTCGCCAACTCAATCCATAACAGCCACCGGCACCAACTTGGCTGCCAACATTGAGACCGTGAAAGTGGACGCTGGCTATCCCGCTCAACTCAATTTTTTTATGGCCGCCTCAGGCGCGGCTACCGGCTCTATCTCCATTACGACTCCTTCCGAAGGATCGAATGTCGTTTCGCCCGTGCAGATCAAGGCGGTTGGAGTTTCTTCCGCGGGTCCCGTAACAACCATGCAGGTGTACGACTCCGGCACGCTGATCTACACTGCTGCTGGGGCCAGCCTAGGTGCTTCTCTCAACCTTTCTCTCGGCGGACACGAACTCATCATCCAGGGCTCTGACACACACGGAAACTGGTTCAAGACTCCAGTAAACATTGTCGTGCAGCAGTCGGGGTCCGTTACCATGACCTCGCCTCTCAATGCGGCCATCGTCTCCTCGCCAGTAACAGTGACGGGAGAAGCAGTCTCTGCAAAGGGAATCACCGCAATGCAGCTCTATGAGGACAACAAACTGGTTTTCGCCTCCGCAACAGGCCAGGTGAACGCAACCCTCGCCATGACCCCTGGAAGTCACTTCCTCGTGCTGCAAGCCTTTGACGCAGCGGGAAACGTGTTCAAGACTCCCGCCCAGATTACGGTTGCCTCATCATCGCCTGAGGTGGTAGTGGCATCCCCGATTCAGGGCGCTACGGTGTCGTCTCCCGTCAGAGTCTCCGCGAACACAGTTTCAAGCACAACCATCACCGCGATGCAGATATACGAGGACAACAAACTGACCTACCAGGGGGCAGGCTCTGCGCTGAATACGACTCTTACAATGTCTGCTGGTGCTCATGCAATAGTCGTGAAGGCTTGGGACGCAGCGGGTAAGAGCTATCTCTCGCTCTGTAACATCACCGTGAGCAACTAAGCGTTCTTCAAACAGGAGCGAACAAGGTCCTCGAGTTATCGAGGGCTTTGCTTTGTCCGGCTCCAGCCACTCAGGTTGAGTGCTGAAACTAAGCGGCGGTTTTCTCTATTTTCTGTCCATGGGCGGGAGCGTTCGGGTAGGGATACCCAACTCCCGTAATAAAATCATATCGAAGCAAGGCCTCCGTCTTACCTTCCGCGAGAAGCTGTTCGATTCGACCAAGCAGAGCGGAGACTTCCTCTTCACTCTTACCTTCTGTTGCTTTCCAAAATCTTGGTGGGTGAATCCAGACGGGACCGGGGATTACGGCGTTCATAGGTTCCTCTTTATATTCTGGTCAAACGTTAAGAGTTGAACGAACTTAAGAGGTGCTGATGACCACTTTATCACGCCGACTTCCGGTATTTAACATCTACTGGCGTGCGCGCGTATTCTCAACAACATACGCTTCCTGGCGAGCCTCCGGACAGCTCTTCTAACGACCAAGTGCACGAGTCAGCGCGAGGGCGAACGCGTGGAACTCAGCTCTTCGCTGGCTACCTGCACGCGCATTGACGGGTTCGAAATTGGTGTGGCCATCGCTGCGATTCCTGTTGATGGCGCAGGGCCGTCCTTCCTGTTTCCACTTAAATTGAGCATGACGACGCCGAAGATGATAATCCCAAGCGCAGCCATCTTGGATAAGGACATCTGCTCTTTGAACAGCACCATGCTAATTAGCGTGATGAGTGTCGTTCCTACTGCCGACCACACTGCGTAGGCCATGCCAACATCCAATCGGCGCAGCGCCATTGCAGTGGGAAAGAAACTGACGCCGTAAAACAAAACCATAAGCGCCGAAGGGATCGCTCGTGAACATCCATCGGAGAGTTTCATACAAACGGTTGCGGCAACCTCCATCACTATTGCCAAATACAACCACATCCAAGACATAACTACTCACTTTCCGTACAAAGTCAAAAACAGACACAACCAGAATTGAATGGCAAGGTTGCGCCATTGAGTCCCGTCACCTACGGCGTGGCACTCAGGCATCGCCGTGTATGACCGAAGAATGGGTCCCATGCGCCGGCAGCCTGCTAGCCTCAGAGGGTATTCAGTTCATCGAATTCTAGTGAAGGCACTAATAATCAGGCAGGGAGAATTGGCAGGGATTGTTGTTTGGGAGTAACCACAGCAGAGTGTCGGTAGTCGGTACCATAAAGACCTTGCAGCATCACCGCCCGCCACCGGAATGCGTCAGGCTGGGCCCGGAAGCGCATTGCATCCGGCTGGGCCTCGCACCCCTCGGGTAAGGGTAGCTGGTAACTCAATTATAACCGGTGCCACCTAAGTTACGATCTCGCGGCGGATGCTTTACCTACAATTCACATCTTTGTAACAGATCATTCACAAAGTGGAGTCAATATCTTTGCACACGTATATCGCATTGATAGTTGAATTCTGTGCGAATGTCGAGGCAGGATGGCCGTAAATGGATAAAACTCTGGCCTCCCTGGATTCAATCAGGGACGGGGGACTCACGCAGTCGCTGCGGCAAGAGCGTTGGGAGCTTTCGGGCCGCATGGTTGTCGCGGCGGTTTGCTATCAGCGAGAGGCGAATGGCGATGTAGAGTTTCTCCTGGTACGCACCCGTAGCGGACGATGGACGTTTCCGAAGGGCGGAGTTGATGGCGATCCCACGGAAGCAAGTGCGGCCGCTCGCGAAGCTCACGAAGAGGCTGGCGTGCGCGGCGAGATTGAAGCACAGGCTTTCACCTGGTATCTGCATTGCAAACTTGGGAGCGATGTCCACCCCGTAAACGCGCACCTCTGCAGAGTGGTGTACCTTGAGACGCCCCATGAGCGTTTTCGTACTCCCCAATGGTTCTCTGCTGAGCGAGCCAAGCGGCATTTGCGCGAGGATCGCCCCAGCTTCTATGCAGAAGAGTTGGAGCGAGTCGTGGACCGGGCCGTGCTCCGTCTTCAGGTCGGCACTCGCCGAGCGGATATATCTCTTCTGAACTGACACTGCTTAATTCCAGACAGTGTTTCAACTTCCGAGCGGAATTGCCTGAACGAAGTGCCCTCGAGGGCATGCGGCCTCATTGTGAATTGAGCCGGGAGGAGTGCACTCGGTTGTTGTGTGTAGTCAAGCCTGGATGGTGACAGGATCATTACAGAGTAACGACGTTAGTAGCGTTACGTGGGGATAACGCAGGCGGCTCCCCGTGGATGAGAGCCGCCTGCGTGCTCCTAGAACAGGAACGGAAGGCTAGTGATTCCCTCGATGCGCACTGCATCGAGTTCGGATGGATTGAGCCCAAGCGCTTTGATAATGGTAGGTGCAACTTGCTGATTCAGTACCTGGGCCTTGACGTGCTTCGCCGGCAGGCCCGGCATAGAGACGAGCAGCGCGACGTGCAGGTCATCCTCGTTGAGACCCCCGTGTTCGGCGATCTTCGATCCGCCTGTGAAGATAACGCCCGTGTTAGTTTTCAACACGATGTCGGGGGTGCGCTCATCGTAAACGGGATTGTTGAATTTTTCCTTCAGCGAAGATCCTGCAAATATTTCCTGTATGCCTAGCGTCTGCTGGCTCGCAGGGTCGCTCAAAAGAGAGACCGCGCTTGCGGTCTGCGAGGGGCTGGTCAGCCAGATAAGCGAACCATCGTCTGAAATGTCGAACGTCTCATAGGAACCCAGCAGCGTAGCAGGTTGGCCGCCGCCGATGCCCACACGCTTCTGGTGATCGATGGGCGACTGACCATGTTTGGCCCCCACGATGATGAGCGTCTTGTCATAAACATTGGCCTGAACCAATGCATTTACGATTGAGCCGAGAGACTGGTCAACGAAATCAAGTTGCGCGGTGAGCCCGTCCGACGGCGTTCCCAACACATCTGTATAACCGTCGGCAGCGAGTTTCTGGCCAACACTGACCGCCTGAAAGTTGGTGCCGAACAATGTGGGAATGGGCGCTGAGTGGCTTCCGTCGTGAGTCAGTCCCTTGATTTGATTGAGAACTGCCTGCACATGCAGCGAATCGTAGCAGCGAATGTTTGCCAGATTCGTCGTCCACCCGTCATCTGGAGTGGTATCTACAGCATTGACCGGCGAGCAACCTGTGAACTGTGGCAGCGCCACCGGAATGGAGTTGATCTCTGGCCCGTAGAAATCATCAACGCCTTTTCCGCTCGGCCCTTTCGTCCATTCATATGAGGGGTGCTTGTCTGTCCAAGCGGTGTATCCGCCATGTGACTTTACGACTTCGAAGATCGTATTCACGCGCAGGTACTCGTGTGGGTACACTGGCGCGCAACCGCGCTGAGGATCGCGTGGCAGGTAGCCGGGATTGATCGAGCCTCCGCCATTCAGCTTTGTTAGGTCCGCGTCCACCGACTCGTCAAACTCAACGATTGAGCCCGCGGTAGTACCAGGGCACGGTCCCGACGCCACACCGACATATGACACGTATGGCGAGGTTAAAGCGGGCGGCGCGAACTTGCGATTGTAGGAAACGTCATACCAGAAACCGGTAGTCGTCGGCGATCCGCCGGTAACTAGCGAAGCCAATCCTGGAAACGAGTCCGAGGGCTGCGAAGTGGAGGCATTATCGAAAGTAACACCGTGAGCGCTAAGGTGAGCGAGCGTCGAGTTCGGATGACTGGCGACATAGTTGGTGAGATCAATCGCATGCATCCCATCAACGCTGATTAGCAGAACGTGTTTGATTTTCGGTTCCCCGCCATCCATGGATGCGTAAAGGGAACTGGAGAGAATGAGCAGAGTGAGGAACATGGGAAAGAGGCGTGCGAGTCTTTTCACGGTGTTTGCTCCTGCCGGTGAGATGAACTTCGGGCTCTCTGGTAGATGTTCCTGACTGTTGATGATCTGTGAATGCAGCATCAACAGACTGTGAAATGACCTACCTCTGGATGGTTCGTCAAAGCTCGAGAGAGCAACTTTCTTACTGGCGGGCGAGGGCCCCGACGCGCCGTTTGGGGCTCGGCGCTAAGCGATGTTCTCTGGGCTGGGGAATCTGAAAGCGCTCCATGATCTGCATCAGATAACGAGACATCTTGGACATCTGTTCCGCGGAGGTCGCAACTTCAGTGGAACTCGAACTGATTTCGCGGCTGCCCTCTAAAAGGCTGTCCATGCTGCGTACCACGTCCTCGGTTGCTGCCGCTTGTTGCTCGATGGAAGAGGCCATCTCCTGCGTGAGCTGGTTTAGATGACTAGTTGCACGGGCGATGAGATTCGATCCCGAAGCCTGTTGCCGGGTCGCGTCGCCAATTTCCCGCGCGTGTTTATGAACATCATTGACCGTGCGTGCGATGCTCGAGAAAAACTCGCGAAGTTCGCCTGCAAGTTGCAGGCCCTCTTCAACAGCTACCCCGGATTCCAGAATCTGGCCTTCCGACTTCGCCACTTCCTTCTGAACGCTGATAACGAGTTCCGCAATCTCATGAGCGGACTCGGCAGAGCGCGCGGAAAGCTTTGTGAGTTCGTCGGCCAGCACCGCAAAACCTGCGCCATAATCGCCTGCGCGGGCAGCTTCAATGGCTGCATTAAGAGCGAGCAGATTCGTTTGTTCGGCAATGTCCTCAATGAATGAAGAGATGCGGCTGATTGTCGCAGTCTTCTGATGCAGGAGTTTGCTGTTCTGGGTCGTGACCTGGTTTACGGACTCAATGCGATGGAGGCCAGTCTCGGTACGCTGCATAGCCTCCACACCCTTGGCGGTTTCCTGGCGAGAGCGGTCGCACAGTGAAAGCAACTGGCTGGTGCTCTCGGCAATGTGGTCAATCGAAGCTGCCATTTCCTCGACTGAACTGGAGCTTTCACCAACGCGCTGCGCCTGAACGCGCGCTCTCTCCACCATTTTTTGCAGGTTGGCGCTCATCTCGTGAATCGTTGCACTGACCTGGTTGACCTGATTCGCAGAATGCTCGCCAACCTTCGCCAGCCGGTCGGAGGCATCAGCGAGTTGGCCTGAGCCGGCGGCGACCTCGAAAGCGCGTGCGCGGCTTTCACTGACGAGGGTTTCAAGTCCGTTGCGCATCTGCACAAATGCGTTGCCGAGAGTGTCTTTGTCGGAACGCGGATGAATTTCGATCGCCAAGTCACCCGATGCAATCGCCTCTGAGTGTGCGGCCATCTCGCGAAGATAACAGACCATCTCGCCGAAGGTGCGGTCAAGGTCGCCAATCTCGTCCGAGGATGCCGTGGACACGTCTCCGATTGCGAGGTCTCCAGAAGAAATCTGACGCGCGTGCGAGATCAACACAGGCACGGCTGTCGAGAGGCGCCGACTCGCGAGTACGGCGGCAGCCGTAGCAATAGCGCCAACCATCACCGCAATCAGCACAGCCATCGTCAGTGCAAAGCCCCCGAGCCACGTGGCGCGGCGGCTCTCACGATTCGCGGCGGCAGTGACAACATCAACAAGATTGCGTGCCCCGGTGCGAACCTTTTCGGCCCACAGCACAGAATTCAGGTTGATGGAGAGCGATGCCTGATGCACGCCTTCGTCGCCGCCCTCTTCGAGTTTCAAGTAACTGTACTGCTCGCGCCGGGTGTCGTTGAGATCAGAGATAAGCGCTGGCAGACGTTGCTGAGCCTCGGCGGAACGGAGGCCCGGATCGAGATTCTGAAGCGTCGAAGATGCCGTATCAATGTCGCTCCAGAGGTGATCAATCATGCTGTGCAGGCGCGTAGTCTCATCGGGATCGTTGTTCAGGCGGGCAATGATGTATCCGCGTAGCGCACCATTGATCTGACCGGTCGCCGCCAGAATTTCGTATGAAGCTTTCATCTCCTGAATACGACATTCGGAGACCTTCTGCGCGTGAATGATCTGCGCCATCTGCCAGAAAGTGAAACAGGAGCCAACAGCCAAAAGACCGATTATCACGGAGAATCCGATAGAGAGTTTCTTGGCAATTGTCCAGCGCACTAGGTAATACTCCCTTCAAATATGAACGCATCGTCGGCCTGCACGCATGAGGCTGGTGCACAGGAACTCGATCTGCCAAAACTGATTTCGCAGTGTCGCGGGGCCACAAGCCGATCTCCGGATTGCGCCGGAGGAAATTAGTGGTAGTTGTGCTGATGCTACAGAGCTCAAGTTACGGGCGCGTGAAAAGGGGTGACTGATGAAGGAGCTTTCATTACGAAGGTAATGCCAGATAACTCCTTGGGCCTTCTCGACTTCGCCCTAATCGCAATCAGCAGAATGCATAGGTCTTAAGTTCGCAGATGACTATCCCGGCCGGCGAGTGGGCTAAGTTGCTGATCTTAATCATCAACTCTGAATGTTCATTGGCTATTCACGCGGCCTCAAATTCCATTTCACATGGCGTTGCTATTCCTTAGAACAGTATTTCCCCCGCCGGACTACCACCCGCACGCGCGGCGCTGGGCAAACGGCGACAACTGTATGGGCCAATGTGTTCGCTACCTGAAAGGAATACCGATGCAAATCAGAGAATGGCTGAAAACGGGCTGTGTTTCCGTGATGATGTCTGCGTTGATGTTGCAACCGGCTTACTTGCTGGCTCAAGACCAGCAGGGCGTTGAACTCGACCAGAAGAAAGTTGTCGTGATTGCTCCCAAGTCGGGCGATGAAGTTGCCCGCCACACCCTTCGCGTAGAGGACGCGCCCTACCTCACGCACGACCAGAAGGTAGACCTGCTCCGCAAGAAGGTTAAGTATGTCTTCGTCCTCTTCCAGGAGAACCGCTCATTCGACTTTTACTTCGGCACCTATCCTGGCGCAAGAGGGCTGTTTTCGCAGCCAACCAGTGAGACTCCTGGTTTTGCTCAGCCAATCGTGCTAACCGATGGCTCAGTTGGCTCTATCTCCCCCTTCAAAATTCCACAGTCAGTTACGGATGTGAACAGCAAGACAGTGCTCCTCTACCCGGAAGACACCGATTCGGTAAACCACTCTCATGTGGGGATCGACGCGAAGCTTAATCTGGATGTGAACCACATCGCGCAGAACAACCGCTACGCCTTCGTGGAACAAGGACTCACCGGAACGCTGAGCGCGGACGGGAAGACCTACACCGGACCTGTGCCGACTGAGAAACAGGTACAGAAGGGCGAACTGGTCGTCGGTCACGTGGACTGCGATACCGCTCCGTTTCTTTGGAACTACGCAGACCGCTTCACGCTCTTCGACAATTTCTTCGATACGGTCATCGGTCCTTCAACGCCGAATGCCATTGCCATGATCGCGGGCCAGTCCGGCAAGACTCAATGGGTCAAACATCCTGGCCTGGGCAGCAATGTTCTGACCACGAACGCGCAACTGCCCGTCACCGGTGACCCTCAGCCATTCTGGGGGTCGGCTCTGGACGTTCTCACTCCTCCCAGCGAAAAGCAACCAGTGGACAATCCGGGTGGCGTCAGTTCGAATCCGTCGTCCAACCTGACATTTGCGAGTTTGCCGCTCTCCTTCATGGGCGACCAGATCGAAAAGATCACCGCGAATGATCTCGACCCAGCGTTCGATCTTCTAGACGTTCAAAACGACATCAAGAAGATTGCTGGCGATCACAATAAGCCAGTAAATTGGGGATGGTTCCAGGACGGGTACGATCACGAGCCAACCGATCCCACTGCCACGGCGACGAATTCGCATTACATTGCCCACCACAACGGTCCGCAGTACTTCGGATATGAGGCCAACAATCTCGGCGAGACCAAGGCGCACTTGAAAGGTCTCGGGGACTTCTTCACCGCGATCAGCGCCAACGCTCTGCCCAAGGATGGCGGGGTCTTCTATGTCCGTGGCGGATATGGCAATCTCGACGGTCTGGTTCCTCGTTCACCCAGTCCGGCGGTGGAAGCTGCGTTCAAGGGAAACGATGATCATCCGGGCTACTCCGACGCTCAGATCAGCGAGGCCTTGCTGGCTGATTCAATCAACGCAATCGCAAGCAGCAAGTACTGGCCAGAGAGCGCCATCATCATCACCTACGATGAAACGGATGGACTCTACGACCACACTCAGCCGCAGATTCGTTCTTTTGATCCTCTCGGCAACGCCCTCGATCAAGGGCCACGGATTCCAATGATCGTGATCTCGCCATACAGCGTGGTTCACGGCATCTCGCATGAAGCCACCGAGCATGGCTCGATCATCAAGTTCATTGACGAACTGTTCCAGTTGACTCCGCTCGCCGATCTTCCAGATGAGGCCTCCGCACGCGTCCGGGGTGAAGCCGTCTATGGCCAGAAATACCTCGGACCTTCAGACGGACACACCCCCAATGTCGGGGACCTGCTCTCCGCATTTGACAATGCGCGGTTGAAAGGCAAGACCGCTCCACTGCCAGCCTCATATGCGATGATTCCTGCTGCACAGGTCTTGAGCCTGCCTCATTTTGGAGCCCAGGGCTGCCGCATTCTGCAAATCACGCCAACCGATATGGTGAACGGCAATCTGATAGACCCTGCTCCGGCGGACTTCAACCCCCGCCCCAGCACCAATCCCGGCCTGCCTACGTCAGGTAGCTGGCCATCCAACTAGCATTTAGTGCACATGAGCGGCGGCCAGAGTAACTTCAGGCCGCCGCAGTTTTTACACCGCAGTGCTTAGCGACGAACCAGTACTAGAAAGAGAAGACCTGAATGAACAGGACTTTCGCGCTGATTCTTTCCGTCATATGTACGCTGATCGCATTCGTGGCAACATCCCACGCGGGCGCCACGCTCGATAAGGTCAGGAGCACCAGCTCGCTTCCTTGCGGCATCAATACCGAAGAACCCGAGTACTCCACACAGGACGCACACGGCAATCATTCTGCGTTTGATCTGGAGATGTGCAAAGCCGTCGCCGTAGCTGTGCTTGGGCCAAATGCCAAGTTCACGGTAGTGCCATATCGCGATGAGCAGGACGCCTTGAAGGCGCTGAGTTCCGGCGAAATTGCACTACTCGCTACTGGCTCCCCTTTTCTCACAAACGCCAACAGCGGCTTGGGCTATTCGCGGCCTGTTTTCTATGACTATCAGGGCTTCCTTGTGAATAAGACTATGGGCATCAAGACTCCCAAGGACCTTGCAGGAAAGAAAGTCTGTTTCCTTGGAGGCACCGAGATTGAGACACAGATTGAAGGTTACATGCAGCGTGAGGACATCAAGTGGTTGCCATTTTCCTTTCAGGAAGAGGGAGAGATGGAAGCCGCATTCATCACGAGGAACTGCGCTGCCATTACCGCTGATGTCTCCCAGTTGGCCTACGAACGCATAGCGTTCAAGGGCATGGCACGAGATTTCGAAATCCTGCCGGATGTCATCGCCAAAGATCCGTTAGCGCTTACCTATCGCTCGGACGATCCGCAATGGGCTGCCATCGTCAATTGGACTGTCGAAGCACTCGTACAAGCCGAGGAGCGTGGCGTGACGCAGTCGAATCTCGTGGAGATGAAGACGAGTGCAGATCCGATGATTCGGCGCCTGTTAGGAGTGCAACGAGGGTACGGCCAGTTCATCGGACTCGATGACACATGGGCCGCCCGAACGATAGAGGCAGTGGGCAACTATGGAGAGATTTTTGAACGCACTCTCGGTTCAGGGTCGATCATGAAACTCGAACGAGGTCCCAATAAGCTTTGGACAAACGGCGGGCTCATGTACGCTCTTTGCATCCGGTAAGGGTCCGGAGAACAACTCATGCCACGCAGGACAATCTGAGCAGCTGGTAATTCACCGCAAATTAACCTGATCGGATTCAACTTCGAAGTAAACTCACCCGCTATGCCATTTGAGAAGCTGGTCGCCGAACCCCTTCCGAGCACGAATAATGAATATCTCTTCCGCCTGCTTGGTCCCGTAACACTGAATAACATCTTTGCGTTGCAAGAAGTGGTCTCTCAGCCATCCGTCACAACAGTTCTCGACCTCACGGGGGTGCCTTATATGGACTCCGCAGGCTTGGGGGTTTTGGTGAAATCGCACGTTTCTCACCAGCAGTGCGGACACAGGTTGGTTCTTGTGGGTGCAAATCAACGTGTCATGGAGTTGTTTAAGGTGACAAAGGTGGACACGGTGCTGGAACTTGTTGCGGACATGGAAGCCGCATACCAGGCTCTGGGCAAGCCAGCGCGAGACATCGCCTGATCTCATTATGCCTATAGATAACTTAAGGACAAGTAAGCCATGGAAAATGAAGTAATCACGGTTTCCGACCGGGATGTCGCAGAGGCCATCGTCAGGGGTCTTAAGCTTTGGTTTGAGAGCGATCCGAGCATTCATCAAGCAGAGGGCGGCTGGTCTGTATCCGTCCGCGGCATCATGCCGGAAAGCGTTCGCCTCCAGATGAATCACTACAGCCTGGGTGTGCTGGACTGCAAGACAGGTAGGATCTAACTTTCAGAAGTGGATGTTTGACGCAGCCGTAACGGTGTGTTCACCGTCTTTTAATGATCCGAAACTAGACTCCTCCTACTTACCGATTGTCGTTATGGCACACATCCTGTCTGTGTGTGACTGTGACAAGGAGAGCTGCATGAATTCCCGCAAATCATCCCTGCTGTTGTGCTGCGCATGCGTCGTCCTCGTTCTGGCTGCTTGCAACAACAAGACTCCTGGTTCTGCTTCTGCCGGGAACGGTGTGAAGTTGCAAGGCGCCGGAGCAAGCTTTCCGGCGCCGCTCTATACGAAGTGGTTCAAGGCATACAGTTCAGCGCACCCGGATGTGCAGGTGGACTATCAGTCTGTGGGCAGTGGCAGCGGCAAGAAAAGTGTCATAGACAAGACTGTCGACTTCGGCGCAAGTGACGCCGCGATGTCAGACGAAGAGATCAGCCGCGTGCCGGGTGGCGCTCAACTGTTCCCGATGACGGCGGGCAGCATCGTGATTGCCTACAATCTTCCTGAAGTAAAGGACCTCAAGCTTTCGCGGAAGGCGTACACAGGGATGTTCCTCGGCAAGATCAAGAGATGGAACGACCCTGAGATCGCCAAGGCGAATCCTGGAGCGAAGCTTCCTGACGAACCTATCAACGTAGTTGTACGGGCGGATTCCAGCGGTACCAGTTTTGTTTTCTCTAAACATCTCAGCGCAATCGATCCCGAGTTTGAAAAATCGGTCGGCACCAACACCATGCCCAACTGGCCCGTGGGAACAAAGAGCAAGGGCAATGAAGGTGTGACTGCCAGCGTAATGACCACGCCTGGTTCGGTGGGCTATATCGAATACGGATACGCGAAGAGCCAGAGCGTTCCCTTCGCTGCATTAGAAAACAAGGCTGGAAAGTTTGTGGCGGCCAACACGGCTTCCGGACAAGCAGCGCTCGCCTCCACTACTCTTCCTGACAACTTGATTGCATGGAATCCCGATCCGGCCGGCGCTGAGGCCTATCCAATCGTGACCTACACGTGGCTGATCTTCTACAAGAAATATGATTCAACCAAGCTATCGGCTATTCAGGACCTTGTGAAGTACGGCCTCGGAGATGGACAGAAGGAAGCCGAGGCCCTGGGATACATTCCGCTGCCGCAGAACGTAGTTGCGAAAGCGACCGCGGCGATTTCGAACCTTTCCAGCAACTAACGCGAAGCAGGTGATGCATGTCGTCTCATTTGTCCGTGCAACCCGGAATCGCATCCGGTTCAATGTTTCCCGTCAGCCGCAACGTGATCTCGCAGGCTCCCACGCGGCTGCAGCGCTGGCTGGATGCAGGTTTTCGTGGCACATGTCGTGGCTTTGCCTGGTTCACCATCCTGCTTGTGACTTTCATTGTGTTGCGCATCGCGGTGGCAGCAGCTCCCGCGATGCGTCAATACGGATTTGGCTTTATTACGGGACGCGTGTGGGATGCCAACGCCGGTCAGTACGGAATTCTGGCGCAGATCTGGGGGACGGTCTACACCTCGGTGTTAGCCCTGATTGCGGGCACCGCCTTCGGCGTCGCAGCTGCCATCTTCCTGAGTGAAGGTTTTCTGGGAACTGCAGTCTTTGGCATACTCAAGCGATTCGGACTCCAACTCAGCCCCTATTGGAATCGCGTTCCCGACCAACTTGAAAGAATTCTCAAAGAGCTCATCGAATTACTCGCGGCGATCCCGAGCGTGGTGTACGGACTGTGGGGACTGTTTGTGGTCATCCCTCTGATTCGGCCGGTCTGCCACTGGCTGCACTCGCAGCTCGGATGGGTCCCGCTGTTCTCCACCGATCTCAGCGGTCCGGGTGTACTGCCTGCGGTGATCGTGCTGGGCATCATGATCATGCCCACGATCACGGCCATCAGTCGTGACGCGCTGGTCTCAGTGCCGCCGAAGTTGCGCATGGCTGCCTACGGGTTGGGTGCAACGCGCTGGGAAGCAATCTTTGCTGTGATTCTACCCACAGCTGCCCGAGGCATTGCCGGCGGCATCGTTCTGGCCTTTGGACGCGCGCTTGGGGAAACCATGGCGCTGGCGATGTTGGTGGGCAACAGCAATCAGATCAAGCTCTCACTTTTCTCGCCCGCGAACACGCTCGCCGCTTTGCTGGCAAATAACTTTCCTGAGGCTGGCCCCAAGGAAGTTGGAATTCTGATGTACGCAGCGCTGGTGCTGCTGGCCATCACGCTCGCGGTCAACATAGTTGGTGCGCTCATCTTGCAACGTGCGTCGCTGCACGCTGGCGAATAAGCGGAGGAAGAATGAGTGTCACAAGTATGAAATCGAATCTAGGTGTAGATGACCCGTTCGCCGGGGTTGACTTCTCCGAACTGGAGCACTCGTTACGGCGTCCGCGAACGTTCATGGATTTTGTCTTGAACGGTACCGTCACGCTGATGACCCTGGCGGCCCTTGTTCCCTTGTTCAGCGTCGTACTCATGCTGCTGTGGCGCGGCGGCAAACGTCTTAGCCTGGCACTGTTCACGCAACTCCCTCCGGCTGCACTGGAGAGCGGCGGCGGCTTCGGTAACGCAATCGTCGGCACACTAATCATGGTGGGCCTGGCCGTCCTGCTCAGCGTACCTCTTGGATTGCTAAGCGCCGTTTATCTGGCGCAAGCCAAAGACAGCAAGGTAGCAGAGGTGGTTCGCTTCGCTGCCAAGGTGCTCACCGGTTTTCCTTCGATCCTCGCTGGAGTGTTTGCCTACGGCGCAATTGTGCTTGCGACCGGGCAATTCTCCGCACTCGCCGGAGCCGTGGCCCTTGCGGTCCTCATGCTGCCCACCATCATCCTCACTTCAGAGGACGCCATTCGCATGGTGCCCTCCAAGATGAAGGAGGCGTCCATCGGAATGGGCGCTACCAGCACGCAGACGGTCTGGATGGTCCTGATTCCCACGGCTATGCCCGGCATTCTCACTGGCATCATGCTGGCCGTGGCGCGCGCCGCCGGAGAGACCGCGCCGCTGATCTTCACCGCCCTGTTCAGCAATTATTGGATGTGGACGCATGGAGGAAACCCGCAGTTGATGCAGCCCACCGCGTCGCTCGCAGTGCTGATTTATAACTTCGCAGGCATGCCGTTTAAGAACCAGGTTGAGCTCGCATGGGCAGCCGCGCTTGTGCTCGTGCTGTTCGTTCTTATCGCTAACCTTATAGGCCAGAGTTTCTCAAACAAGCAGATCAACCAAGGGTAGGAGAGTATATGGCAGGCAGCAGCGCGCTTCCATCGCAACCAGACGATCTTCAGATCATCCCGCCTGTTCCGCAGCATGAAGACGTGGTGATGGACTGCAACATCCGTGAGCTCTATTACGGCAACTTTAAGGCCGTGCGCGACACCGTCATTCCGGTTAAGAAGAATTCCATCACTGCGTTCATCGGACCCTCTGGTTGCGGCAAGAGCACGGTGCTGCGCTGCTTGAATCGCATGAATGACTTGGTGCGAGGCTTCCGCTTTGAGGGACAGGTCCGCTATCGGGGCCGCGACATCTACGACGCAGCTATTGACCCGGTCGCCGTGCGGCGTTTTATTGGAATGGTGTTTCAGCAGCCCAACCCGTTTGCCACCAGCATCTTTAACAATGTCGCGTTTGGACTGCGACTGAACGGATACAAAGGTGACAAGGCCGCCAAGGTGGAAAGTGCATTGCGCGCCTCAGCTCTGTGGGATGAGGTAAAAGACAAGCTCAACAAAAGCGGCCTGTCGCTCTCCGGGGGCCAACAACAGCGCCTTTGCATCGCGCGCGCTATCGCCACTGAGCCCGAGGTACTTCTCATGGACGAACCCTGCTCGGCGCTCGATCCTATTGCTACTCGCAAGATCGAGGAGCTCATGCTTGAGCTTCGCAAGAAGTTCACCATCGCCATCGTCACTCACAACCTGCAGCAGGCGCAGCGCGTAGCTGACTACACCGGCTTCCTCTACGTGGATACCTCCATGGGCGGCAGAACCGGCTATCTGGTAGAGTTCGAGCAATCAAAGAAACTCTTCGACGATCCGAAGCACCAGCACACGAAGGCATACATCCGCGGAGAGTTCAGCTAGCGCGTCGAATTGGCGCTCCCCCTTACACGGCCGGGCTCCCGGCCGTTGTTTTGTCTCACGCGAATACAGCGTCGCTAGTGCAGATACCTCGTTTCATTCAGACATATCCAACTGATTTTCACGTGACCTTCACCGAATCGTAGGTGTGCTCACTTACCTTCGAATCAATCAAATTCAGCTCGGCTTCACGCTCGACGAAATTCCTCTTGGAGACATGTCCTACGGAAACTGGAACGGCTTGCACATCAGCCGCGCGATCATGGACGAAAATATCGGACGGATCGTTTTGTCCCAGGGAACTGGATCGCTGGAGACAGCATCCAACGGCAACCTTGACCAGTCCTTTGGCAGCTTCAATGCATTCCGCACCGTGGGCCGCTATGAAAGCGGACTTCTCGGCAAGAGCACAAAGTTTTACATCGCGGGCGTAAGTCAGAATAAAAGCGAACCGCCACATTCTGGGCAATAGCGAAGGGGCCGCTTTGAGCGGCCCCGCGTAACTGCTTTGTTATGTTTGTTGTTTTGGTTGCGGGGGCAAGATTTGAACTTGCGACCTTTGGGTTATGAG
>Ga0181528_10000032_pt1 | contig 150718 bp, 147 predicted proteins | sample PEATcosm2014_Bin_47_FD_119742 | JGI IMG/M metagenome (GOLD analysis project Ga0181528, IMG submission 119742) | Peatland microbial communities from MTU Mesocosm Facility, Houghton, MI, USA - PEATcosm2014_Bin10_10_metaG | ecosystem: Environmental > Terrestrial > Soil > Wetlands > Peat | place... | reverse complement strand
GTTGCGGCCCCTCGTGCACCGAGAGGAACACGCCGACGCCGTGGCCGGTGCCATGGTCGAAGTCGACGCCGGCGTCCCATAGCGGGCGGCGGGCGAAGGCGTCGATCTGGGCGCCGGTCGTCCCTGCGGGAAACACGGCGGTGGCGATGGCGATGTGGCCTTTCAGCACGCGGGTGTAGCGGTCGCGCATCTCCGGCGTGGTCTCTCCCATCGCGATGGTGCGGGTGATGTCGGTGGTGCCCTCGTCGTACTGGCCGCCGCTGTCGATCAGGAACAGGCCGGGCGTGACGGCTAGGTCGCTGCTCTCGCCGACGCGGTAGTGCGGCAGAGCGGCGTGCGGGCCGGCGGCGGAGATGGTGGGGAACGAGATGTCGCGCAGGGTCTCGTCCTGCGCGCGGAAGTTTTCCAGCGCCACCGCGGCGCCGATCTCGGTCGTACCCGCCCCCGCCTCGTCGAACCAGGCGAGGAATTTCGCCAGCGCGACGGCGTCGCGGATATGGGCGGCCTTGGCGCCGGCGATCTCGGCTGCGTTCTTGCACGCCTTCATCAGCGTCAGCGGGTCGGCCTGCAGCACGAACTTGCCGCCCGCAGCGCGGAAGGCGTCGATCAGCCGATAGGGCGCGGTCGCCTTGTCGAAGGCGAGCTTGCGGCCGGCCTGGGCTTCAGCCACCAGCGCCGGCTCCAGTTCCGACGGATCGTGCAGGGTGGCGATGGCGGCGAGGCGCTCGCTTACCGGGGGCGTCAGTTTGACGGGATCGACGTAGAGGCGGGCCGGGCCCTCGGCCGGAACGAGCGCGAAGGCGAGCGGCAGCGGCGTATGGGCGACGTCGGCGCCGCGGATGTTGAAAGCCCACGCAATGTTGTGGGGATCGCTGACCACGAGCGCGTCGGCGTCGAGCGTTTTGCGCAGGCGGGCGAGCTTTTCCTGCGCCGGCTCGCCGGCCAGACGCAGCGGGCGCACGGCGAGCGGGCTGCGCGGCGGGGCGGGGCGGTCGGTCCACAGCGCGTCGATCGGGTTGGCCTCGACGGGCGCGAAGCGGGCGCCGAGGGCTTCGCAGGCTTGCGCGAACTCCTGGACGAAATCGTAGGTGTGCAGCCAGCGGTCGAAGCCGAGCGCGTCGCCCGGCTTCAGCTCTGCGCGCAGCCAGTCGCGCGCGGCCTTGTCGCCGGCGGGGCGACGCTCGAAGATCGCGCCGTCGGTCTGCTGCGCGGCCTGGACGGTGTAGCGGCCGTCGACGAACAGGGCCGCCTTGTCCTTCAGCACGATGGCGAGGCCGGCGGAGCCGGAAAAGCCGGTCGCCCACAGCAGCCGCTCTTCGCCGGGCGGCAGGTATTCGTTCTGGTGGCGGTCGCCGCGCGGAATGACGAAGCCGGCGAGACCCTCGGCGCTCAGGCGCTCGCGCAGGGCGGCGATGCGTTCGGGCGTCCCGGCGGGACCGCCGTGATCGGCGAAGGACTGGTAGCGTGCGCGCATGGGCCACTCATGGACGTAGAGGGGGCTTGGTTAGACCGGCAAGCGGCGGTTGGGAAGCGGGCGAGGCCCCGCCCCCGTCATTCCGCGGCCTGCTTCAGCGACAGCCCGCGCGTCAGCAGCGCGCGCAGCGGGGCCGGCTTCACCGGCTTGTTGAGCAGCGCCACCTGCGCGGCCGCGCAGGCCGCGCCGACCTCGACGCTGCGGTCGGCGGTCGCCAGCACCGCGGGTATGGCGACGCCGAGCCGCTGCCGCACGGCGGCTATCGCCGCCAGCCCGTCGCCGTCGTCGAGGTGATAGTCGGCGATGACGATGTCGGGCGCCGGATCGAGCCGGGCCAGCGCCTCGGCCAGGCCGCTCGCGGTCGCGACCCGGCAGCCCCATTTGCCGAGCAGGATGCGCATGCCCTCCAGCACCCTGGGCTCGTTGTCGATCGCCAGCACGCGCAAACCGTTGAGCGGATCGGCGGGCGCCGCCGGCTCCGCCGCCGCATCTTCCGCCGCCGCCGCCGTCGCCCGGCTGAGCGGGGCGGACACCGCGAACATCGAGCCGCGTCCGGGCTCGGACTTGAGGTCGATGGGATGGCCGAGCACGCGCCCAAGCCGCTCGACGATCGACAAGCCGAGGCCGAGCCCGCGCGCGACCTTGGCGCCCTGGTCGAGCCGGTGGAACTCCTCGAAGATCGCCGCCTGCTGCGACGCCGGCACGCCTTGCCCGGTGTCCCAGACCTCCACGCGCACCCTCTCGCCTTTGCGACGCACGCCGACCAGAACGCGGCCCCGCGGGGTATATTTGACCGCGTTGGAGACGAAGTTCTGCAACAGCCGCCGCAACAGCCGCCGGTCCGAGCGCACCGCGCGGCGCGTCGCCACGAAGCTCAGCTTCAGCCCCTTGGCGCGCGCCATCGGCGCGAATTCGATCTCGAGCTGGCGGAACATGTCGGCGAGCGAGACGTCGCCGATCTCGGGCTTCATCGCCCCCGCGTCGAGGCGGGAGATGTCGAGCAGCGCGCCGAGGATTTCCTCGACCGCCTCGAGCGAGGCGTCGATATTGCGCACGAGATCGGCGCGCTCCTGCGCCGGCGCATCGGCGGAAGTCTCCACCAGCGAGCTGGCGTAAAGCCGCGCGGCGTTGAGCGGCTGCAACAGGTCGTGGCCCGCGGCGGCGAGGAAGCGGGTTTTCGAGAGATTGGCGTCCTCGGCCGCGGTCTTGGCGCGGGCAAGCTCGCGGTTGAGCCGCTCCAACTCGGCGGTGCGCTCGCTCACCCGTCGCTCCAGGCTCTCGTTGGCGGCGGCGAGTTCGTCCTCGAACTCGACCGTCTGGGTGATGTCGGCGTAAGTGGTGACGATGCCGCCGTCGGGCAGCCGCGCCGAGCGCACCTCGAGTACGCGCTGCGGCATGTACAGCCGCAGCCGCGTCGGCTCGTCGCGGTCGAGCAGGCTGGCGATCCGCTCGGCGACGAAATCCTCCCGTTCGCCCTGCCCGTAGAGCCCGCGCACGGCGTTGTAGCGCACGATCGCGTCGAGCCCGAGCCCCTCGCGCAGCATGGCGGCGGGCAGGTCGAACAGCTCGGCGAAGGCGCGGTTCCAGGCCAGCAGCGACAGGTTGGAATCGAACACGCTGATGCCCTGGCGCGCGTGGTCGAGCGCGTGTTGCAGCAGGTCGCGGGTCGACTGCATCGCCGCCGAAGCGTCGTCGAGCATCTTCAGCGCCGATTTGCCGGACATGGCGCGCCGCCGCAGCAGCAGCGACAGCACCAGCCGCGAGGTCGAGGCGCCGATGACCGGCGAGAGCAGGTGCTCGGCGTGGCGGATGACGATCGCGTCCGCCTCGTCGCTGGCGAATTTGTCGACGCCGCGCTGCCGGAACAGCGCGTCGAACGAGCGCCGCGCCCGCGCCGCGCCGAGGAAGCGCGCCACCGTCGCCTCGACGTCGCCGACCGTCGTCGAGGCGCGCCAGAGCCGGAACGCCTGGCTCTTGGCGAGCGGTCCGTCGCCGACGAAAGCGACCGCCTGGGTGCGCTCCAGCAGCGTCGGCTGGCGCAACAGCGACACCACGAAGAAGGCCGCGATGTTGAGCCCGAGCGACAGCGCGACGCCGCCGACGAAAGGCGAGGGGGCAAAGCCGGTGAGCGCCGCCGGGCGCGCCCAATCGAGCCCGAACGGGCCCGTTTCGAGCAGATCGCGCAGCGACCCCTCGGCCGCCAGCGAGGGCAGGAACAGCAGGTAGAGCCACGCCAGCGAACCCAGCCCCATGCCCGCCGCCGCCCCGTCCGCGGTGCCGCGCCGCCACACCAGCGCGGCCACGAAGGCCGGCGCGATCTGCGCCACCGCCGCGAACGACAGCAGCCCGATCGCCGCCAGCGCTGCGTCGCTGGCGACGCGCGCATAAGCGTAGCCGAGCGCCAGCACGCCCAGGATCGCCGCCCGCCGCACGTTGAGCACCAGCGCGCCGATCTCGCCTTCGGCCGCGCTCGCATGCGCGGCGCGCCGGCGCAGCAGGATCGGCATCACGAGGTCGTTGGAGATGGTGATCGACAGCGCCACGCTCTCGACCACCGCCATCGCGGTGGCCGCCGAGACGCCGCCGATCATCGTCATCAATGCGATGACCGGGGCGCCCGACTGCAGCGGCAGCGCCAGCACGGTCAGGTCGCGGTCGACGCCCGCGCCCGGGAACAGGTAGAGCCCGGCGAGCGCCAGCGGCGCCACGAACAGGTTGATCGCCACCAGATAGGCCGGAAACAGCCACGCCGCGGCGCCGACGTCCCGGCTTTCCGCGTTCTCGACGATGGTGACATGGAACTGGCGCGGCAGCAGCAGCGCCGCGCTGGCCGACAGCGCGGTGACGACGAGCCAGTCGGAGGGCTCCGACCTATGTTCGAGCGGGCCTAAGAAATCCGGCCGCCGCGCGGCCTCAGCCAGCGCCTCCACCCCGCCGCAGAAGCCCCAGACCGCGAAGGCGCCGACGGCCAGGAAGGCGAACAGCTTGACCAGCGATTCCGCAGCGATCGCGAGCATCAGCCCGTCCTGTCGCTCCGCCGGATTGAGCCGCCGCGCGCCGAAGGCGATGGCGAACAGCGCCAGCAGCAGCGTCACCGCCGCCGCGAAGGCGGCCGAGGGCGGCCCGGACGGACCAACCACCAGCAGCATCGTCTGGGTGATCGCCTTGAGCTGCAGCGCCATGTAGGGCGCCGCCGCGAGCAGCGCGATCGCCGCCGCCAGCGCCGCGACGACCGGAGATTTGCCGTAACGGGCGGCGACGAAATCGGCCACGGTGGTCAGGTTCTGCGCCCGCGCCAGCTCGACGACGCGCCGGACCAGCCTGTGGCCGAAGCCGATGACCAGCACGGGGCCGATATAGATCGGCAGGAAGTCGAAGCCATGCGCCGAGGCGAGGCCGACCGAGCCGTAATAGGTCCAGGAGGTGCAATAGACGGCCAGGCTCAGCGCATAGACGAGCGTGCGCTTGCGCCCGACAATATATTTGCGGCCGCCGTGATCGCCCCAATAGGCCAGCGCGAACAGCGCCAGCACATAGCCGATCGAGGCGGCGAAGACGGTGGTTGCGCTCAACATGGCGGCCCGATTAGGCGCCGCGCGGGCGGGGGATGCAAGCCCCTCCTGGGCGCCCCGCGGGCTTCGGGCGCAATTCACGGAATTATCTCCGGCTTTACCGGCTTTTCGTATCGTCACCCCGCGAATTTTGCAGACCGAGGGCTACACGCGATGACCCAAGCCGCACAAGACGCCGATCTCGCCGCGCTCGAAACGCCCGCCATCCTCGCGTGGCGCCCCTACCCGCCGCGCAACCTGCCCGACACGCGGAGCCAGCTCGGCGGCCTGCCGCTGCTGTCGTCGCCCGCCGATTGGCCGCGCACGCAAGACGGCGCGCCGTTGCATTTCCTCGCCCGCATCGATTGCAAGGATCTGCCCGGCGCGCGCGGCGGTCTTCCAAGCGAGGGCCTGTTGCAGTTCTTCGCCCGCATCGACGAGGACATGGGGTGGGCCGACGACGAGCGGCAATCCGACCATTGCCGCGTGCTCCATTCCCTCGAAGCTGGCCAACTGACGCCGCCGCCCGCGGAACTGCCGATAATTCAAGGCGGCTACAACGATTGGGACCGGACCCTGCGCCTGCCGGAAGAGCCGCCTCGCACAGCCTATCCCCGCTGGCCGCTCGTCTTCGCCGCCATCAAGTCCTGGCCCGACACTTCACACTGGGGGCCGAACCAAGACGAAGAGGGGACGAACCGGGCGCGAGCGGCCGAGATCGCGCGCGCGACCGGCGAAGCTCCGTTCGAGGAGGCGACGCCGACGTGGCTGAACAACCCGGCGCGTGGCGGCAAGGCGTTGGCGCTTCCCCCGAGCGCACCGGGCGAGCGGGCTTTCCCGCAGGCGTGGATCTTATGCGATCGCGTCGCCCGCTGTTTCGCGCGCGCCGCCATCGATTCGCAGCAGCAACCCGCGCGCGCCAAACCCGCCGCCTCGCCGGAGGAGGCCGACGCCCGCAACGCGCTGCTTGCCGAGTGGGCGCAACTGGAGCAAAGCGCGCGCGCGTGGATCCGGCGCGCCGAAGCCGCCGGTCTCGACGCGCCGGTCGACCCCGCCGAGGCCAGCGAATTCGCCGAGTGGCTGACCGCGCTGGCGAACCATTCGAGCCAGCCTGTGCGCAGTCGCGTGTGCGCCCACTGGAACGGCTCGATGCGGCGCGGCCTGGAAGCGGCGATTGTCTATTGCGGCGGTCATCCCGCCGCCGCGGCGCTCGTCCCGCTCGACATCTTCAACCAGCTTCGCGATCAACACGCGCTGGTGCGCACGGGCGAGCGGGACGGCCAGCCCTGGCTGAAGCCGAGCGATCATCACCAGTTGCTCGGAAACCACCAATCGACGCAGGATTTCAGGCCCAACGATAACGAAGTGCTGCTGTTGCAACTCGTCAGCGACTACGGCGTCGATTTCATGTTCTGCGACGTCGGCGAAATCCATTTCTGGATCGACGGCGACGATCTCGCGGCGCGCCGCTTCGACCGCGTGCGCGCCAACACGCAGGGCGGCTGATCTACAGTCCGCCCTTGGCGCGGATGAAATCGATCACCGCCTCCACGCCCTCGCCGGTTTTCATGTTGCTCATCACGAACGGTCGGCCTTTGCGCATCCGCTCGGCGTCGCGCGCCATCACTTCGAGCGAGGCGCCGACATAAGGGGCGAGATCGGTCTTGTTGATCACCAGCAGATCCGAGCGCGTCACGCCCGGCCCGCCTTTGCGCGGGATCTTCTCGCCACCGGAGACGTCGATCACATAGATGGTCAGGTCGGCCAGCTCCGGCGAAAACGTCGCGGCGAGATTGTCGCCGCCGGATTCGATCAGGATCAGGTCGAGCGCGGGAAAGCGCTTGCGCATCTCGTCGACCGCGGCGAGGTTGATCGAGGCGTCCTCGCGGATCGCGGTGTGCGGGCAGCCCCCAGTCTCGACTCCCAGGATGCGCTCGGGCGCCAGCGCGCCGGCCTCGACCAGGATGCGCGCGTCCTCCTTGGTGTAGATGTCGTTGGTGATCGCCGCGATCTCGTAGGCGCCGCGCAGCCGCTTGCAGAGCTGCTCCATCAGCGCCGTCTTGCCGGAGCCGACGGGGCCGCCGACGCCGACGCGGAGCGGTTGCTTGGTGCTCATGAGCGGAACAGCCTCGAATATTGCGTTTCGTGTTTCATCGCGGCGATGTCGGAGCGGAAGGCGCACGACCCGACGGCGTCTGGCTCCTCAAGCAAGGCCCGCGCCGCCATCTCGGCGAGAACAGGCGTCAGCGCGGCGATCAGCTTCTGCCCGTCGGTCTGCCCGACCGCGCCGAGCCGCGTCGCCGCCGAGACCAGATTGCCGAACACGGCCAGCGCGAAGGCGGGCGCCGCGGCTTCGAGCGCGATCGCGTGGCCGGCGACGACGGCGCCGACCGCGACCGGATAGGCGACCGGCTCGGCGCCGAACGCGTCGAGCGGCGCGCAGGGCCAGGCGGCGCGCGCGGCGGCGACGAAGGCCGTCCCCTGGGCGCAAGTCTCCAGCCGCCGCTCGGCCGAGCCGGCGAGCGCCACGGCGAGTTCGTTGACCTCGCGCAGCGCCGTGGCGTCGGCGGCGGCGCGATGCGCGGCGGCGAACAGCGCGACGTCGAGCCGCGGCGCGCCATGGTCGGCGAGGTCGGTGAGCCACACGGCGAGGCTCGCGGCGCCGCGGATGTCGCCCGCCTCGACCGCCCATTCGAGCCCGTGGCTATAGGCGTAGGCGCCGACCGGAAACGCCGGCGACAGCCAGACGAACAGCGGCAGGGTCACAAGCGGCGCCGCTGCGGATGCCTTCGCCGATTGTGGGGGAGCGTTAGGGAGGGGGGTAGCCTTACGCACTCCACCCCCGTCAAAGGGAAGGGAGCCCGGCAGGTCGCAGCGCTAATGCTCGTGACCATCGTGCCCGTGATCATGCCCGTGATGATGGTCGTGGTCGTGGTCGTGATCATGCTCGTGGTCGTGGTCATGGTCGTGCGCATGGGCATGATCATGCCCGTGGTCGTGCTCGCGATGATGGTCGTGGTCGTGATCATGCCCGTGGTCGTGGTCATGCCCATGCTCATGCTCATGCTCATGCTCATGCTCATGCCCGCCTTTGGCGTAGGCGCCGCCTTCCGGGTTGAACGGCGCCTCGATGCCGAGCACCACCGCGCCCAGTCCCCGCGCCATGTCCTCGATCACGGGATCGCGGCGGATGCGCAGCGCCTTGCGCGTCATCTCGACGGGCAGGTGACGGTTGCCGAGGTGCCAGGCGATCCGCACCAGCGCCGCCGGCTCGGAGGCGCGGATTTCGGCCAGCGGCTCCGCCGCCGCCACCACTTCGACGATGCGCCCGTCCTCGAGCTTCAGCCCGTCGCCGCCGCGCAGCATCAGCGCCTCTTCAAGCTCGAGCAGGAATTCGAGCCCGCGCACGCCCTTCATCGTCACCCGCCGCCGATGCCGGCCGTCATGGTCCAGCACCACGGAATCGGCGGGATCGCCGGACCAGCCGCCGGCGGCGATGACGGATGTTGCGCGCAACATGAATAAGCTCCGCAAAGGGGTCCAGTCCCTCATAGGGCGCGAGGGCGGGCGTCGCAAACGCTTCGCGGCGTCGCCCGCGCCGAAGCGAGTCGACATCTTAAAATCTATTTAAAAGATTTAACCCGCTGCGGAACGTCGTCTTAATTCATGTCGAGTCATTATCGGCGTAGACTAACGTAACTCGCCCCGTCAGCAATCGTTAGTCATATTGCGAGCCGCCGCTCAGCACGAGGCCGACGCCATGATGACTGTCCAAGTGCCTAGTCGTCCCGAGTGCGACGTGGATCTGGCGCGTGAAGGCTCGCTCGAATTGTGGCGTCATCTTCTGGACGGCCAATCGGCCGGCGCTCGCGAGCGGGGCGCGCCCGAGCGCCTCGCACTCGATCTGGCGGGGCGCTATCAGGTCGGCGACGGCAACGAATTCCCTTGCGAGGCGCCGGAGGTCTCGCCGCTCGGTCTCAGCATCAAGGGGCCGAAGATCGGCCGTCTCGGCGACCACTGCCTCGCCAATATCGACCAGGTCGGGATCGTCGAAGGCGTCGTCGTGCAGGCGCAGCAACAGGTCTTCGTCGTCGGCGTGATCGCCACGCCGCGGCGCATCCGTCGGCTCGCCGAACGCCTGAACTGGCAGTTGCGGCATGCCGCCGACGAGGCGCCGGAACGCCGCGCCAGCGAGCGCGTCGAGATGAACGCCGCCGAGGGCCGGCTCGAAACCGCCGAGGGGAAGGTCTATCCCGCCCGCATCTTCGACATGTCGGAAGGCGGCGCGGCGCTCCACCTGGGCTCCAGCGCGCTGTATTTCTGGGTCGACCAGCCGGTTGCGTTCGACGGCCGCGCGGCCAAGGTGCTGCGCTATTTCCCCGGCGGAATCGTCATCAAATACGAGTGACGGACGCGCGCGCGCGCGCCCAGAACGCCTCAACGTCGGCGCGCTGCGTCGCCAGCGCGCCGATCGAGACGCGCACCATCCAGCGCCCGTCGAGCACGCCCGGCGTCACATAGGCGAAGCCAGAGCTGTTGAGGCGGTCGGCCCAGTCGAGCGTGTGCCGGTCGAGCGCCTCGCCCTCGAGGCCCGGCGGCTCGTGGCGCAGGCAAACGGTCTGCAGGTTGACGGGCGCCAGCACGCGCCAGCCGGGCGCGCCCTCGGCTTGGGCAGCGAGCCATTGCGCATTGGCGAGATCGCGCCGCAGCCGCGCGCGCAACGCCTCCGCGCCCTCCGCGCGCAGCAGGCACCACAGCTTCAGCGCCCGGAAGCGGCGGCCCAGCGTCAGGCCCCAGTCGCGGTAGGTCGTCACCTCGCCGTCGACCTTGGTCTGCAGATAGCTCGGATTCATGCCCATCACCCGCATCAGATGCTGGGGATCGCGCACGTAGTAGAGCGAGCAGTCGAACGCGGCGCCGAGCCACTTGTGCGGGTTGAACACCAGCGAATCGGCGCCCTCGATCCCCTCCCACATGCCGCGGCATTCCGGCAGGATCATCGCCGACCCCGCCATCGCGGCGTCGACATGCAGCCACAGGCCATATCGCTGTGCGATCTTGGCCAGCGCGCCGACCGGATCGGCGGCGGTGACGTCCGTCGTGCCGACGGTGGCGACGATCGCGGCGGGCTTGGCGCCGGCGTCGAGATCGGCGCGGATCGCCGCCTCCAGCGCGTCGGGTCGGATCGCGTAAGCGGCGTCGGTCTCGACGTGGCGCAAATTGTCGCGCCCGAAGCCGGCGAGCAGCGCCGCCTTGTCGACGGAGCTGTTGGCGTGGGCGGAGCCGTAGACGATCAACGGCTTGCCGAATCCCGCCAGCCCGCCGCGCGCGAGGCTGAAGTCGGTCGCCTTCTCGCGCGCGCAGATCAGCGCGATCAGCGTCGAGTTCGACGCCGTGTCCTGGATGACGCCGCTGAACGTCTCCGGCAGCCCGACGAGTTGGCGCGTCCAGTCGGTGACGACCTCCTCCAGCTCGGTCAGCGCCGGCGCCGCCTGCCAGGAGAGGCCGAGCGCGCCGAGCCCGGTCGAGAGATAGTCGCCAAGCACCGACGACAATTCGCTGTTGGCGGGAAAGTAGCCGAAGAAGCCGGGATGGTTAAAATGGCTCAGCCCCGGCAGGATCAGCGCGTCGAGATCGGCGAAGATCGCCTCGAACGGCTCCGGCGTTTCCGGCGCCGATTTCGGCAGCGCGGCGCGGATTTCCCCCGGCTTGACCTGCGACATCACCGGCCGCCGCGCGAGGCCGGCGCGATAGTCGGCGATGCGGTCGATCAGCTCGTGGCCGTGGCGGCGGAAGTCTTCCGGCGACATGCTTTTCACCTATGCTTCCGCCGCGGTCTGCCTCCCCCGCAACGGGGAGGCAGACCGCGGCGGCTCCCGAATAAACGCCAGCCGGCCTGTAAGCCGGGTTCTGTAAGGCCGGACGTTTCCGCCCGACGCGGCGACCATTCCTCTGGGACGCCCGTTACCGGACGCCTCAAGCAACCAACCCGAACGACCGGGCTTGCGGACCCGCCCCGCAGCAGCGGCCAAGGCCACCCCGCGCATCGCTCCTATTCGGTCTTGCTCCCGGCGGGGCTTGCCATGCCGCCGACGTTGCCGCCGACGCGGTGCGCTCTTACCGCACCCTTTCACCCTTCCCGCAGGCGAACCCACGGAGGTTTGCTTTCTGTGGCGCTTTCCCTAGGGTCACCCCCGCCGGACGTTATCCGGCGCCGTGTCCGCTTGGAGCCCGGACTTTCCTCTGCTTTGCAACAGCGGTCGCCCGGCCGACTGGCGTGTCGGGGATTAGGCGGCGGCGGCGGAGGGGTCAAGCGCAGTCTGCGCGGCGCGCGCCTCGGCGATCAGCCGGTTCGACGCCGTCTCGATATCGTTCTGCAGCCGCAGGAAGAAGGCGTCGCGCGGCAGCCCCGGCGGGATGACCGGCAGGAACTCGATGACCGCGACGCCCGGCCGGCGCAGGAAGCCGCGCCGTCCCCAGAACACGCCGGTGTTGAGCGCCACCGGCAGGCAGGGCGCGCCGGTCTGCTCGTAAAGATGGGCGACGCCGAACTTGTAGGCGGGCTCCGCCCCCGGCGCCCGCCGCGTGCCTTCGGGGAAAATGTAGACCTGCCGGCCGGCGCGCAGCACCGGACCCGCCTGCTCGACGATCTGCGCCAGCGCGTTGCGGCCCTTGCTGCGATCGATCGCGATTGTCCCGGCGGCGGTGATGTAAAGCCCGAACAGCGGAATGTACTTCAACTGCTTCTTGAGGATGATCGAGAAATCCGGCGTCTTGGTCACCAGACAGAACGTCTCCAGGAACGACTGGTGCTTGGCGGCGAGAATGTATCCGCCGTGGGGAATGTTGTTGAGGCCGCGGAATTCGACCCTGAGGCCGCAGATCTTCTCCAACAGCCAGATCGAGGCGTAGGCCCAGCTGCGCGCCATGAAGAAAGCGCCATGACGCCCGAGCAGCAGCACCGGCAGGCCGAGAATCATCTGCACGATGATGTTGGCGTAGAACGCGAGGTTGAACAGGAGGGAACGCAGGACGATCATCGCGAAATCCGATCAGGCGCCGTCACAATGCGGCGGGTCTCTTGTCGACCCCGCGAAAGCGGGGATCCAGCGGGAGCGCACGTCAGGCCGGCCCCAAGGGTTTCGCTTGTGAAACCCGGGGATCGGCGCTTTCTCGGCGATGCCGCGGGCCTCTCGCAAAAGCTCATGACAGCACCCGCAGATGCGCCGAGGCGACGAGGCGCGAGAACAGCCCGGCCATCAGCACCAGCAGCGCGCAGACGCCGAATATCGCCCCATAGCCCGCCAACGGCAGATGGAACGAGCCGACCAGCGCCGTCATCGCCGCGCCGTCGGGCGAACTGGCGTTGCGCGCGGCGACCGCCTCGCTGGCGAGGAACAGCAGCATCGCCGCGGCCCCGCCGACGCCCGTGCCCTGCGCGCTCAGCCGGAAGAAATAGCGCTGGAAATGCCGCACGATGAAGCTGTCCGAGGCGCCGACGAAATGCAGCACCTCGACGATCTCGCGCGCCCCCGCCATCGCCGCGCGGGTGGCGAACCCGACCGCGATGGCGATCGCCGCGACCACCAGCGCAAACAGCCCCGTCGCCAGCAGCGTCAGCGAGCGCCCGACCGCCGAAAGATGCGACAGCCAGATCGCATGATCGTCGAACGCCGCCTCCGGCGCGGCGATGGCGACTTGCTTGCGCAGTTCGTCGAGCGCGCCGGCGTCGCGCGTGGCCAGCCGCGCCACCACCAGCCGCGGGATCGGCAGTTGCGTCAGGTCGATGCCGGAGCCGAGCCAGGGTTCGAGCGCCTTGTCGGTCTCCTCCCGGCTGGGCGCCCGCGCGGAGGCGATCGCTGGCGACTTTGCGACCAGCATCATCACCTTGGTCACTTCGGCGTCGATGTCGACGTTCGCCTTCGGCCGGATCTGGATGGTGATCTCGCGCGACACCGCCTCGCGCCACGAAGCCGTCGAGGCCGCCAGCAGCACGCCGCCGCCGGCGCTGAGGCAGGCGAGAAAGGTTAGGATCGCGATGACGGCCGTCAGCGCCCGCCCCGACACGGTGTCGTTGGGGATCAGCGCGGCCGGCTTGGCGTAGACGATCCCCGCCGCTTGGCCCGGCTCAACCTCGTTCATGCCGCCTCTCCGTCGAGAACCTGCACCTGGCCATCGGCGATCACCAGCTTGCGCACCGAGCCGAACGTCTCCATCAGCCCGACGTCGTGTGTCGCGAGAACGACCGAAGTGCCCGATTTGTGCAATTCGACAAACAGCCGCAACAGCCGCCACGCCATCTCGGGATCGACATTGCCGGTCGGCTCGTCGGCGAGCAGCAGTTCCGGCCGGCCGATCAGCGCGCGGGATCGCCGCGCGCTGCTTCTCGCCGCCCGACAGCACCGCCGGCAGCGCGTGGATGCGGTCGCCGAGGCCGACCCACTTAAGCAACTCCTCCACCTCCTCGCGGTAGGTCTGCGGCGAACGCCCCTGCACCAGCAGCGGCAGCGCCACGTTCTCGTAGGTCGTGAGGTGGTCGAGCAGGCGGAAATCCTGGAAAACGACGCCGATCCGGCGGCGCACGCCGGTCAGCTTGTCGGCGTCGAGCGTCGCCGCGTCCTTGCCGAAGATGGAGATGCGCCCGCGCGTCGGCCTCAGCGATAGCAGCATCAGGCGCAGCAGCGTGGTCTTGCCCGCCCCCGAAGGTCCGGTCAGGAACTGGAAGCTCTGCGGTCCGATCTCGAAAGTGGCGTCGCGGATGATCTCCGCCCCAATTCCATATCGCAAGCCGACGTTTTCGAAGCTCAGCAACGAGTCCCACCCTGCCGCGTTTACCCCGCCTTAACGTTAACGGGGTGGAAATTCCAACCCGGGAAACAGCTCAGAAAGCGATTCGGCATGGCCTTCACGCAAACCTCGCCAGTCCCGGCCGCGCCGCGCGGATCCGCCCGGCTCCTCGCCGCCGCGGCGCTGGCGCTGCTCTGCGGCTGGACGCTTTACACCATCCCGCCCGCGCGCGCTCGCGCCGCCGCCGTGCTGCATCGCTGGCTCGGGCCCACGTCGCCGGACACGGAGATCAGTTTCGGCGAAATCCGCGCCCGGCGCGAGACGCTGGACGGCCAGACCGTGCTCTACGTCGAGGGCTCGCTGACCAACGCGGGCGCTCGGGCGCGAAAATCGCCGGGGCTGCGGGTGGCGCTGATCGGCGACGACGGAAGGCCGCTCTATACGTGGAAGGCCAAGGCCGCCAAGCCCGAGATCGAGGCCGCCGGCCAGACGCCGTTCCAGACTCGGCTGCTGGCGCCGCCGGAGAAGTTCAGGAGCATCGCCGTTTCGCTCGCCGACGAGAGCTAGGCCGGGCGGGGCGCGTCAGGCCGGATTAGCTGGGATCGGACTTTTCCGCTTGCATAGCGAACGCGGCCTTGCGACCGCCGCACGGTCGAACGTCGCCGCATAGATCGTGTTCAACCCCTCGCGCCGCTTGTTCTCGATTCGCCTGCGCTAGCCCGGCATCTTTTCCGCCTCGATCTCGACGCGGCGGCCGGCGAGATCGACCGTGACCGGCAGCAGCCCATAGACCGCGTAGCGCTCCGGCGAGATCGACTTGCAGCTCAGCTTGACGGGCGCCGCCTCGACCGGCCGGGGACGGCGCTCAGTTCGGGATGAACATGATCGACGGCGCCGACGAGGCGGCGGGCCGCGCCGCCGGTTGCGCGAAGGCGTAAGGATGCGAAGCGGGCTGCGCGGCGTGGCGCGGCTCGCGCTCCGGCGCCGGGCGGGAGGCTTCGCGCCGAACGCTGATCGTCGGCGGCGCCCGTCGCGGGGCGGGACGCTCGCGCTCGATCTCGTCGGGCTGTGTGCGCGGCGTCGTATGCGCCACCGGCGCGGGCGTGGTCTGCGGCGCCGGGGCGTTGACGAGGGTCTCGCTCTTGCCGCAGAGGCCGCCGTCGGCGTGCGCGCGCAGCCGCTCCAGCAATTCGGGCGAAACCCGCAGCGACACCGGCTCGGCGTCGCCGCCGTCCTGCTTCAGATAGGCCGACAGCGAGGATTTCGTCGCGGCGTCGAACAGGCCGGTGAAGCTCCCGGAATAGCAGCCCAGGCGGCCGAGCTGCTGCTGCGTATCGCGCACCTGCGCGCCGACCTGCGCGAGCTTGTCGCCGGCGCGGGCGAGGAAGGCCGGATCGGCGCAGCCGCTCTTGGCGCGCAGCGCGACGACGCGGTCGCGCGCGCGCTGCTCGTAGAGATCGACGCCGTCGAGCTCGCGGCCGGCGGCGTCGCAGGTCCGTTGCGCTTGCGCCTGCGTCTCGGCTTGCTTTCGGGCGGCGGCTTGCTGCGCCTCAAGCTTGGCGAGGACGAGCTTCGCCTCTTGGCGGGCGGGTTCGCAGATCATGCCGACAAGGCTGGCCTGAACCGCAAGCCGATCGGCGCCGGCGCCGGCGAGCGTCGCCCGGTCTGTCGCGCAGGCGGCGGCGGCCTTGGTCTTCTTCGCGTCGGCGAGCGCCTGGGCGATGGCCGGGCGCTGCGCGGCGCAGCTCGACACGCTCAACAGGGCCTCGATCTCCGCCGGGCCGGCGTGGGCGGCGAGCTTGGCGGAAAGGGCTTCGCCTTCGCGCCGGCAAATCTCGGCTTTGACTTCCTCATCGGCCTTGGCGGTTTCGGCCGCTTGCCGTTCGGCAATGCGGCGGCGCGCCTCGGCGACGCGCGGCGACTGCGGAAACTGATCGATGAAGGCGGTCAGCGCCTCGGCCTCGCTGGTCTGGCTGGCGTTGGCCCAGGCGAGCTTCTCTTGCGCCGCAAGCGCCGCGGCGCGCAGCTCGCCGCCCTTGCGGGCCGCGTCCTTGGCGCGCGTCGAATTTGGGAACACCTTGCTGAACTGCTCGAATTCGGCCGGCGAATTGTCCCACACGGCTGCGTTCCAGGCCGCCGTCTCGGCCGCCGCGTCGCGCAGCTCGTCGCGCTTGCGCTGCGCCTCTTGGCTGTGCGCCGAATTGGGGAAAACCCGGGCGAACTGCTCGAATTCGGCCGCCGAATTGTCCTCCAGCGCTGCCTCCCAAGCGGCCGCCTCGCGCAACTCGTCGGTCAGGCGCAGCGCCTCGGCCCGGTGCGCCGAACCGGGGTAGGCGCGGGCGAATTCCTCGTACGCCTCCGCCGTGCGCTCCCGATTCGCGCCGGACCAGGCCATGGTTTCCCCATTGATGGCGCGAACCTCGTCCCTGAGCCGCAGCGCCTCGTCCTTGTGCGCGGAGCGCGGGTACAGCGCGACGAACTTGTCGAGCGCGTCGGGATTCTTGTCCTTGCTGGCCGCCGCCCAGGCCGCCGCCTCGGCGCGGAGGTCGTCGCGCAGCCGCGTCGCCTCCGCCTTGCGCGCCGACAGCGGAAAGGCGCGCAGGAATGCGTCGTAGCCGTCCGACCCGCCGTCGGCGACAGCCTGCTCCCAGGCATTGTCTTCGGCGGCGCTCAAGGCGAGCCGGTCGCGCCGCTGCGTCGCCTCGGCGGTGTGGGCGGAGGCTGGATGGGCGTCGAGGAAGCTTGCGTAGGCGGCGGCGGTGTCGGTGTTGAGCGCATCGTCCCAGGCGCGCGCCTCGGCGGCGGCGCCGCGCTCCTCCTCCCGCTCGCGGGCGTATTTGCGCAGCCGGTTGCGCCACAGCTGGGCGTCGAAGGCGTGCGCGGAAGCGGGGAACTTGACCACGAACGCGTCGAAATCGTCCGCCGTGGCGTCGTCGTTCCCGAGCAGCTTCTGCCACGCCAGCTCGTCTTCGTTGCTGCCGAGATTGAGCTTGTAGGCCGAGCGCAGCGAATCGTAGAAACTGGTGCGCTGTTGGTTGTTGGTTTCCGCCTGCACGTCGGCGTTGATCTCGTGGAACAACTCGGCGGCCGAGACGCCGGGTTCGGCGAGGTGGCGGATCAGCGAGGCGGCGAACGGCCCCTGTGAGCCGCTGCCGTCGTAGGCGACCGCCTTGGTCGCGGTCGAGAACACGATCAGCATGCCCTCGTCGCGCGTCGGCTCGTTGGCGTTGCGCGGCTCGCCGACGCCGGAGACGGAGCGAACGGCGACGTTGCGGACCTGCAGCTCGCCGGCGCCGACGGTGATGTCGCGCGAGTTCGGGTCCTCGCGGCAGGCGTCGACGATGAGGATCTTGGGGCCGTGCGCGGTGGTCAGCGCGCTCGCCACCAGGTCGACCGAGGGCACCTGGCTGACGGCGGGGTTGCGCAGGTCGTCGGCCTCGACGTCGGTGGGTAGCAGATAGCCGGTCTTCTGCTCCTCGACGCCGTGGCCGGCGTAGTAGAACAGCACCGCCTCGGCGTCCGCCGCGCGGCTGGAGAACTCGTTGAGGCTCTTGCGGAAGCTGCGGTAATCGGCGTCGGTGACCAGCTCGGCCTGGAAGCCGATCTTCTCCAGCGCCTCCTTGACGCCGCGCGCGTCGTTGATCGGATTGCGCAGCGAGGGAACGTTCTTGTAGCTGGCGTTGCCGATGATCAGCGCCATGCGTTTGCCGGCGAGCGCGGGACCGCAGGCGACGGCGCAGAGCGAACCTCCCAGCGCCAGGGCGATCAGCACCGATTTCAACCCGCCTGTCAGCACGACCGCCTCGCGCCGCTGATTGAAAGCTTCGCCACCTTCATGCCCCATGCCCGAAAGCGCGAATCGCCAGCAGAAATACGCTTACGATCCAGGGCCTGCAGCCGTTGTGGTCAACGTCACACGCCGCCGATCTTATCCACCCCGCGGCGGAGCCTGCTTATACCTTTAAGTAACTATAGCGCGTTCGACCCGTGAAAGTCCACAACCGGCGTTGTTGCGTCCGCTCGCCGGGACGCCCCGCCGGCTTCGAAGTCCGCGCGGCTTACCAGCCGATGCCGACGAGAATGAACTGCGGGCAGTTCAGGTTCACGCATTCGGTTTCCCGCCTCGGCGACATTGCCGCGACCACGACCGGCGCAGCCACGGCGCGCGGCGTCGCGTGCGCCAGCAGGCGCCCGTGAATCCTGACATGCGCCAGCTTCCTGTTGTGGTGAGCGCGCAGGCGCAACGCGCTGGTGTTCAGATGCGCGAGCGTCTGCCGCTCGCACGCCATATAGGTCGCCAATCGGTCGCTCTGGCGCGCGACCCATTTGCCGTCGCAGCCCGCCTTCATCTCGATATCCGCCGAAGCGGGCGCCGCGTTGAACAGACATGCCGCGGCGAAAGCCGCCATCGCGCCATAAGCCGATTTAGCCAATGCCTGCCTCCTCGTGAGGGGAGCCCGCCACAACCTGGGATCACCAAGCGTAGCGTAAGCCCGCCGTTAGCGTCCAGCCCTCGACCTGCGGTCCGAACTTGGCGTCGCTGCGCAAATAGCCCGTCCAGCCCGATCCGGGAACCTGCCAGCCGACGCCGACGCTCGCCTGCTCGAAGGTTCCGACCCGGGTGGTGTCGATCGTCAGCGTCGGCGCGCCGGCGGTGACCGGCGTGAACAACGTCTGCGCGTCGCCCGCCCACTCGTGGTAGACGTTCGCCGCGACGAACGGCTGCAGCACGACGCCGCCCGCCTGCGTCGCCACGCCAGCCCTTATGCCGATACGGCTGAGCGTGCTGTCGATTGAGCCGAACGACGCGGTTCCCGCGTCGAAGACCTGGCTCTCGATGTTGGTGCGCGAGACATAGACTCCGGCCGACGGCTCGACGAACACCGCGGTCCCGATCGGGACGTCGTATTGCACGTCGGCCGAAACGGTGACGGCGTGGCCATCGAGCGACTGGTTGTGAACGTTCTCGATCGCGTTGTTGAGAGTCAGATTGTAGTTGTCGTAACGAACGCCGACGATAGCCGCGAAACACTTGCCGGTCAGGGCGCCATAGGCGCCGACGAAGGGAATCTCCGCCGTCGACGTCGCGCCGGGGTTGGCGTGGTCGGCGGAGGACGTGAACACGTCGCCGACCGTGACGCCCATGTGGGTGTTGAAGCCGGAGTTCTGGATGTTGAACAGACCGGCGTCGAGCCCGTACTGGAAGCCGGCCAGGCGGGTGTCGACATGCGAGGCCTGCGCCGCGGAGCCTGAGTTCGCCAGCGCGCTCTGGCTGGCGATGTCGGTGTCGGCCACGGCGTCGCGGTTCCAGACGCCGAAGCTCCAGTGGTTCGGCTCGGGGTTGCTCGCCTGGCCAAGGAACGCCGACGAGTTCTGGAAGAACGACGTATTGAGCGCCGTGATCGTCGAGGCCACCTGGGCGAGCGGCGCGGACGCCAGCGCCGAGTTGGGGATCTGGATGACGCCCTGGCCGCCCGGCGTCGCCCCGAAGCTGTAGAGATAGAAGCCGTGCGAGGCTTGCGCCAGCGCCGCCTCGGTCTGCGCCGTGTCGACGAAAGCGCCGCCGCCGTTGAGATTGGCGACGGTCAGCTTGCCGAAGTAGGCGGCGCCGCTCTGGCCGCTGATGGCGATGTTGAGCGGGCTGCCGGCGACCGCGCCGTCCACGGTGATCGTGTTGGCTTTCGCTGTGTTGAGATCCGCGGCGGTGTAGGCGATTCCGGCGCCGCTGTAGGCGCCGCCGATGGTCAGGTTGTAACCGCTCGCGGGCGCGTTCAGCGCGCCGACGTAGATCGAGCCGTTGTTGGTCATCGCGCCGTTGATCACGCCAACGCCGGTGACGGTCGCGTTGTTGACGAACGTCTGCGTGGTGAGCGTGTCGCCGGTATTGCTGGGGTACTGGCCGAGCGTCACCGTGTCGTTGTTGGTGAAAGCGCCGATGTTCGAATAGGTCAGATTGGCGGCCGCGAACGAGACCATGCCGCCGCCGGCGTTGATGAAGTCGCCGCCGCCGTTGTTGAGCGCGCCCGTTACGACGAAGGAGCCCGAATTGCTGACGCCGCCGCCGATCGCGCCTTGCGCGAGCACGTTGGCGGAGTTGGTCAGGCCGCCGTTGATCGCGCCGGTGGTCGTCAGCTCACCGCCGGTGACCGTGGCGCCGCCGTTGATCGCGCCGCTATTGGTGAACACGCCGCCGTTGACGCTGGTTCCGGCGGTCGTCGTCACCGTCCCGGTGTTGGTGAACGAGCCCAGGTTCTGGTTGATGGCGCCGGCCGACAGCGTATCTTCGACTGTGACCGCGCCGCCGTTGTTGTCGAGCGTCGCCAGCTTGGTGAAGGCGCCGGCCTCCACATCGAGCGTCGCGCCCGTTTCGTTGGTGAAGGCCGAGAAATTGTCGCTCGCCAGCGCGCCGGTGACGGTGAAGACGCCGCCGTTCTGGTTGTCGATGGCGCCCTTGATCGCGCCCGCCGCGTTGAAAGTCGCCTTGTTGACGACGCCGCCGTCGATCTCGCCGGTGTTGCTGAACGTGCCGGCGTTGTTGGTGTCGAGGCCGCCGATCAGGCCGACGTTGTCGGTCGTCGCCGCGTTGGTGACGGCGCCGGCGATCGTCTTGTTGTTGATCAGCGTGCCGCCGTTGACCGTGGTGACGCCGGTGTAGGTGTTGTCGCCCGCCAGCGTCAGCGCGCCGAGGTTGAGCGTTACGCCGCCCGAGCCGGAGATGACGCCGGAGAACGTCGTGGAGGCGTTGGCGAGGGTCAGCGTCTTGGCGCCGAGATAAACCGAGCCCTGGCCGCCTGCGAGGTCCGACAGCGTGTCGATGGTGGCGCCGGCGTTCGTGGTGGAGATGTCGAAGGTTCCGCCGGTCGCGATCTGAACGTCGGACGAACCGGAGATCGAACCTGCGTTTTTCAGCGCCAACGCGCCCGCCACGATCTGCGTCGGGCCGCTGTAGTCGTTGTTTCCGGTCAGCGTCAACGTGTTGTTCGGCGAGTTCTGGATCAGGCCGATGTTCGCGCCGGCGATCGTGCCGTCGAATTGCGAACTGGCGCCCTGGTTGGCGAGCAACGCCACGGCGCCCGAATTCTTCGCCGCGCCGCCACCCGAGAGCGACGACACCGTCTGGTCGCCGCCGTTGATGTCGAGAATGCTGTCGGCGGTGACGGTGGTCGCCGAGCCTGGGCTGAAGACCCCCGCCCCGCCGGCCTTGAGGGTGACGGCGCCGCCGGCCGTGCCGTCGCCGACCGTCGTCGCGCCGGCGTAGTTGCTGGCGCCGTTCAAGGTCAGAACGTCGGTCGCCGCGCCGCCGCCCGCGCCGAGCACGACGACGGCGCCGGCGCCGGAGATCGCGCCGGTCGAGTTGGCGCCGGTGACGTTGAAGGTGGGGTCGCCGGTGACGGTCACGGCGCCGATCGACGCGTTGCCGCCCAGCGTGACGCTGGAGTTGGCCAGCATGTTGAGGTTCGAGGTGAACGCCACCCCCGAACCCACGACAAGATTGCCGCCCGCGCCCGGCGCCGCGCCGGCCGCCAAGGTCACCCCGTCGCTCCCGAGCGCCGAGGCGTTGGTGATCGCCAGCGTGCCCGTGGTTACGGTCGTGCCGCCGGAATAGCTGTTGACGCCGCTCAGCGTGACCGTGTTGGTCCCCGCGGTGATCGAGACCGCGCCCGCGCCGGTGATGGTGTTGGCGAGCGTGATATTGCCGAAGCCGGTTGGGTTTCCGTTGAAATTCGCCTGATCGATGTTCAGCGTCGCGCCGTTGCTGACGGCAAAGGCGCCGTTGACGCTGATGTCGCCGCCGAACTGAACGGTGTTGACGCCCGCGACGCTTTCGATGGCGTTCCCGGCGACGCCGCCCTCGGCGGCGACCCCTCCCGAAAGGAACGAGGTCGTGGCGGCGCCGCCGATCTGGAATTCGGAGCCGCCCGAGAGGACGACGCCCGCGCCGCCGTTGCCGGCTGCGCCCAACGCGCCGCCTCCGGTGGAAGCCCCGCCGGGACCGCCGCCGCCGCCTGTGACGCTCGAATTATCCCAAAGCAAGGCGGCGTTGCTGAGCACGGCGCCCGCGCCGCCCTGACCGCCGGAGCCGCCATTTCCGGCTCCCGTCACGGTCTCGCCCGCGCCGCCTTGGCCGCCTGAGATGTTGAAGCCGCTCGTTTGATTAGCCGCGCCGGACAGCAGGAAGCCAACGCCGCCGGCGCCGCCGCCGCTGCCCCCGCCGCCGTCGGTAGCGGTCGTCACCGTCCCGCCTGCGACGCCGGCGCCGCCGAAAATTACGCCCACGCCAAAGTTTTCGTTGGACCCGCCGGCGCCGCCGTTACCGCCGCCGCCAGTCGCCGCCCCGCCGAGGCCGCCCGAGCCGCCCCCGCCTGCGCCCGCGCCGTTCGTCGTCGAGACGCCGCCGCCGCCCACGACGTTGGAGCCCTGTCCGCCCACCGCGCCGCCGGCGGAATTACCGCCCGTTCCGCCGACCGACTGCGCCCAGGCCGGCGCCGAAGCCGCCAGCAGCAGCGCGACGGCCGAGGCGCCCGCGAGTAACCGCACCCGTCCCGCAACGGTCTGCGCGCCGACGCGGCGAGCCAACGCTGATTTGGCGGCGTTGGCGGTGTCGAGTAAAGCGCCCATCAGCGTAAGCCCCCGAACAGATCTGTATTCGGGTTCGTTGGCAATGCTTCGCACCAGGCGGCGCGCTACGAGCCCTTTGATAACCAAAGTGCTTAAACCCCGTCATAAAACGTGGCAACTCGCAGGCAAAAGATGTTCGTAAAATTGGCGGCTTCTGCGTTACGGTGTTGCGCCGATGACACAGACATGCATCGCCAGCGCCACTTGCGAGTCTGTTGCGACGCTACGGCGCCTGTGGGAGAATAGCTTCGGTTACGCTGGTCTTCGGCATCGCCGCAGGAAAACAACGCGAATACGAGCCGTGTTCGGCGCTGTTCGAGAGATAGCCAAGATTAACCTTGCGCGGTCCCGTCGGCGGCTCCCCGTTAGTCACGGCGGCCGCCCGGGCGCTGGCGCGTCAGTCGAACCGGCCGGGGTACATATCCGGAACATAGAGGCTTTTCGGCACCGGCGTGCGCGCGTAATCCGGCCGGTGCTCGCGCGCCGGCAGCACGGGGTCGACATGAGGCGCGTCCTCGTAGGGAATCTGCGTCAGCAGATGCGCGATGCAGTTGAGCCGCGCCCGCTTCTTGTTGACCGCCTCCACGACATGCCAGGGCGCCTCGGGAAGGTGCGTGCGCTCCAGCATCACTTCCTTGGCCTTGGTGTAGGCCTCCCAGCGCCGGCGCGACTCCAGGTCCATCGGCGACAGCTTCCACTGCTTGAGCGGATCGTGGATGCGCAATTGGAAGCGCATCGCCTGCTCGTCGTCGGTGATCGAGAACCAGTATTTGATCAGTATGATGCCCGCCCGCGCCAGCATGCGCTCGAATTCAGGCACGGACTGGAAGAATTCCTCGTATTCCGCGTCCGAGCAGAAACCCATCACGCGTTCGACGCCGGCGCGATTGTACCAGGAGCGGTCGAACAGCACCATTTCGCCGCCGGCCGGCAGATGCGCGATATAGCGCTGGAAGTACCATTGCGTGCGCTCGCGCTCGCTCGGGGCGGGCAGCGCCGCCACCCGGCAGACGCGCGGGTTGAGCCGCTGGGTGATGCGCTTGATGACGCCGCCCTTGCCCGCCGCGTCGCGGCCCTCGAACAGCACCACGACCTTCAGCTTCTTGTAGCCGATCCAGTCGTGCAGCTTGATCAACTCGCGCTGCAGCCGCAACAGCTCGCGGAAGTAGAACCGGCGGTCGTCGCTGTCGGCGGCGGGATCGTCGAACACGCCGTCCATGGTGTCGGCGACGCGGTCGTCGTCGAGTTCCAGCTCCATCTCCTCGTCGAGATCGTCGGAGATTTCGCTTTGTATGCGCCGGAAGATCACCGCCGCCTTACGCTTCGCCTCGTCGTCCATCGGGTCGCTCCCTAGCGCTTGCTGCGCAAGCCTTTCGACCCTTTAGATTGCAGATTCGCGACCGTTTGTCGCCGGGGCGGGCGGCCGCCGCTGCGGCTCAGTGGCCCCAGTCCTTGGCCCGGCTGACGATCGCATAGCCGGCGACGTCTTCCGCTTCGGCGAGGTAGGCCTTCGCGGCGTCGTGCAATCGCTCGACGTTCTTGGCGCTGAAGCCCTTCGCCGCTGTGTCCAGCTCAAGCGTCGTGATGATGAGCAGCAACTCGTGTTCGCCGCCGTCGCGCTGTCGCACTTTCGTGACCGTCGCGTTGCGCGCCAACGGGTGTTTGAAAACTTTACTCATATCGCGCCTGTATTTCCCTACCGGCGCGATCTTAGGGGAGCCTATTGTCACAAACCAGTCACGTGGCGATTCCGCGGCTAGACCAGCTTGATCAGCATCTTGCCGAAGTTGCCGCCGTGCAGAAGGTCGACCAGCGCCTGCGGCGCGGCCTCCAGCCCCTCGCGCACCGTCTCGCGGTACTTGAGCCGGCCCGACGCGACGAGGCCGCCGAGTTCGGCCAGCGCCTGCGGCCACAGATCCAGGTGGTCGGAGACGATGAAGCCCTCGATCCTGATGCGGCGTCGCAGCACCAGCATCATGTCCGGCAGGCCTGTGGGCGCGCTTTCGTAGGAGGCGATCAGCCCGCAGATCGCCACGCGGCCGAAATCGTTGATATGCTTCATGCATTGACGGAACGGCTCGCCGCCGACGTTCTCGAACAGGCCGTCGAGCCCGTCCTGCATCGAGGCCGACATCTCGCCCTCGAAGCGCTCCGACTTGTGGTCGAGGCAGGCGTCGAAGCCGAGTTCGTCGCGCACATAGGCGCATTTCTCCGCGCCGCCGGCGATGCCGACGACGTTCGCGCCCTTGAGCTTGGCGAGCTGGCCGACCACGCCGCCGACCGCGCCGGAGGCGGCGGAGACGACGACCGTCTCGCCGGCCTTGGGCTTGATGATCTCGTTGAGCCCGTACCAGGCGGTGACGCCGGGCATGCCGACGACGCCGAGATAGGCCGACAGCGGGATGCCCCGGTCGACCTTGCGCCAGCCCATGCCGTCGGTGAGCGAATATTCCTGCCAGCCGCCGGGGCCGGTGACGAAATCGCCGACCGCGAACTCCGACCGGTTGGATTGGATCACCTCGCCGACGGTTCCGGCGCCCATCACCTCGTCGATCTGCTGCGGCCTGGCGTAGCTCTTGGCGTCGCTGAGACGCCCGCGCATATAGGGATCGAGCGAGACGTAGTGATTGCGCACGATGAGCCAGCCGTCCCAGGCGCTAGGGAGCGGCTGCTCGACGAGGCGGAAGTTCGCGGGCGCGACGGCGCCGGTGGGGCGGGAGGCGAGGACGATCTGCTTGTTGACGGACATGGAGCGGCTCCCTGCGGCCTTCGTGCGCCTGTTGTGCCCTTTGTCGCCGGGCGGGTCCACCGTTTAAACCGGCCTCAGCCGCGCGGCGCGTAGTCCGCGGGGTCCAGCGTCTGCGACCGGCCGTCGAGCGCCAGCGTCGTGGTCCGCTCCGGCGTGCGCGCGATGATCCTGCCGCGCCGCACGACCGCCAGCCGCTCGGCCCGCAGACGCACCGCCTCGATCGGGTCGGCGGCCTGCAGCAGCACGAAATCGGCGTGGGCGCCGACATGCAGCCCGTAGCCCTCCAGGCCCATCACCCGCGCCGCCGTTTCGGTCACGCCGGCGAAACTCCAGGCGATCGCCTCGCGGCTGGTCATGGGAACCGCGTGGACGGCCATATGCGCGACGTCGAGCATGTCGGCGCCGCCGAGCCCGTACCAGGGGTCCATTACGCAATCCTGGCCGAGCGCGACGTTCACGCCTGCGGCGCGCAGTTCTGGGATGCGGGTGACGCCGCGGCGGCGCGGGTATGTATCGTGCCGCCCTTGCAAGGTGATGTTGATCAGGGGGTTGGCGACGACGTTGATCCCGCTCTCGGCGATCAGCGGAATGAGCTTGGACACGTAGTAATTGTCCATCGAGTGCATTGAGGTGACGTGGCTCGCCGTGGCGCGGGCGCCGAGCCGCAGGCGATGCGCCTCGGCGGCGAAAGTCTCGACGTGGCGCGACAGCGGGTCGTCGCTCTCGTCGCAATGCAGGTCGACACGCAGCCCGCGGCGGGCGGCGATCTCGCACAGGGCGGTGACGCTCGCCGCCCCGTCGGCCATCGTGCGTTCGAAATGCGGGATGCCGCCGACGACGTCGACGCCGAGATCTAGCGCGTGCTCGAGATTGGCGGCCGCGGTCGGCGAGCGCAGATAGCCGTCCTGCGGGAAGGCGACGAGCTGCAGGTCGAGATAGGGCGCGACCTGCTGCTTCACCGCCAGCAGCGCCTCGACGGCGGTGAGGCGGTCGTCGCAGACGTCGACGTGGCTGCGGATCGCCAGCAGACCGCGCGAGACCGCGAGATCGCAGTATTTGAGCGCGCGCTCCGCTACGGCCTCGTGGGTCAGCAGCGGCTTCAGCTCGCCCCACAGCGCGATGCCCTCGATCAGCGTGCCGGACATGTTGAGCCGCGGCAGCCCCAGCGACAGCGTCGCGTCGAGATGGAAGTGGCAATCGACGAACGGCGGGCAGACGAGCCGGCCTTTGGCGTCGAGCGTCTCGCGGGCGTCGCCGGAGAGGCGGGGCTCGATGGCGACGATGCGGCCGCCGGCGGCTGCGATGTCGAGGCCGCTGCGGCCGTCGGGAAGAGTCGCGTTGCGGACGAGGAGATCGAAGGTCATTGCCACACGAGCTTGACTTAGGCGCGCCCGGCGGTCGGCCTTTCGGGGAGGGGCGGCGACGAGGCGCGGAGCTTGCGCAGACACGCCTCACCCTCTCCCCGCATGCGGGGAGAGGGTGAGGCGCGCGGGGCGCAGGCTGAAGTTCAGCCCTCGACGCCTTTCACGTACCAATCGACGGTGGCGAGATCCTTGCCTTCGAGACGCGCGCCTTTGGCGACGCGCTCCTTGCCGGATTGATCGAACATCGGGCCGGTGAACACGTCATAGGAGCCGTCGGCCCAGCCTTTCATGATCGCATCTCCGGCCGCCCTTACGTTCTGGGGCAGGCTCTTGCTGTAAGGCGCGATCCTCACCGAGCCTTCCTTCACGCCCCACCAGTTGTCGCCGGACTTCCAGCTTCCGTCGATCACCGCGTTGGCGCGAGCGATGTAGTAAGGCGACCAGATGTCGAGGATCGAGGTCAGGCAGGCGTGCGGCGCGAAGCGCGTCATGTCGGCGCCCTGGCCGAAGCCGAAGATCTTCTTCTTCTCGCAGACCTGCAGCGCGGCCGGGCTATCCGTGTGCGTCGTGATGAAGTCGCAGCCGAGATTGGCGAGGGTTTCGGCGGCGGCCGATTCCTTGGCCGGGTCGAACCAGGAATCGATCATCACCAGCTTGACCTTGATGTTCGGATTCGCCGATTGCGCGGCCATCGCGTAGGAGTTCACGCCCATCACGACTTCGGGCACCTTGAACGAGCCGAGATAGCCGATGGTCCCCGTCTTCGACAACATGCCGGAGATCTTGCCCATCACCGCGCGCGCCTGATGGAAGCGGTTGTTGTAGGTGGCGACGTTGTCGGCGTGCTTGAAGCCGGTGCAATGCTCGAACTTGACGTCGGGGAATTCCTTCGCGACCGCCAGCGTCTGGTCCATGTAGCCGAACGAGGTCGTGAAGATCAGCTTGTGGCCGGATTTGGCGAGGTCGCGGATGACGGGAATCGCGCTCTGGTCCTCGTTGACGTTCTCGACATAGTCGGCCGTGACTTTTCCGCCAAGCGCGGCGACCATCTCCCTGCGGCCCTTTTCGTGCGCAAAGGTCCAGCCCTGGTCGCCGATCGGTCCGAGATATACGTAGCCGACCTTCAGCGGCGCGTCGCCGAGCGCGGTCCTGTTGATGAACGGCGCCGCAATCGCCGCCGCGCCCGCGGATTTGATGAGACTGCGCCGGGTGATGACAGTCATTTTACTCTCTCCTCCAGATAAGAACTTCATGCGTCGGGGATGAACGGCCGGCCGAGGCAGGCGGGCGCCTCGGAGCCGCCGCGCGAGCGCGCCGACATCACGGCGAGCACGATTACCGCCATCAGATAGGGCATGGAAGCCCAGAACTGGCTCGGCAGGAACGAAAAGCCGCTTGCCTTAGCGTAAAGCTCCAGCGTCATGAACAGGCCGAAGAAGTAGGCGCCCCCTAGCAGCCGCCCGGCGCGCCAGCCGGAGAACACCACCAGAGCCAGCGCGATCCAGCCGCGCCCCGCCGTCATCCGCTCCGCCCACAGCGGCGTGATCACCATCGAGAAATAGGCGCCGGCGATCCCCGCCATCGCGCCGCCGAACATGACGGCGAGATAACGCACGCCGATCACCGAATAGCCGATGGAATGGGCGGAGTGATCGTTTTCGCCGACCGCACGCAGCACCAGCCCGGCGCGCGTGCGGTTGAGGAACCACGCCACCACGGCCACCATGAGGAAGGCGAAATAGACCAAGGGGCTGTAGCCGAAGACGAGGCGTCCGAGCGGATCGCCGGCAAGGCTGTCGGGAAACACGCTGTCGAACGGCTGAATGGCGATGCCGACGAAGGCCGTTCCAATCAGCGAGGAGATGCCAGTGCCGAAAATGACCAGCGCGAGCCCGCTCGCCACCTGATTGGCGCCCAACGTCAGCACCATGAAGCCGAACAGCAGCGAGGACAGCGCGCCCGCGACTCCCGCGGCGATTACGCCGAGCCAGGGCGCGGCGAGCGCGAGCGTAGGCCAAGCGTCGGCGATCTCGGGATCGGAGCAGGTGAAGGTGACTGCGAAGCCGGCGATGGCGCCGCACAGCATCATGCCTTCGACGCCGAGATTGAGCACGCCGCTCTTCTCGACCACGAGCTCGCCGGTGGCGGCGAGCAGGATCGGCGTGGTGATGTTGACGACGGTGAGGATCGCCGCGATGACGAGGTCGAGGGTCATGCGCAGGGCCTCGCGCTGACAACCGCGCTCTCCGTCATGCCCGGATTTGTCCCGCGACGCCGCCCATTCGTAAGTAGGACATCTTGCTGCTCACGACTGCGTGGGTGGCCGGGACAAGCGCGGCCATGACGGATGCGCGGCATTGTTTGAAAGTCCTGTCTCATGCCCGCGCCGCCGCCGCCTTCGCGCCGCCCCACTCGATGCGCAACCGTCTGCGCACCAGCACGTCGCTGGCGAGGATGAAGAACAGCATCATCGCCTGGAAGATGCCGGCCGTCGCGCTGGGAACATGCACCGTCGTTTGCGCCACCTGTCCGCCGACATAGGAGATCGCCAGCACCACGCCCGCCAGCGCGATGCCGATCGGATGCAGCCTGCCGAGGAACGAGACGATGATCGCGGTGAAGCCGTAGCCCGAGGGAAAGCCGAGATTGAGCTGGCCGGATTGCGTCGTCGCCTCCAACACGCCGGCCAGGCCCGCCATCGCGCCCGAGATCAGCAGCGTCGACCACACCGCGTCGGAGGCGCGATAGCCGGCGTAGCGCGCCGCCTTCGGCGCCTCGCCGACGATGCGCACGCCCAGGCCGAACTCGGTGCGCGCCATCACCAGCCAGAAGACCAGCGCCAGCGCGAAGGCGATATAGAGGCCGGGCGGGAACGGCAGCCCGAACAGGTCGGCGGGCAGTCGCTGATCCGGGGTGAACGGCGCGGTCTGCGGGAAGTTCTGGCCGTTCGGGTCCTTCCACGGGCCGGTGACGAGATAGTTGAGCACCTGCTGTGCGACGTAGACGAGCATCAGGCTCGACAGGATCTCGTTGACGCCGTAGCGGTTCTTCAACCAGGCCACCGGCGCCGCCCAAGCCGCGCCCGCCGCCATGCCGGCGGCGATCATCAGCGGCACGATCCAGATCCCGTGCATGTCCTTGGTGACCAGCGCCACGCCGGCGCCGCCGAGCGCGCCGAGCAGATATTGCCCCTCGGCGCCGATGTTCCACACCTTGGCCTGATTGCCCAGCGTGAGCCCGAGCGCGATCAGGATCAGCGGCGCGGCCTTGGCGGCGACGTCGGGCCATTTGTAGGACGCAAGCACGGGGGTGAAGAAGATCTCCGCCACCGCGCGCGGGCCTTCGTAGCCGAGCGCCTGGAAGATGATGGCGCCGACGATCATCGTCAGCGCGACCGCGAAGATCGGAGTCAGCGCCAGCATCAGGCGGGAATTCTCGCGGCGCTTCTCCAGCCTAATGCGCATGTTGCAAAGCCTCCGTCATTTCGACGGTGGCTTCGGGATCGCCATGCACGCCGCCCATCAGCAACCCGATCTCCTCGATGGTGGCCTCGCCGACCTTCATCACCCGCGAAAGGCTGCCCAGGTTCATCACCACCAGCGAGTCGCAAAGTTCGAGCAGCTCGTCGAGATCCTGGCTGATCACCAGAATGGCGCAGCCGCGGCCGGCCAGATCAACCAAAGCCTGCCGGATCGCGGCGGAAGCGCCCGCGTCGACGCCCCAGGTCGGCTGGCTCACCGCGATCGCGGCCGGCTCCTGCATGATCTCGCGGCCCATGATGAATTTCTGCAAGTTTCCGCCCGACAGCGAACCCGCCGTCGATTGATGCCCGAGCGCCTTGACCGAATACGCGCCGATCACCCGGCTGGCGTAGCCCTTGGCGCGCCCCATGTTGATGAGGCCGCCGGAGACGAAGCCCATGCGCCGGCGCGCCGTCAACGCGCCGTTGAGCGCAAGCGTGAAATCGGCGACCGCGGCGTGGCCGTTGCGCTCCTCGGGCACGGCGCAGAGGCCGCGCGCGCGACGAGCCGTCGGCCCGAGATGGCCGATCGGCTTGGCCTCCAGCACGATGGAATCGTCCGGCGCCGCGACCTCGCCGCTCAGCGCCTCCATCAGCTCGTTCTGGCCGTTGCCGGCGACGCCGGCGACGCCGAGGATCTCTCCCGCGCGAACGGAGAAGGAAATATCCTTGAGCGCAACGCCGAAATCGCCGCGCTTGGGCAGGCTGAGGCGCATCGCCTCGAACTTGATCGGCCCGAACGTGCGGCCGGCGCCGCGGGCGATCTCCTTCAAGTTGCTGCCGATCATCAGCTCGGCCATACTCTTAGAGGTTTCCTCGCGCGGGTTGCATTCGGCGACGAATTTTCCGCCGCGCAAAATTGTCGCTGTTTCACACAGCGCCACGATCTCGTGCAGCTTGTGCGAGATGTAGAGGATCGAGCAGCCCTGCGCCTTCAACTTGCGCAGCGTCTCGAACAATTGCCCGACCTCCTGCGGCGTCAGCACCGAGGTCGGCTCGTCCATGATCAGCAGCTTCGGGTTGAGCAGCAGCGCGCGCACGATCTCGATGCGCTGGCGCTCGCCGACGCTGAGCGTGGTGACGATGCGCTTCGGGTCGAGCTTCAACCCGTAGAGATCGAGCACGCGCAGGATTTCGGCTTCCAGTTTCTTCTGCGGAATCTTGGCGTCGAGGCCGAGCGCGATGTTCTCCAGCACCGTCAACGCCTCGAACAGCGAGAAGTGCTGGAACACCATGCCGATGCCCAGTCGGCGCGCCGCGCGCGGGTTGGCGATCCGCACGGGCGCGCCGTCCCACAGGATATCGCCGGAATCGGGCGCGAGAATGCCGTAGATCATCTTGACGAGCGTCGACTTGCCCGCTCCGTTCTCGCCGAGCAGCGCGTGGATCTCGCCCGGCCGGACGATCAGGTTGACGTTGTCGTTGGCGAGAACGCCGGGAAAACGTTTGGTTACGCCGCGTAACTCCAGACGCGGAGTCTCGCCTACAGCCTCGTCCAAACTCGCCATCACGCCCCCGCGCCCGCGCCATGCCGGTCCGGCGCGCGCTAGTCCCTTAGCCAAATGCAAGGTCCGCGCCGCCCGGGCGGCCGGCGCCGCAGGCGACGCAACCTGTTAGAGCCGCCCGGGAACCGCACGTCAATTGGGCGCCGGCGCCTAAGCGGTGGACAGGAGGGCGCTGGCGCGACGGAGGCGGCTCGGGCACAATGCCCCGACAAAGGAAGCCCAATGACGCCCGAACGCGATCTGGAATTTCTGCGCCGGTCTTTCGAGGTCGCCCGCCGCGCCCGCGAGGGCGGCGATCATCCGTTCGGCTCGCTGCTGGTCGGCCCCGACGGCGAGGTGATGCGCGAGCAGGGCAATGGCTACTCCTCCGAGGGCGGCGACCGCACCGCCCACGCCGAGCGGCTGCTGGCCTCCTGGGCGGCCATGGCGTTCGACGCCGCCTATCTGCGGCGCTGCACGCTCTACAGCTCCGCGGAGCCTTGCGCGATGTGCGCGGGCGCGCTCTACTGGGCGGGCGTCGGGCGAGTGGTGTACGGGCAGAGCGAGAAGGGGCTCAAGGCGGCGACCGGCGCGCATGAGGAAAATCCGACGCTCGATCTGCCGTGCCGGATCGTGTTCGCCGCCGGGCAGCGGCCGACGGAAGTCGTGGGGCCGCTGCTGGAGCAGGAGGCGGCGCAGTTGCAGGCGGACTATTGGGCCGGGCGCCGCCAAACAACATAACGCCCGCGCCTTCGCACGGCGCGGGCGGAACGGATAAGCTTCACGCGCTCAATGATGCCAGAACAGCGCAAGCAGAATGATGATGGGCAGTGGAATGCCAAGCAGCCACAGCAAAGCCCCTCGTCCTAATCCCATGATACCCTCCTGTTGTTGCAGCCGGCGAGCGGCCTCGGCTCGAAAACGCCGCAACAGGCTCGGCGTTCCCCGCAATTCGACTCTGGGGCTGTGTTCAGCCGGAAACAGATAGGGCGGCCGAGGCCGCCGCAACCATCATTGCGCTTAGACGACTGTCTGGCGCTGCCGGCCGAGCACGCCGCCGTCGAGCTCCATCACGTCGCCGCGCTTGAGGAACACCGGCGGCTTCATGCCGAGGCCGACGCCCTCCGGCGTGCCGGTGACGATCACGTCGCCGGGCAGCAGCGTCATGAACAGGCTCAGATGCGCGACGATCTCGGCGACCGAAAAAATCATGTCGCTGGTGTTGCTGTTCTGCCGCGTGACGCCGTTGACCTTCAGCGACACCGGCAGGTTCTGCGGATCGGCGATCTCGTCGGCCGTGACGAGATAAGGCCCGAGCGGGCCGAAGGTGTCGAAGCTCTTGCCCTTGACCCACTGGCCGCCGCGATGCGCCTGCCAGTGGCGCTCGGAGACGTCGTTGGCGAGGCAATAGCCGGCGACGTGCTTGAGCGCGTCGGCCTTGGCGACGCGGCGGGCGGTCTGCCCGATGATCACGCCGAGCTCGACCTCCCAGTCCATCTGCTCGGAGCCCTCGGGCAGTGTGACATTGTCGTCGGGGCCCTGCATGGCGGTGATCGCCTTGTTGAAGACGATCGGCTCCTTCGGCGGCTGCGCGCCGGTCTCGGCGGCGTGCTTGCCGTAGTTGAGGCCGATGGCGACGAACTGGCGCGAGCCGCCGACCGGCTGGCCGATGCGCGCGCCCTCGGCGACCGCGGGCAGCTTGGTCAGGTCGATGGCGGTGAGCGCGGCGAGCTTTTGCGGCGACAGCCAGTCGGGCGTGATGTCGGCGATGAGCAGCGACAGATCGCGCTTGACGCCGGACGCGTCGACCGCGCCGGCGCGCTCCGCGCCCACGAGACCGTGGCGGAAAAGTTTCATCGGGGTTCCCTCTCCTGTTTCCGCGCCGGGCCTAGCATGTCAGCGCTGCGATTCAAACGCGCTCAACGGTTCTTGAATGCGGGCGGGCGCTTCTCGACGAAGGCCTGCATGCCTTCCTTCTGGTCTTCGGTCGAGAACAGGCCGAAGAACAGCCGGCGCTCGAACAACACGCCCTCGGTCAGCGGCGTCTCGAAGGCGCGGTTGACCGATTCCTTGGCCGCGCGCACCGAGATCGTCCCGAGGTCGGCGATTCCGGCCGCGATCTTGACGACCTCGGCGACGAAATTCTCGGCCGGCAGCACGCGAGAGACGAGACCGCAGCGCTCGGCCTCGGCGGCGTCCATCATGCGGCCGGTCAACGCCATGTCCATCGCCTTCGATTTGCCGACGAAACGGGGCAGCCGCTGCGTGCCGCCGGCGCCGGGGATGACGCCGAGCTTGATCTCCGGCTGGCCGAATTTCGCGCTCTCGCAGGCGATGATGAAATCGCACATCATCGCCAGCTCGCAGCCGCCGCCGAGCGCAAAGCCCGCCACCGCCGCGATGACGGGCTTGCGGATCTTGGTCACATATTCCCAGGCGACGAACGGGTCGCCCATCATCGCATCGGAGAATTTGAGCGCCTGCAGTTCCTTGATGTCGGCCCCGGCGGCGAAAGCCTTCTCCGAGCCGGTCAGCACGATGGCGCCGATGTCAGCGTCCGCCTCGAAGGCGACGAGCGCGGCGTTGAGGTCGGCGATCAGCCCGCGGCTCAGCGCGTTGAGCGCTTTGGGGCGATGCAGCCGGATCAGCCCCACCTTGCCGTGAGTTTCGGTCTGGATATTCTCGTAAGTCAACGTCGCGCCTCCCTGGGAAATGGGTCCAACTCATACAGGCGCGGAGCAGGCCGCGACAAGCGCGCTGGACCCTGTGCCAACCTGGTCGGTGTCGGCGGACATGAACCCCGGCCCCCCTCTGCGCGTCCGATGGCGGCGGCGCGGCTGAAGCTGCTCGAGGCCGCCCATCAGCGCGCGGTCGCTGGCGCTTCATACACAAACGGTATTGCAAGACGCGTTCATTCTCGCCAAGGCGATGGACGACGCCCAAATAGCGGTGCAAAGCATCGATCATCTTATCGGCTATTTCGAGTTGCTGTTCGGCGTCCATCAGGGAGGTCCCGCATGAAGATCACCGTCGAAACCAAGACCGTCGCGCCGATCGCCGAGGTCTGGCGCGCCTACACGACGCCCGACGACATCAAGCAGTGGAACGCGGCTTCCGACGATTGGCACACGACGGCGGCCGCGGTGGATCTGCGCGAGGGCGGCGCGTTCTCGTCGCGCATGGAGGCCAAGGACGGCAGCATGGGCTTCGACTTCGCCGGAACTTATACGAAAATCCAGGCGCCCAATCTGATCGAATACGCGTTCGGCGGGCGGACAGCGCGCGTCGAGTTCACCGAGACGCCCGGGGGCGTGCAGGTGCGGGTGATTTTCGACGCCGAGGACGCCCATTCGATCGAGCAGCAGCGCGCCGGCTGGCAGGCGATTCTCGACAATTTCGCGCGCCATGCGGAGCGCGCGGTTTAAGCCGAAACGCTTTTTTCAGGGAGCGCGGCTCGTCCGCGCTCTTTTCCGCGCAGGGGCGCTTTGGGCTTCGCCATGAGACTTGGCGTCAGACCGCCATGGCGGGTTCGAGGGCGAGGCGCAGGCCGCCGGCCCAGCGGATGGCGCGTCGCACGCTTTCGGCGCCGCCGAAAGCCGCGATGTGCAATGCGCTGTGGCGGTCGTCGATGATGTGGCCGGCGGCGAGCCAGATGTCGTTCTCGACCTCGACCCGGTAGGCGTCGGCGGCTTCCCAGGCCTGCTTGGCGGCGCCGAGCGCCGCCTTGGCCGCGCACAACGGGGCGTCGAAAAATAGCGAGTGCACCGGGACGGCGTCGCCGAACTCCGGCGGCGCGGGCGGATCGTCGGCGAAACAAGCCCAGATCACGCCGCCGCTTTCCGCAACCGGCACGCCGCGGATGCGAACGGCGGCCGGCGGCTTGATTTCGGGCTGGGCGGGGATGTGTGCGCACTGGCCGCTCTCGTCGTATTGCCAGCCGTGATAGAGGCAGCCGAAGCGGTCGCCGCGCACGAAGCCGTGGCTCATGTGCATGCCGCGGTGCGGACAGCGGTCCTCCCAGAGGTGCGGGCGGCCCGAGACGCCGCGCCACAGCGCCCATTCGCGACCCTCGACGACGACGCCCGTCGCCCCGCCAGGCCGCAGATCGCGGGTGAGCCCGATCGCCGTCCAAGCCGATTCAGCCACGCTCCGCCTCCCTGTGCGCGATTGCAAAAGCTACGCAAGTCGCGGGCCCAAGACACGACGTGATTTCAAACATGTTAATCAACGCGCAATTGCCGCGCAGGCGGATGGTTGTTTGGTCCCGCATATTCACAAAAATGTCAAGCGCGAGCCATAGTCGATACGAATGTTCTTCTGCGAAAGTCTTAATGCTGGCATTCTAGCTGCCTTTCGCCGGAGCCCGGCGGCCGGGTTTCGTGCGATGCGGCGTTGAGTTGCCCGCAAAAAGCGGCCGAAGCAATCGAAGTTCGCGCCTCTGCTATGGCCGCGATGTCGCAGATCCCAGCGAGGCCGCGGCGGGCGCGACTCGCCCTCGCGGCCCCCGGGGTCGTCAAAGCGCGTGGCGCGGAACAGGAATCGCAAACCTGACGCGTGGATGCGTCCCTGCAGCCCACTTTCGCGGCCCGGCTCGAACTACCGCTGATGCCGCGCCGTGCGCTCGCGCATCGTGACGAGCTCCTCCGCCGCGGTCGGATGCACCGGCATGGTTTCGTCGAGGTCGCGCTTGGTCGCGCCCATCTTCACGGCGATGGCGAGGCTCTGGATGATCTCGCCGGCGTCGGGGCCGAGGATGTGGGCGCCGAGCAGGCGGTCGGTGTCGCCGTCGACGACGAGCTTCATCACGACGCGCTCGGGGCCGCCGGTGATGGTCGCCTTCAGCGAGCGGAAGTTTGTCTTGTAGATGTCGACGGTGGTGAAGCGCCCGCGCGCTTGCGCTTCGGTCAGGCCGACCGTGCCGATCTCCGGCGTGGCGAACACCGCGCTGGCGACGGCGTCGTAGTTGACCTCGCGCGTTGCGCCGCCAAACAGCCGGTCGGCGAGCCAGTGGCCCTCGCGAATCGCCACCGGCGTCAGGTTGATGCGGTCGGTCACGTCGCCGACGGCGTGGATCGAGGGCACGCTGCTGGCCGAGCGGGCGTCGACGATCACGCCGCCCTTGGCGTCGAGCCGCACGCCCACCGCCTCCAGCCCGAGCCCGCGCGTGTTGGGGCTGCGGCCGGTGGCGACCAGCACCTGGTCGACCTCCAGCGTCTCGCCGCCGGTCATGGTCACGCGGCTGGCCGCGCCGTCCGGCCGAATCAGGCTCGGCAGCCGGCCGAAGTGGAATGTCACCCCCGCGCGCGCCATCTCGTCGCGCAGGCCGATACGCATGTCCTCGTCGAAGCCGCGCAGGATGTTGTCGCCGCGCAGGCTGACGTGGACTCGCGCGCCCAAGCGCTGGAACAGGGCCGCGAACTCGACCGCGATATAGCCGCCGCCGACCACCAGGAGACGGCGCGGGAAGACCGGCAGATCGAACACTTCGTTCGAGGTGATGGCGTGTTCAAGCCCCTCGACATGGGGATGCAGCTCCGGCGCGCCGCCGGTCGCGATCAGGATGTGGCGGGCGGCGAGCCGCGTCCCGTCGGCGAGCGCCACCTGCTGCGGGCCGGTCACCCAGGCGCGCTGGCGGAAGATCTCGACGTTCGAGCGTCCGAGATTGGCTTCGTAGATCTCGGAGAGGCGGGAGATCTCCTTTTCCTTCGCCCTGACCAGGGTCGGCCAGTCGAAACCGGTTTCGCCGACCGACCAGCCGAAGGCGGCCGCGTCGGCGAAATTGTCGGCGAAGCGGCTGGCGTAGACCAGGATCTTCTTCGGCACGCAGCCGCGAATGACGCAGGTTCCGCCGATGCGGAAGTCTTCGGCAATCGCGACCTTGGCGCCATGGCCAGCCGCGACCCGCGCCGCGCGCGTTCCCCCGGAGCCCGCGCCGATGACGAAGAGATCGTAATCCATCGGCGCGCGCAACTCCTTAGCCTAGAATTGGAAGCCCTTCTTTTTCATCTCTTCGCGCGTGCGGTCGAGCATGTTCTTGGTCAATTTTTCGCGCCACAGACCGCCGGAAGAGGCGAGCATCTCCAGCACCGGCCCCTGCGCGTCGGTGTATTTCAGGCCGGCGGGGCTATCGAAATAGTCCAGCGTCTGCTTCAGCTCGGCTTCGCTGAGCCGGCTCGCCAGCACGCGGGCGGTGTCGTTGAAAACGGCGTCCTCGCCCTGCTGGAACTCCGGCAGCAGCGCCACCAGCGTCTCGTGCAGCGGCTTCAACTGATCGGGATGGATCTGCCCCATTTGCGCCTGCAACTGGCTGAGCATCGCCGGGACGATCTCGTCCATCGACGCCTTGAGGCCGACGGAGATGAGAATCTTCTTCGAGAGGTCGACCTGGGCCGGAGTCGGATCGTCGGCGCGGGCCGCGCCGGCGCTGAGGCAAGCCGCCAGCAGCGCGGCGGCGAGAGCGCCGCGGCCGCGGCGAAGGTAACCTGTCATGAACGCCTCCATTTGCGAAAGGCGGCGCGCTAGCGCCGGATGGTCTCGACACCCTCGGGTCCTGCGACCAGGGCGACCGAGGCGAGCCCGAGGAACAGGCCGTGGTCGACCACGCCGGGAACAGCCGCCAGCGTCGCCGCCAGCCGCTCCGGATCGGGAATTGCGCCGAAAGCGCAATCGAGGATGTAGTGCCCGCCGTCGGTGACGAAGCGCGCGTCGTCCTTGCGCCGCAGCGTCACGGCGCCGCTCAGGCCGAGCGCCGCGCAGGCGCGCTCGACCCGGATCTGCGTCGAGCCGAGGCCGAACGGAACCACCTCGACGGGCAGCGGGAAGGCGCCGAGCCGGGCCACCTTCTTCGAGGCGTCGGCGATGACGATCATGCGCCGCGACGAGGCGGCGACGATCTTCTCGCGCAATAGCGCGCCGCCGCCACCCTTGATCAGGCGCAGCGCGGCGTCGAGCTCGTCCGCGCCGTCGATGGTGAGGTCAAGCTCCGGGGTCTGTTCGAGAGTCGTCAGCGGGATGCTTAAGGCTTCGGCCTGGGCGCGGGTCGCCTCGGAGGTGGGGACGCCGATGACCTGCAGCCCCGCGGCGACCTTGGCGCCGAGCAGAGCGACGAAGCGGCTCGCAGTCGAGCCGGTGCCGAGGCCGAGCTTCATGCCGGGCTCGATGTAGTCGAGCGCGGCGGCGGCGGCGCGCTGTTTGGGGTCGTCCGTGGGCATGGCGATCCGGCGTCAGAGGTTGCGGCTGCGCCGTAGCCTGACGGGGCAAGAAACGCAAATGGGGTTAGGGCGCCAGCGCGCAGTCGTGGTCCTGGATGTCCTCGGCGTGGCCGCCGGCGGTGAGTTCGGCGGGATCGGCGATGAGCGCGAAGCCGGGCGTGCCGTCGTATTGCACGGGGACAGCGGCGAGGCTCCACAGGCTCATCTTTTCGCGCGCGCCGGGCACGCCGTCGGCGAGCAGGCGGAACGGATTGGCGCTTTCGATGTCGTCGAGCCGGCGCGCCCAGTATTTGCGGCCGTGCAGCGCCTCGGTCATCGGCCGCCACTCGCTGTCCAGATGCGGCGCATAGGCGGCGAGCGCCTGGGCGACTTCGGGCCTGACGCAGTCGACGTGCAGGTGCAGCTGGTCCTGGCTGCGCGAGAACTCGGAGTTGACGGTGATCGCGATCGCTTCGCGCGGCGGCGGCGCCTTGCGATAGCGGGTCATCAGCCCCCGCGCGCGCCACGCCGCAGCGAAATAGTTGGGCGCGCCGGCGCCGAGTAGCCGGGGGTCCTCGATGCCCGTCACTTGCGCGGTCGGAATGTCGAGCAATTGGCCGACGCCGTTGCGATCCTTGATGACGACGTCGGCGCCGCCGACGCTGAGGCAGGGCGGAGGAGGCGGCTCGTGCTTGTCCGCCGCGGGCACGCATTGCTCGTGGACGATCTTCCACAACGCCAAGCGGTCGGCGCGGGCCGTTCCGGCGGCGAGAACGGCGGCCAGCGCCAGCGTGGCGCCGAGGGCGAGAGCGCGAGCGGACATGTCGCTTTTTTACGCGTGAATGGCGCGCTTGGCCACCGCCATCGCCGCCTCCTTGATCGCTTCCGACATGGTGGGATGGGCGTGGCAGGTGCGGGCGAGATCCTCCGAGGAGCCGCCGAACTCCATCAGCACCGCGGCCTCGTGGATCATCTCGCCGGCGCCGAAGCCGACGATGTGGACGCCGAGCACGCGGTCGGTCTTCGCGTCGGCCAGCACCTTAACGAAGCCCTCGGTCTGCCGCATCGCCCGGGCGCGGCCGTTGGCGAGGAACGGGAACTTGCCGACGTTGTAGGCGATTCCCGCCGCCTTGAGGTCTTCCTCACCCTTGCCGACGACGGCGACTTCGGGGCTGGTGTAGACCACGCCGGGGATCACGTCGTAATTCACGTGGCCCGCCTGACCGGCGAGGATCTCGGCCAGCGCGACGCCTTCGTCTTCGGCCTTGTGGGCGAGCATCGGGCCGCGCACGGCGTCGCCGATGGCGTAGACGCCGGCCACGTTGGTGGCGAAATGCGCGTCGATGACGATCTGGCCGCGCTCGGTCGCGACGCCGACGGCCTCCAGCCCGAGGCCCGCCGTATAGGGGCGGCGGCCGATGGCGACCAGCACGACGTCGGCCTCGATCGTCTGCTCGGCGCCGCCGGCGGCGGGCTCGATGTGGACGACGGCGCCTGAGCCGGTCTTGTCGACCCTGGCGACCTTATGGCTGAGGTGGAACTTGAAGCCCTGCTTCTCCAGCATGCGCTGGAACTGCTTGGCGACCTCGCCGTCCATGCCGGGCAGGATGCGGTCGAGGAACTCAACCACGGTCACTTCCGCGCCGAGCCGCCGCCACACCGAGCCCAGCTCCAGGCCGATGACGCCGGCGCCGACGACGACGAGCTGCTTCGGCACGGCGGGCAGGGCGAGGGCGCCGGTCGAGGAGACGATGACCTTCTCGTCGATCTCGACGCCGGGCAGCCGCGCTACGTCGGAACCAGTGGCGATGACGATGTGTTTGGTCTCGTGCGTCGTCTCCGCGCCGTCGGCGGCCTTGACGACGACCTTGCTCGCGCCGGCGATGCGGCCCTCGCCTTTCAGCCAGTCGATCTTGTTTTTCTTGAACAGGAAGCCGACGCCGTTGACGTTGGCGGCGACCGTCTCATCCTTGTGCTTCATCATCCGGGCGAGGTCGAGCTTGGGCTCAACCATCACGCCGAAATGCTCCAGCCCGTGCGCGGCTTCCGCGAACATCTCGGAGGCGTGCAGCAGCGCCTTGGAGGGAATGCAGCCGATGTTGAGGCAGGTTCCGCCGAGCGCGTCGCGCTTCTCGACCACGCCGACCTTGAGCCCCAGTTGCGCGGCGCGAATGGCGCAGACATAGCCGCCGGGACCGGCGCCGATCACTATGACGTCGTAGGACATGGAAGCGCTCTCTATAGGTTGGGTGCTTTTCGCGCCGCAGCGCTCGACGGGCCCGCCTCTCGGCGGGCGGCAATCGGATGGGTCAAATAAGCCGCCAGAACATCATCAATAGGCCGACGAGGCTCACCGTCCAGGCTACGGAACGCCACAGGTTCACCCCGGCGACGTAGAGCGGCAGGTAGATTATGCGGCAGACGATCCACAGCGTCGCGCCCCAGCCGCCGGTATGGTTGGCGACAATCAGGCCGAGATCGGCGGCGACGAAGGGAACGAAATTCTCGATGTAATTGTGAAACGCGCGCGTCGCGCGCGGATGGTGGACGCCCTTGGGCGCCCGCTGATCGTCGCGCGCGGTCCCGAGATAGGCGAGATCGAACGCCTGGCCGGCGAACGCGGCTTGCGTTAGGAGATGCGCCAGCCACAACAACAGGCCGAGTTTAAGACACAAGAGTTCGCTCATCAGACCTGTCCCCCCGCCAGTCGTCCACTCAGCGCCGACGCAAGCGCGCCATGCGGCTCCCGTCGCCCCAGCAAATCAGAGATCGAGCACCAGCCGCGCCGGGTCTTCCAAGGCCTCCTTGACGCGCACCAGAAACGTCACCGCCTCCTTGCCGTCGACGACGCGGTGGTCGTAGCTGAGGGCCAGATACATCATCGGCCGGATCTCGACCTTGCCGTCGACCGCCATCGGCCGCTCCTGGATCTTGTGCATGCCGAGAATGCCGGACTGCGGCGCGTTGAGGATCGGCGTCGACATCAGCGAGCCGTAGATGCCCCCGTTAGTGATGGTGAACGTGCCGCCCTGCATCTCTTCGATCTTGAGTTGGCCGTCGCGCGCGCGCCGGCCGTAATCGGCGATCGTCTTCTCGATCCCGGCGATCGACAGCTTGTCGGCGTCGCGCACCACCGGCACGACGAGCCCCTTGTCGGTGCCGACCGCGATGCCGAGATGATAGTAGTTCTTGAACACGAGATCGGCGCCGTCGATCTCGGAGTTGACCGCGGGTATGTCCTTCAGCGCCTGCACGCAGGCTTTGACGAAGAAGCCCATGAAACCGAGCTTGCCGCCGTGCTTCTTCTCGAACGCGTCCTTGTATTTGGTGCGCATCGCCATGACCTCGGTCATGTCGACCTCGTTGAAGGTCGTCAGCATGGCCGCGTTGTTCTGCGCGTCTTTCAGCCGCCGCGCGATGGTCTGGCGCAGCTTGGTCAGCCGCACCCGCTCCTCGCGCGAGGCGTCGTCGGGCGCCGAGGGCGCGCGCATCGGCTGCGGCGCCGGCGCCGGGGCCGGCGGCGGCGCAACGGGAGCGGGGGCCGGCGGCTGCGGCTTGGCGAGCGTCTCGATCACGTCGCCCTTGAGCACCTGCCCGCGCTTGCCGCTGCCGTCTACGCTGGCGAGATCGACGCCGTGTTCGGCCGCCATCTTGGCCGCGGATGGCGCCGGCGGCATCGCCGGGCCGGGCTTCGCAGCGGTCGGGACAAGGCCGCCTTTGGCGTTGATCGGCTCGGCCTTGGCGGCGGGCCTGGCGCCGGCCGCGCCCGCGGTTAGCGAGCCGAGCAGCGCGCCGATCGACACAGTCGCGCCGGAATCGGCGACGATCTCCGACAGCACGCCCGCTGCGGGGGCGTTGACTTCGAGCGTCACCTTCTCGGTCTCCAGTTCAACCAACGGCTCGTCCGCCTTGACGGAATCGCCGCGCTGCTTGAACCATTTGCCGACAGTCGCTTCGGAGATGGATTCGCCAAGCGTCGGAACGCGGATTTCAGTGGCCATGTGTTGCTCGCGCCGCGGTCGGCGCCCTTCTGTTCAATTCAAGGAGAAATGGAGGAGACCGGCGCCAGCGGCTCGATCGGAGCGATTTTGGCTGACGGCATGGGATAATTCTCGAACGCAAAGCCGAGCCCCGCGAGGACGACCGGATCCTGGCGCTGCCAGTCCTCGAGCATCTTCAAAGACGGCGTGTTGACGATCATCACGCCATAGGCGCCCTTGGGATCCATCACCGGCCCCATGACGAGCACGAGGCCGGCGTTGAGGTGCGGCAGCCAGTAATCCTGATGCGCCAGCATCACGTCGCGCTCGGCAACGCTCATGTCGAGCGGGAAGCTGGGGCGCGGCGGGATCAGCCTCGACAGGAAATAGGCCATGACGCGGCTACTCCGCGAAGCACTCGTCGAGGAACGCCTTCAACTGCGCGAGATGTTTGGACATCAGCCCGGTCGCGGTCGCGGCGGCGGCGGGGCGGCCGGCGTAGCGGGGACGCTTCGACTTGCCGCCGACCTGGCCGAGCACCCATTCGATGTAGGGCTCGACGAAGGTCCAGGCGCCCATGTTCTTGGGCTCCTCCTGGCACCAGACGACTTCGGCGCGCTTGAACCGCGTCAGCTCCTTGACCAGCGCCTTGAGCGGGAACGGATAGAGCTGCTCGATGCGCAGCAGATAGACGTCGTCGACGCCGCGCTTCTCGCGCTCGTCGTAGAGGTCGTAATAGACCTTGCCGGATGAGATGATGACGCGGCGGATCTTCTCGTCCTTGGCGAGCTTGATCTTCTCGCCCTTGTGGGTCTCGGCGTGGTCCCACAGGATGCGGTGGAACGAGGAGCCGGCCGAGAACGCCGAGAGCGCCGACACCGCGCGCTTGTTGCGCAGCATGGACTTCGGCGTCATGGCGATCAGCGGCTTGCGGAACGAGCGCTTGAGCTGCCGGCGCAGCACATGGAAGAAATTCGCCGGCGTCGAGCAATTGACGACCTGCATGTTGTCTTCGGCGCACATCTGCAGATAGCGCTCCAGACGCGCCGAGCTATGCTCCGGCCCCTGGCCCTCGTAGCCGTGCGGCAGCATGCAGACGAGGCCTGACATGCGCAGCCACTTGCGCTCGCCTGCGGAGACGAACTGGTCGAACACCACCTGCGCGCCGTTGGCGAAATCGCCGAACTGCGCCTCCCAGATCGTCAGCGCGTTCGGCTCGGCGAGCGAATAGCCGTATTCGAAGCCGAGCACGGCCTCTTCCGACAGCATCGAGTTGATCACCTCGTAGCGCGCCTGGCCGTCCTTGATGGCGTTGAACGGCAGATAGCGCGCCTCGCTCTCCTGATCGATCAGCACCGAATGGCGCTGCGAGAACGTGCCGCGCTCGACGTCCTGGCCGCTGAGGCGAACGGGATAGCCCTCGTCGAGCAGCGCGGCGAAGGCGAGCGCCTCGCCGGTCGCCCAATCGATGCCGTCGCCGGCCATGATGCTGGCGCGGCGGTTGTCGAGGAAGCGGCCGATCGTCTTGTGGACGTTGAAACCCTCGGGCACGCGGGTGATGCGCTCGGCCAGCCATTTCAGCCGGTCGGCGTCGACCGCGGTCTCGCCGCGGCGGTCGTCGTCGGAGATGTCGCTCGACGATTTGACGCCGGCCCAGCGGCCGTCCAACCAATCGGCCTTGTTGGGCGCGTAATGGCTGCCGGCTTCGAACTCGGCCTCCAGCCGATGGCGCCAGTCGGCGCGCATCTTGTCGGCCTCGGTCGGGCCGATCACGCCTTCGGCGACCAGTTTCTTGGTATAGATCTGCAGCGTCGTCGGGTGCGACTTGATGGTGCGATACATCAGCGGCTGGGTGAAGCCCGGCTCGTCGCCTTCGTTGTGACCGAAACGGCGGTAGCAGAACATGTCGATGACGACGGGCTTGTGGAACTTCTGCCGGAACTCGGTCGCCACCTTGGCGCAATAGACCACGGCTTCCGGGTCGTCGCCGTTGACATGGAAGATCGGCGCCTCGACCAGCTTGGCCACGTCGGACGGGTAGGGCGAGGAGCGCGAATAGCGCGGGTAGGTGGTGAAGCCGATCTGGTTGTTGACGATGAAATGGATCGAGCCGCCGGTGCGATGGCCGCGCAGCCCCGAGAGGCCGAAGCACTCCGCGATCACGCCCTGGCCGGCGAAGGCGGCGTCGCCGTGGATCAGCACGCCCATCACCTTGACGCGCTCGATATAGTCGTTGAGTTGGTCCTGCTTGGCGCGCACCTTGCCGAACACGACGGGAACGACGATCTCCAGATGCGAGGGGTTCGCGGTCAGCGACAGATGCACCTTGTTGCCGTCGAACTCGCGGTCCGACGAGGCGCCGAGATGGTATTTGACGTCGCCCGAGCCCTCGACCTCGTCAGGCGAAGACGAGCCGCCCTTGAACTCGTGGAAGATGACGCGGTGCGGCTTGCCCATCACCTGGGAGAGTACGTTGAGCCGGCCGCGATGCGCCATGCCGAGGCAGATTTCCTTCAGGCCGAGCTGGCCGCCGCGCTTGATGATCTGCTCCAGCGCCGGGATCATCGCCTCGCCGCCGTCGAGGCCGAAGCGCTTGCCGCCGGGATATTTGACGTCGAAGAAGTTCTCGAATCCCTCAGCCTCGACCAGCTTCGACAGAATGGCGCGCTTGCCTTCCTTGGTGAACTGGATCTCCTTGTGCGGCCCCTCGATGCGCTCCTGGATCCAGGCCTTCTCGGCGGGGTCGGAGATGTGGATGAACTCGAAGCCGATGGCGCCGCAATAGGTGCGGCGCAGGATCGCCAGCATCTCGCGCAGCGTCGCGAATTCGAGACCGAGCACGTGGTCGATGAAGATCTTGCGGTCGTAGTCGCGCTCGTCGAATCCGTACGAGCCGGGGTGCAGCTCCTCGTGATCGCGCCTGGGCTCGAGGCCGAGCGGATCGAGATTGGCGTGCAGATGGCCGCGCATGCGATAGGCGCGGATCATCATCAGCGCGCGCACGGAATCGCGCGTGGCGCGCATGATCGAGTCTTCGTTCGGCGGCTCGGTGGAGGTCTCGACCGCCTTGGACCTGATCTTGTCGGCGACCGCCTTCTGCGTCGCCGGCCAGTCGCCGTCGAGTGCGTGGGTCAGTTCGTCGTTGGGCAGCGGCGGCCAGTTGGGGCGCTCCCATGACGGGCCGGCGTTTGTCTTGTTGATGCTCTCGGGGTCGTCGCCGAGAGATTCGAAGAACTCGCGCCAGCTCGGCTCGACCGAATCCGGATCTTTGTCGAACCGCGCCTGCAGCGCCTCGACATAAGTCGCATTGGCGCCGTCGAGGAAGGCCGTTCGCATAAAGGCCTGATTCATGTCCTGCCGCGTCATGGGCGTCCTCCTTATTTGTTGTTGAGCATCTCGACGAGCGTCTTGCCGAGCCGTGCGGGCGAGGGCGAAACGCGGATGCCGGCCGCTTCCATCGCGGCGATCTTATCTTCGGCGCCGCCCTTGCCGCCAGCGATGATCGCGCCGGCGTGGCCCATGCGGCGGCCGGGAGGCGCGGTGCGGCCGGCGATGAAGCCGACGACGGGTTTGCTCCGCCCCTTCTTCGCCTCGTCCTTGAGGAACTGCGCGGCGTCCTCTTCGGCGGCGCCGCCAATCTCGCCAATCATCACGATGGACTTGGTGGCGTCGTCGGCGAGGAAACGTTCGAGCACTTCGATGAAATCCATGCCTTTGACGGGATCGCCGCCGATGCCGACGGCGGTGGTCTGTCCGAGGCCCTCGCGGGTGGTCTGGAACACGGCCTCATAGGTAAGCGTGCCGGAGCGGGAGACAATACCGACGCTGCCCTTGGCGAAGATGTTGCCGGGCATGATGCCGATCTTGCACTCGCCCGCCGTCATCACGCCGGGGCAGTTGGGGCCGACCAGCAGCGACTTCGAGCCCGACAGCGCGCGCTTGACGCGCACCATGTCGAGCACCGGGATGCCTTCGGTGATGCAGACGATGAGCGGGATTTCCGCTGCGATGGCTTCGCAGATCGCGTCCGCCGCGCCCGGCGGCGGCACGTAGATGACGGAGGCGTCGGCGCCGGTCGCGGCGCGCGCCTCGGCGACGGTGTCGAACACCGGCAGGCCGAGATGCTTGCCGCCGCCCTTGCCGGGCGAGGTTCCGCCGACGACCTTGGTGCCGTAAGCGATGGCCTGCTCGGAATGGAACGTGCCGTTTTTGCCGGTAAAGCCTTGGGTGATGACTTTGGTGTTGGCGTCGATGAGGATGGACATGGCGAGAGTTCCGGTCAGGCGCCGAGGGCGCTTCGGGTTGCAGGGGCTTGGCTCAATCCCGGATTTGGAAAAGGTAGGCGGCGAAACCGCCGAGCAACCATCCAAGGCCCGCGCAGCCAAAGATTACTACAGAGAAAAATGGTATCCATTCGTCCAGCACCGAATGGAGCGGATATCCCATAAGCCAGCGATAGAAGAACAGGCCGAACGTCACGACGATGATCGTCAGGATCGCGAGGACGATGCTGCCCAGACAACCGAACACCGCCGCTTCGCCTCGCGCCCGCGAGTCGCTGCGTCCGGAGACAAATGCGAGCGCCGCGATGAGGCCGACAAACAGCAGCGCTGCGGGCAGCATGCGGCGTCATCATCCCGCCGCCTTCACCGCGCTCACCACCTTCTGCGCCGCGTCGTCGAGATCGTCGGCGGAAATCACGTTGAGGCCGCTGTCGTTGATGATCTTCTTGCCGACATCGACGTTGGTGCCTTCCAGCCGGACCACCAGCGGGACCTTGAGGCCGACCTCCTTCACCGCCGCGATCACGCCTTCGGCGATGACGTCGCAGCGCATGATGCCGCCGAAGATGTTGACCAGGATGCCCTTCACGTTCGGGTCGGAAGTGATGATCTTAAACGCCGCCGTCACCTTCTCTTTGGTGGCGCCGCCGCCGACGTCGAGGAAGTTCGCCGGCGCCTCGCCGTAGAGCTTGATGATGTCCATCGTCGCCATCGCCAGGCCGGCGCCGTTGACCATGCAGCCGATCGTGCCGTCGAGCGCGATATAATTGAGGTCGTGCTTGGAGGCTTCGAGCTCCTTGGCGTCTTCCTCGCTCTCGTCGCGCAGGGCGGCGATGTCGGCGTGGCGGTAGATCGCGTTATCGTCGAACGACACCTTGGCGTCGAGCAGCTTGAGCTGGCCCTGCTTGGTCACCACCAGCGGGTTGATCTCCAGCATCGTCATGTCCTTCGAGACGAAGGCGGCGTAGAGTTTCGTCACCACCGCCTCGCATTGCTTGGCGAGATCGCCGGACAGACCCAGCGCCTTCGCCGCGGTGCGGCCGTGATGCGGCATGATCCCGGTCGCGGGGTCGACGGCGAACGAGATGATCTTCTCCGGCGTGTTGTGCGCGACGTCCTCGATATTCATGCCGCCTTCGGTCGAGACGACGAAGGCGATGCGCGCGGCGGTGCGATCCACCAGCATGGAGAGGTAGAGCTCCTTGTCGATGTCGGAGCCGTCCTCGACATAGAGCCGGTTGACCTGCTTGCCGGCTTCGCCGGTCTGCGCGGTCACCAGCGTGGCGCCGAGCATCTGCTTGGCGAACTCGCGCACCTCCTCGACCGAGCGGGCGAGCCGCACGCCGCCCTTGTCGCCGGCCCAGGCTTCCTTGAACTTGCCCTTGCCGCGACCGCCGGCATGAATCTGCGATTTCACCACATAGAGCGGGCCGGGCAGCGACTTCGCCGCCGCCTCGGCTTCCTCAGGGGTGAAGGCGGCGGCGCCTTGCGACACCGGCGCGGCGAAAGCGCGCAAGACGGCTTTGGCTTGATACTCGTGAATATTCATATGAGAAGCGTCCCCGTCATGCGGCGCTGAGCGACCGCGGCTGAACTTTCTGATCCAAGAACTGCAACGCCTCGGCCGGCGCGTCGGCCAGCGGCAAGGTTACGAAACGGTTGCTGTCCATCATCAGCAACCAGACTCGCTTGAACTTCCAGATCTGGCGGATCGACCGCCACGGGAGGCGCCCCGAGCCCAGGTCCGTCTTCACCTCGACCGCGTCGTCCAGGATCAGGAACTCGGCGCGCGGCTCTTTCATCATCGCGAGCTTGGCCTGGCGCGCGCGCGAGGACATCCACCACAGCGTCGCCAGAACCAGCATCACAGCCGTGACCCCGGCGCCGATCAGACCGACCGCGACGTTGAACTCATTGCCCAACAGGATAAGACTGGCGCAGACGATGATGACGAACGCCACCGCCGGCGAGACCCAGCCCTTTCCGCCCATCTGCGACCGCCAGACAAAGGCGCGGACCGCCGATTGCAGGGTCGCCTCTTCATAGGCGACCGAGAATTTGTATCGCTCAGCCACCTTGTAACCTCCTCACGCCAGCGCCGGGTTGATCGCCTTGCAGGCTTCGATCAGGCCGCTGACCGAGGCGACCGACTTGGCGAACATCGCCTTCTCGGCGTCGTCGAGGGCGATTTCCATGATGCGCTCGACGCCGTTGGCGCCGATCACTACAGGCACGCCGACGTAAGTGTCCTTCACGCCGTACTGGCCGGTGAGATAGGCGGCGCAGGGCAGCACGCGGCGCTGGTCCTTGAGATAGGACTCGGCCATCGCGACGCCGGAGGCGGCCGGCGCGTAGAACGCCGAGCCGGTCTTGAGCAGGTTGACGATCTCGCCGCCGCCCTTGCGGGTGCGCTCAACCATCGCGTCGAGCTTCGGCTGCGTCGTCCAGCCCATCTTGACGAGGTCGGGCAGCGGCACGCCGGCGACGGTGGAGTAGCGCACCGAGGGCACCATGTCGTCGCCGTGGCCGCCGAGCACGAAGGCGGTGACGTCTTCGACCGAAACGTTGAATTCCTCGGCGAGGAAGAAGCGGAAGCGCGCGCTGTCGAGCACGCCGGCCATGCCGACGATCTTGTGCGGCGGGTGCCCGGAGAATTTCTGCAGCGCCCACACCATCGCGTCGAGCGGGTTGGTGATGCAGACGACGAAGGCGTTGGGGGCGTTTTCCCTGATGCCCTTGCCGACCGCGTCCATCACCTTGAGATTGATCCCGAGCAGGTCGTCGCGGCTCATGCCGGGCTTGCGCGGCACGCCGGCGGTGACGATGATGACGTCCGCTCCGGCGATCTCGGCATAGGACGAGGCGCCTTTCAGCTTGGCGTTGAAGCCTTCGACCGGCCCGGACTCGGCCAGGTCGAGCGCCTTGCCCTGGGGGACGCCGTCGACGATGTCGAACAGCACGATGTCGCCGAGTTCCTTCAGCGCGACCAGATGCGCCAGCGTTCCGCCGATCTGGCCTGCGCCGATCAGGGCAATCTTGTTTCGCGCCATGCTTTCATGTCCTTGGCTGTCGCCGCCGTCTGCGGCGTCTTGTCCCGCGTCGCTATGTTCTGAAGCCGGGTTTGAGGCAAGTCGAACTTTCCGCCAAGCGGCCGCGGGTTCGTTCCGGAGCGGGCCGAGCGGCACAGTTGGGTTATAGGGTTTCAATGGGTTAGGTGCGGATGTGGGGCTCCGGATGCGACAAAGCGGGTCTAATTCCTGTGGGTCTAAATGACAAAATTTGTAAATTGTAACAGGCGGGTTTGGCCGGAATCGCCACGTTCCGGGAGCGTTCGCGGACTACTCCTCGGGCTCGACGTCGAACCGCAGCGGGAAGCCCATCGCCCGGCCGGCGTCGGTGGCGCGGGTCGCCTTGGTCTCGGCGACGTCCCGGGGGTAGACGGAGACGACGCACACGCCCTTGCGATGCGCCGTCATCATGACGCGATAGGCCTGATCCTCGCTGAGGCGGAACTCGCCTTGCAGCACTTTCATGACGAACTCCCGCGGCGTGAAGTCGTCGTTGAACAGGATCACCTTGTAGAGCTTCGGCCGTTCGACCTTGATCTCAGGCTTCAGCGTCGGCGTGAGTTGCGTGTCGCTCATGGCTCCAGCGGGACGGAGGCCGCTACAATCTAGTCTGCCCCTGTCGTGGCGTCCACGGGCAAGGGTCAACCGCGCGTCGCGATCTCGTGAAAGCGCCGGCGCAGCGTCCGCGCCGTTGGGCCGGGCCTGCCGTCCCCTATCGGGCGCCCGTCGATCTCGATAACGGGCATCACGACCAGGGTCGCTGCGGAGAGGAACGCCTCGCGCGCGGCGTAGGCCTGCGCGAGCGTGAACGGCCGCTGCGCGAACGTGAGGTCCAGCGCGGCGGCGAGGTCGATCAGGGTCGCGCGGGTGACGCCGGCGAGAATCGCCCCGTCGAGCGGCCGGGTGACGATCTCGGTCGGCGTGACGATCCAGGCGTTGGTCGAAGCGCCTTCGGTCACATAGCCGTCGGCGTCGACGAACCAGGTCTCGAACGCGCCCGCGTCGCGCGCGCGCTGCTTGGCGAGCACGTTGGGCAGCAGTTGCAGCGTCTTGATGTGCGGATGCGCCCAGCGCTCGTCCGGCGCGCTGATCACCTTGACCCCGTTCTCGGCGCGCGCGGCGTTGACCCTGGGGTCGAGCGATTTCGCCGTGACTGTCAGCCCCGGCCGCGCGGCGACGGGAAAGCCGTGGTCGCGCCGCGCCGCGCCGCGGCTGACCTGGACATAGACCAGCCCGTCGCGCACGCGGTTGCGGGCGATCACCTCGCGCATTACCCGCCGCAGCGGGGCTTGAGCCAGCGGCGGGGCGATGCGCAGCGCTTCGAGCGAGCGGGCGAGCCGCGCCAGATGCCGGGGCTCGTCGATGGGCAGCCCGCCGCGCACCTCGCAGACCTCGTAGACGCCGTCGCCGAACGCGAAGGCGCGGTCGTCGATGGAGACCTGCGCCTGGACGTGGGGCAGATAGCGGCCGTTGACATAAGCGATGCGACTCATGCCGGCCCCTATGGCGCGTCGACGCGGTTTCGTCCACATTCCGCCGAAGTTGCGTAATGCGGGCAAGCTGCTATCAAGCGCCGCCCGCGCGGAGGCTCCCGCGCTTTCCAAGAGGCTTACGATGCTTCCTTTGACGCGGCGCGCGGCGTTGGCGCTGCCCTTCCTCGCCGCCCTGCCGGCGCTGGCCGAGAATTCCGCGACCGATACGGTCGTCTTGAAGACAAAGCACGGCGACGTCGTGATCCGGCTGCTGCCCGACATTGCGCCCAAGCACGTGAAGCAGATCCAGGCCCTGGTCGCCCGGCATTTCTACGACGGGATCGTGTTTCACCGCGTCATTCCCGGCTTCATGGCGCAGACCGGCGATCCCACCGGCACCGGCGCGGGCGGCTCCGACCTGCCCAACCTGCCGCTCGAGGCCTCGACGACGCCGTTCACCCGCGGGACTGTCGGCATGGCGCGCGCGCAGGACCCCGATTCCGCCAACTCGCAGTTTTTCATCTGCACGGCGGACACGCCGTCGCTTAACGGCAGCTACACCGTGTTCGGCGAGGTCGTGTCGGGCATGGAGTTCGTCGACAAGATCAAGGCCGGAACCCAGGCCAACAACGGGGCGGTGAAAAACCCCGACAAGATCGTATCTATGCGCTTCGCGCCGGACGCGAAGTAAGGAGACTCCAGAAATGAGCGCAGAAGGCAACACCCTGACCTTGGAGACGACCAAGGGCCCGGTCGTCATCGAGATGAACCCGGACTTGGCGCCCAACCACGTCGCCCATATCAAGAAGCTTGTCGGCGAGGGCTTCTATGACGGCATCGTGTTCCACCGTGTCATCGACGGCTTCATGGCGCAGACCGGCTGCCCCCACGGCACCGGCACGGGCGGCTCGAAGTACCCGAACCTGAAGCAGGAGTTCAACAAGGAGTCGCATGTGCGCGGCACCTGCTCGATGGCGCGGGCGCAGAGCCCCGACTCCGCGAATTCGCAGTTCTTCATCTGCTTCGGCGACGCCGGCTTCCTCGACAGGCAGTATACTGTGTGGGGGAAGGTGGTCTCCGGCATGGAGAACGTCGACAAGATCAAGCGCGGCGAGCCGGTGCGCGATCCCGACAAGATCGTCAAGGCGACGTTGAGCTGACGGACAGCGCCGGAATCATAAAAGCGTCCGGCGGGCTCGGCCTGCCGGACGCTTTGCCTTATCTCGCGGCGTGTCGTCGTCCCCGCCAAAGCGGGGAGCCCCGGGTTTCGCAAGCGAAGCGCTTGCGGCCGTCCGACGTGTGGCGGCTCTGGATTCCCGCTTTCGCGGGAATGACGAAGCGGCTTAAGCAGATCGGGACTCGCTCCAACCCCATGCGCGTCGATCTCTTCGACTACGACCTCCCCCCTGAGCGTATCGCGCTGCAGCCCGCCGAGCCGCGCGAGGCCGCCCGGCTGCTGCATGTCCCGGCTTCCGGCCCGTTCCAGGACCTCACCGTCGCCGATCTGCCGAGCCTGATCCGTTCCGGCGACGCGCTGGTGGTCAACGACACGCGCGTCATTCCCGCCCGGCTCGACGGCGTGCGGGTGCGCGGCGCGGCGGCGGCGCGCATCGAAGCCACGCTGATCAAGCGCCTCGACGACAACCGCTGGCGGGCGCTGGTCAGACCCGCCAAGAAGCTGAACCTCGGCGAGCGGGTGCGCTTCGGCGAGGCGAACGAGTCGATGGCCTGCCTGCTCGGCGCGCTCGACGCGACGGTGGAAGCGAAGGGCGAGGGCGGCGAGATCGTGTTCGCCTTCGATTTCACGGGACCGGCGCTCGACGAGGCGATCGAGCGTTGCGGCCAGGCGCCGCTGCCGCCCTATATCGCCGCCCGCCGCGCGCCCGATGCGTCCGATCGCGCCGCCTACCAGACCATGTTCGCGGAGCGATCCGGCGCCGTGGCCGCGCCGACCGCGGGCCTGCATTTCACTCCCGCGCTGTTGCAGCGGCTGCGCGCCGCCGGCGCGTCGCTGCATCGGGTGACGCTGCATGTCGGCGCCGGCACGTTCCTGCCGGTCAAGAGCGACGACACCGGGGATCACCGGATGCACAGCGAATGGGGCCGGCTCGACGCGGAAACGGCTGCGGCGCTCAACGCCGCGCGGTCGCTGGGCGGGCGAATCGTCGCGGTCGGCACGACCTCGCTGCGGCTGATCGAAAGCGCTGCGGATGAAAACGGCGCGCTGCGCGAATTCGAGGGCGAGACCGATATCTTCATCACGCCGGGCTACCGCTTTCGCGCCGTCGACGCGCTGTTCACCAATTTTCATCTGCCGCGCTCGACGCTGCTGATGCTGGTGGCGGCGTTTTCCGGGCTGGAGCGCATCCGCTCGGCCTATTCGCACGCGATAAGCTGCGGATACCGCTTCTACAGTTACGGCGACGCCGCGTTGCTGGAGCGCGAGGGTTAACGCAGGCTAAATCGGTTCACCGCGTTTCCGTGCGGTTTCGCAGCCGGACTTCAATACAACTGCTGCAACCTGCATTCCATGTTCGCAACGAAAAACTACCGGAGTTTGCGGCACGCGTTGCGCCGGTGGTTTCCGCGCGCCGCCGCGGACGAGGCGCTGTTCGCCTTTCTCGTCGGCACCATTCATTCCGCGAAGGCGCCGCTCATAGCCTCGATGACGATGGCGATGGCCATCACGCTGGCGGCTTATCAGGTGACGGGGGCGGCCATCTTTCTTGCGCCCGCGCTCGCCCATGTGTTCATCGGGTTCGGCCGGCTGGAGCGGCTCGCGGTTCACCAGGCTTATGAGCGCGTGGGGCTGACGCCGCGAGAGGTCGCCGCCTGCGACAACGGTTTCGCCTTCTGGTCGACGCTCTACGCCCTGACCATCGGCCTCACCTGCTTCGAACTGACCGCGCTTGCCGGCTCGGCCGAGACCTTCGCGCTCGCTCTTTCAACCTGCACCGGCTTCAGCCTCGCTTTTGTCACCCGCAGCGCAGGCCGTCCGCGCACCCTGGCGCTTCAGATCGCGGGCGCGACGATCCCGCAGGTTTGCGCGTTGCTCATCCTGCCCGTCCCGCATGGACGGGTCTACGCCTTGTTGGTCGTCGGCCTCGCGGGCGCCTCGCTGGTGATGGGACGCCACGGCTACGAGCGCATCGTCGCCCTGTTCAAGGCCGACGAACGCAATCGCCGGCTCGCCGGGGTCGATATGCTGACCGGGCTGAAGAACCGGTTCGCCATTACCCAGGCCTTCGCTCGCGCACTCGCCGAGGCGCTGGAGCGCCCGGGCGGGCGTCTGTTGGTCTGCGTCGTCGATCTCGACCGATTCAAGGAGATCAACGATTCGCTCGGGCATGCGGCCGGCGACGCCGTCATCGTCGAGGCCGCGCGCCGGCTCAGCGCCGTGGCGGGAAGCGGCGCCGAGGTCGCGCGCATGGGCGGCGACGAATTCATGCTGTTGGCGCGCGACGACCAGCCCGCCGCGGAACGCCCCGAGGCGTTCGGAGAGTCTATCCTGGAGGCGCTGACGCGACCGTTCGAGATCGAAGGCGCGGCGGTGCATATCGGCGCCAGCGTCGGTCTGGCGGTCTATCCCCGCCATGGGCGCGACATGACCGAGTTGCTGCGGCACGCCGATTTCGCGCTGTACGACGCCAAGCGCCAGGGCCGCGGCCGTATGCGCGTGTTCGACGACGGCCTGCACAGGCGGCTTTCGGAGGAGCGCGCGCTGGAGATCGATCTCGACGAAGCCTTGCGCGAGGATCAGTTCGAACTCTGGTATCAGCCGATTCAGCAGTTGGGCAGCGGCTCGTTGCGCGGCTACGAGGCGCTGGCGCGCTGGCGCCATCCGACCCGCGGGCTGGTGGCGCCGGCCATTTTCGTCCGGCTCGCCGAACAGAACGGCTCGATATTCCGGCTCGGCGAGATCGTGCTGCAGAAGGCCTGCCGCGAGGCGGCGACCTGGGACCGGCCGCTTTCGGTCGCTGTCAACCTCAGCCCGCTACAGTTCCGCCGCCCGGAGCCGCTGGTGGAGGCGGTGAAGCGCGCGCTCAAGGATTCGGGTCTGGAGCCGTCGCGGCTGTACCTTGAGATCACCGAATCCTCGCTGATGGAAGATTCAGCCCAGACCCGGCGGGCGATCAACGAACTCGCCGATTTCGGGGTGAAATTCTCGCTCGACGACTTCGGCGCCGGCTATTCTTCGCTCGCCTATATCCAGAACTACCCGTTCTCGACGATCAAGATCGACCGCACCTTCGTCGCCAACATCCAAGCCGACCGCGTCTCCAGCGCGATCGTCGCCTCGGTCTGCGTGCTGGCCGAGCGCATTCACATGACCGTGGTGGCCGAAGGCGTGGAGACGCTGGTGCAGAGCCACGCGCTCGCCGAGCTCGGGGTCGATCTCGCGCAGGGCTATTTCTACGGCCGCCCGGCGCCGATAGCGCTGCCGCCGCCGCCGCAACTGAAGCTCGTCGCCTCGGGCTGAGCGCGGGTTTGCTTGAGGTCGGCGAAGCGGGTAGGGAGCGCCTTCTTTTCCCTCGCACAGGCAGCGCCGAGCATGGCCGAAGACGCCAGCTTTCGATTTCGCATTCTCGCTCGTGACGGCGCGGCCCGGCGCGGCGAGATCGTCACCCCGCGCGGAACGATTCGCACGCCCGCCTTCATGCCGGTCGGCACCGCGGCCACGGTGAAGGCGATGTACGCCCACGAGGTCGCCGCGCTCGGCGCCGACATCGTGCTCGGCAACACCTATCACCTGATGCTGAACCCCGGCGCGGAGCGCATAGCCCGGCTCGGCGGCCTGCACGCGTTCATGCAATGGGACAAGCCGATCCTCACCGATTCCGGCGGCTTCCAGGTGATGAGCCTGGCCAAGTTGCGCAAGCTTTCCGAAAACGGCGTCGTGTTCCAATCGCATATCGACGGCTCCCGGCACGAGTTGACGCCGGAGCGGGCGATGCAGGTGCAGGCGCTGCTGGGGTCCGACATCCAGATGCAGTTCGACGAATGCGTGCGGTTGCCGTGCAGCCACGAGGAGGCGGAGCGGGCGATGCGGCTGTCGCTGCGCTGGGCCGAGCGCTCGCGCCGCGCCTTCGCCGGCGGGTCGGGACAGGCGGCGTTCGGCATCGTCCAGGGCGGCGTCGAGCGGGATCTGCGAATCGAAAGCGCGCGCGCGCTGGCGGACATGGATTTCCATGGCCTCGCCATTGGCGGGCTGGCGGTCGGCGAGCCGCAGGCGGTGATGCTCGAGATGATCGAGACCGTCGAGCCTTACCTGCCGCAGGACAAGCCGCGCTACCTGATGGGCGTCGGCACGCCGGACGATCTGCTGCAGTCGTTGATGCGCGGCGTCGACATGTTCGACTGCGTCATGCCGACGCGGGCGGGCCGCCACGGCCTCGCTTATACACGCGAGGGGCGAATGAACTTGAAGAATTCGCGCTTTGCGGATGATCCGCGCCCAATTGACGCTGCGTCACTTGCTTACGCAGGGCGCCATTTTTCTCGCGCATATTTGCGCCATCTCATAAAGCAGGGGGAAATCCTCGGCATGATGGCGCTTACGGCGATCAATATCGCCTATTACGAGGATCTGATGGCGGGCGCGCGCGCCGCCATCGAGAGGGGGATGCTTGGCAGTTACGTTGCAGAGACGCGCGCCGGTTGGGAGCGTGGCGAAAGACGAGGCGCCCAAGAGTAAGGCGCCTGGCTCTCGGTCGCGCCAAGCAAACAAGGCCGGAGCTTTCGCCCCGGCCTTGTATTATGGCCCGTTCCTTTATGGCGGCTTGGCCTTTCCGCGTCTAAAGCCTCTCTGGGCTGCGCGAATTTGACCTTACCGCACCTCGTCCTCCCACAGACTCGGCGTACGGCGCTCCCCTCGGGTAGGGGTGGCGGCCTCCTTTTGCTACGCAGAGGGTTTCTAGAACATCACTGACGCGGTGTCACCATCTTGGGCAGGGCTGCCATGCATTTTTTTTAATTCGCCCAAAAAATGTTCCATTTGCCCAGGTGCTTTGACAAATGTTCGCAGCCGACTTGTCGCCACGCTTTCGCTTCAACCAGCTATAGCGTAAACAACCCGTAGCTTCGCGCGGGTTCCCGCCGCGCAGACTTTCAAACCAATGGAGCCGCCATGACCGCCATTATCGACATCGCCGCGCGCGAAATTCTGGACAGCCGCGGCAATCCCACAGTCGAAGTCGACGTAACCCTCGAGGACGGCTCGATGGGGCGCGCCGCGGTGCCCTCGGGCGCCTCAACGGGCGCGCATGAGGCGGTCGAACTGCGCGACGGCGACAAGAGCCGATTCGGCGGCAAGGGCGTGCTGAAGGCGGTCGAATCGGTCAATCGCGACATTTTCGACGCCATCTCCGGCTTCGAGGCGGAGGATCAGGTCAAGATCGACCAGACCATGATCGAGCTCGACGGCACCCCCAACAAGGCCAAACTCGGCGCCAATGCGATTCTCGGCGTCAGCCTCGCGGTCGCCAAGGCGGCGGCGGAGGCCTCGGGCCTGCCGCTCTACCGCTATGTCGGCGGGACCACGGCGCGGGTGCTGCCGACGCCGATGATGAACATCCTCAACGGCGGCGTGCACGCCGACAACCCGATCGACTTCCAGGAGTTCATGATCATGCCGATCGGCGCGCCCTCGGTGCGCGAGGCGGTGCGCTGGGGCTCGGAAGTGTTCCATACGCTGAAAGGCCTGTTGAAGAAGGCCGGGCTCAACACGGCGGTCGGCGACGAAGGCGGCTTCGCGCCGAACCTGCCGTCCGCCGAGGCCGCGCTCGACTATTGCGTCAAGGCGATCGAGGCGGCCGGCTTCAAGGCGGGCGCCGACATCGCCATCGCGCTCGATCCGGCCTCGACCGAGTTTTTCAAGAATGGCGCCTATGTCTATGAGGGCGAGGGTAAGACGCGCTCGATCCAGGAGCAGGTCGATTATCTCGCCAAGCTGGTCGACGCCTACCCGATCGTCTCGATCGAGGATGGCCTCGCCGAGGACGATTGGGAGGGCTGGAAGCTCGCCACCGAGAAGCTCGGCAAGAAGATCCAACTCGTCGGCGACGACCTGTTCGTCACCAATGTCGAGCGGCTCGGGCGCGGGATCAAGGAGGGCACGGCCAACTCGATCCTGATCAAGGTCAACCAGATCGGCACGCTGACCGAGACGCTGGCGACCGTCGAGATGGCGCACCGCGCCAGCTATACCTGCGTCATGTCGCACCGCTCCGGCGAGACCGAGGATTCGACCATCGCCGACCTCGCGGTCGCCACCAACTGCGGCCAGATCAAGACCGGCTCGCTGGCGCGCTCCGACCGGCTCGCCAAGTACAACCAGCTGATCCGCATCGAGGAGGAGCTGGGCACGCAGGCGAAGTTCCTGGGCCGGGCCGCGTTGAAGGCGCTCTGAGCGGGCGCCGTCGCGCCGGCGGTTTGCCGGCGCGGCGTGGCGACAGATTGTTAACCTCGCCACGGCAACATCGCGCGCATGGCCGTCCGAAGCCGCGTGCGCGCGATCCTCATTCCGCTGTTCTTCTACGCCGTGCTTGGCGGGGCGAGCGCGTATCTGATCAAGAACGGGTCGGAAGGCCAGAACGGGGCCGAGGCGCGCGTCGCCTTCGAGTGGGAATCGGCGGGCCTCAAGGCGCAACTCGCCGCCCTGGAGGATCAGCGGGAACGCTGGCGCCAGCGTGTCGATTCGCTGCGCAACGAATCGATCGACCGCGACCTGCTGGAGCAGGAGGCGCGCGCGCGCCTCAACCGCGTGACCAAGGACGAGGTGCTGATCTTCACCGACGCCCGCTGAACCCTCACAGGGTCTCGGCGATGCGCTCGACGAGGAGCTGCGTGCCGTGTTCGCGCCTGCCGGCGTCGTCGTAACCATCGAGAAAGACGCCCTGTTCGGTGATGCGCAGCCGCGAGCCGCCCGGCGCCGGCTCGATTTCCACGGTCGCCAGCGAAACCGAGATTTTTTGCTCGTCGACCAATAGGTTGTAGGCGTAGACGAGCCGCTCGCCGGGGACGACATCGAGATAGACGGCGTCGAAGGTCGTCACGACGCCGCTGTTCCAGCGCGCCTTGGCGATCTCCCGCCCTCCGGGGCGTACGTCCATTTCGCGCTCGATCGGCGTCATGTCGTCGCCGCCGCCGAACCAGCGCGCCTTGGCCTCCATGTCGGTGAAGGCGCGGTAAAGCGCGGCGGGCGGATGCGGGAAATCGCGCGAGACCGTAAAGACGCCGTGCACGGCCGGGCCGCCGCCGCGGGCGATCTCGCGCGCGAGCTTGTCGAGCGTGGTGCGCCAGCCCTCGCGCGCCCCTGCCGGCGCGCCGGCGAAGGCGTCGTCGTAGAGCTCGTAGCTCTGCCGCACGGTCATGCGGGTCTCGTGGCCCTCGGCGGCAATGTCGACGACGGTGTGGACGCGGAACCGCACTTTGCCGGCCATCTCGACGTCCATGACGAAGGCGAGGCGGGAGGGCGGCGTCACCTCCTCGAAGGCGCCGCGGCAGAGGCTGTCCTGCCCGTCGGGCAGGCGCATGGTGACGGCGAATACGCCACCTTTGCGGAAATCCACCTCCGCCTTCGGCACGCTGCAATGCTCCGGGCTGAACCAGCGCGCCACCCGCTCGCCGGTCGACCAGGCGGCGAAGACTTGGCGCTGCGTCGCATGGAACAGTCGGGAAACCTCGATCGACTCCGGCTTCATTCCGTTTCTCCCTGGGTGGATTGCAGATAGGCTCCGAGCCGGTCGAGCCGGCGCTCCCATTCGCCGCGCTGGGCGGTGAGCCATTGTTCGGCGCGGCCGATCGCCGCGGGGTCGAGCCGGCAGGTGCGCACCCGGCCGGCCTTTTCGCTGACGACGAGCCCGGCGGTCTCCAGCACCGAGACATGTTGCAGCACGGCGGGCAGCGACATCGGCAGCGGCTTGGCCAACTCGCCGACGCTCAACGGCCCCGCCGCCAGCCGCGCGACGATGGCCCGGCGGGTCGGGTCGCTCAGCGCCTGGAAGGCGAGGTCCAGCGGATCGTTAAGCACATGCTTAACTATCGCGGGCTGAATAGAAAAGCAAGCGCTTAAGTGTCAGGCCGTCCGGCTTTCAATCCGAACCTCGGTGGTGACGGAGTTGGCGATGTAGCAGGCGTCGTGCGCGCGGTGGTGGAGGTCGGCGATCTCGGCTTCCGTAGGCCGCCGCTCGCCGCCGAAGCGAATCAGCGGGCGCATCGTCGCGCGCGTCATGCGCACCCGGCCATCGGCCCCCTTCTCCATCACCCCCTCGGCCTCGTCCTCGTAGGATTCGACGAGGAACTTCGCGGCCCGCGCGAAATCGAGGAAGAACAGCATGTGGCAGCTCGATAGGGACGCCACCAGTGCCTCCTCGGGATCGATCCCGGCGGGATCGGAGAACGGAACCCGCACCACGCTCGGCGACGACGAGGCGGCGACTTCCGCGCCGCCGTCGAAACTCCAGCGATGCGCGCGGCTGTAGCGCCCGTCGAGGAAAGCCTCGTCGGGCTTGCGCGTCCAGCGGATCGTGGCGACGTATTTGGACATGGGCGACCTCCGGGATGACCCAGCGCGAGATTAGCGCCGAAGCCGGCCTTGCCAAGCCCCGCCATCACGGGCAGACTTCAAGCCAAATGGGGGAAGCGATGCGACGGGTCGCCGGACTGCTGCTGATGACGCTTGCCGCCGGGCTCGCGGGCTGCCAGTCGCTCGGGCTTGGGAGCGCGACGCCGCCGGCCGCGCCGGCGCCCGACGTCTCCGAAGCCGCGCCGGCGCCTTATTCGGTGGAGCGGCTGATCGGCGCCTGGGGCGTCGCCTCCTACCGCGACGAGAAGGACCGCGTCCGCACCGAGGCGCAGGCGCGCGCGCAGTGCAGGAACCCTTATGTCATCAAGCGCGGGCCGACCGACGGCGTGCTGATGCATGTCGCCGACGATTCCACGCCGCACGAGCTCGCGCTGAAGAAGGGCGCCGACGGCAAGGTCTATCTCGGTTTCGCCGGCCCCGCCGGCGACACGCAGGATCGCCTCATCCTGTCGATCAGCGAGCGCGAGTTCATCACCCGTTACGTCGACCCCGACACCAACACGCGCTACGGCACGTTCGTATACGTGCGCTGCGCCAAGGTTTGATGAGGGAAACGCATGAAGCTGAAATGGGCGCTGGCGTTCGTATTTCTCGGCCTCGCCGCCGCACGGGCGGACGAGGAGCCCAAGGTCATCACCATGGACGTCGGCGACGAGCCGGGCCGCGTCTCGACCGAAGAGGTGAGGATCGAGGAGGGGCCGTACAAGCGTCAGGTCGTGTTCTACCGCACGACGGCGACGCCGGGCACGATCGTCGTCTCGACCTCGGAAAAATTCCTCTATCTCGTGCTCGGCGATGATCGCGCGCTGCGCTACGGCATCGGCGTCGGGCGGCAGGGATTCCAGTGGTCCGGCATGGTCAAGGTGACGCGCAAGACGGCGTGGCCGGACTGGACGCCGCCGCCGGAGATGATCGCCCGGCAGCCCTATCTGCCGCGCTTCATGGCCGGCGGGCCGGGCAACCCGATGGGGGCGCGCGCGCTCTATCTCGGCGCGACGGTCTATCGCATCCACGGCACCAACCAGCCGGAGACCATCGGTCAGGCGATTTCGTCGGGCTGCTTCCGGCTCGCCAACGGCGATATCGTCGATCTCTATGAACACGCGCCGGTCGGCACGAAGGTCATCGTCCGGCAGGCGCCGGAACTGTGACTCCCTCTCCCCGCTTGCGGGGAGAGGGGGGGAAGGGACGCCGCAGGGAAAATCGGATCAGATTTCAAACGAGGGGTTTTTCATGTTGGCGAAATTTGCCGGGGCGCTCGCGGCGACGCTGCTGACGGCGTCGGTCGCATCCGCCGGCACGCTCGAAACGGTCAAGCAGCGCGGCTCCGTCGCCTGCGGCGTATCGACCGGCTTGCCGGGCTTCTCGGAGCAGGACGCCAAGGGCGCCTGGAGCGGTTTCGACGTCGATTTCTGCCGCGCCCTCGCCGCCGCCATCTTCGACGACCCCGCCAAGGTGACCTATCTCCCCTATAACGCCGCCGAGCGGTTCGAGGCGTTGCAGACGGGCAAGATCGACGTTCTGAGCCGCAATTCGAGCTGGACCATCGAGCGCGAAGCCAATCTCGGGCTGCTGTTCACGGCGATTCTGTATCACGACGGCCAGGGCTTCCTGGTCCTGCGCCATCCCGAGGCGACCTCGGCGCTGGAGCTGGATAAGGCGAAAGTCTGCGTGCAGAAGGGCACCACCAGCGAGCAGAACACGCCCGACTATTTCCGCTTCAACTCGATGGCGCTGGACTTGCACGTCTACGACACGGTCGCGCAGGCGCTGAAGGCGCTGGAGGACGGGACCTGCGACGTGTTCACCGCCGATCAGTCGGCGCTCTACGCCGTGCGCACCACGCTGGCGAAGCCCGAGGCCGCCGTCATCCTACCCGACGTGATCTCCAAGGAGCCGCTCGGGCCGGTGGTGCGCGGCGACGACGTCGCATGGTTCAACCTGGTCAAATGGGTCGGCTTCGGCCTCGTCGACGCTGAGGAGCTGGGCGTGACCTCGCACAACATCGACAAGGCGCTGGACTCGGCCAAGCCCGAGGTGCGGCTGCTGACCGGGGCGGAGGGCGGATTCGGGTCGAAACTTGGCGTCGACAACGCTTTCGTGCTGCGCGCGGTCAAGGCGGTTGGCGATTACGGCGAGATTTTCGAGCGCAATCTGGGCGGCGGCTCGAAGCTCGGGATCCCGCGCGGGCTCAACCAGCTCTGGTCGGCGGGCGGGGTGATGTACGCGCCGCCGATGCGCTGAGGAGGTCGCCGGAACAATGCGGGCGCCAACGCGTGGGTCGCCCGGGCGGAGCGGCTGAGCGGATTTTCGTCGCGCTACGGCGAAAGCCCGTTTAGGGGATTTGCGCGGGTCCAAAGCGCGAGACTCGCACGCGAGAGGCGCGTCCCACCGCCGAGTCGTTGCAGGGCAGGGCCGGTTATCGCCTGCCGCACGCGTCGCGCAAGACTGCGGGAGAAACGCACGCTCGGCTCGTCGATGGAGAGAGTCAGAGCCAAGCTCGCGGCGAAAACCATCGGAATGGCGAGACAAACGCCCGTGTGTCCGAACTGCCGCGACGCATAAGAGAGTATCGGCCGGTAAGCGAGATTAGGCGAGTAGGAGATCCGGCCCAGCCACTGCAGCAGGAAGCCGTCCAGCGGCCGCAAGCGGAAGGAATAACGGCTGAGATAGGCGCCCAGGACGAAGTGCAGCAGGAGAGCCATGGTAACGTCGAAGCCTCCCGCCAGCTCAATCGCGGCGGCTTTCCCGCTCTGGCCCGCCGTGCTAAGCGCCGGGCGCCAGACGCAAGGTGAGTCATGAACGCAGCGCCGATCCGCTCCAATTCGTTCTTCTCCGCCGGCCTCGCCGCCGCCGATCCCGAGATTGCGCACGCCATTGAGCTGGAACTCGGCCGTCAGCGCGACGAGATCGAGCTGATCGCCTCCGAGAACATCGTCTCCAAGGCGGTGCTGGAGGCGCAGGGCTCGGTGATGACCAACAAGTACGCCGAAGGCTATCCCGGCCGGCGCTATTACGGCGGCTGCCAGTTCGTCGACATCGCCGAGACGCTCGCGATCCAGCGCGCTTGCAAATTGTTCGACTGCAAGTTCGCCAACGTGCAGCCGAACTCCGGCAGCCAAGCCAATCAGGCGGTGTTCCTGGCGCTGATGCAGCCCGGCGATGTGTTCATGGGGCTCGACCTCGCGGCGGGCGGGCATCTCACCCACGGCTCGCCGGTCAACATGTCCGGCAAATGGTTCAAGTGCGTGTCCTACGGCGTCGACCGCACGACCCATCGCATCGACATGGACGCGGTCGCCAAGCTCGCGCGCGAGCATAAGCCGAAGCTGATCGTCGCCGGCGGCTCGGCCTACGCCCGGTTCTGGGATTTCGCTAGGTTTCGCGAGATCGCCGACGAGGTCGGCGCCTATTTCTTCTGCGACATCGCCCATTTCGCGGGGCTGGTGGCGGGGGGCACGCATCCCTCGCCGTTCCCGCACGCCCATGTCGCCACGACCACGACGCACAAGACCCTGCGCGGCCCGCGCGGCGGCATGGTGATGACCAACGACGAGGACATCGCCAAGAAGATCAACTCGGCGGTGTTCCCCGGCATGCAGGGCGGCCCGCTGATGCATGTCATCGCCGCCAAGGCGGTGGCGTTCCACGAGGCGCTGACGCCGGAGTTCCGCAATTACGCTGAGGCCGTCGTCGCCAATGCGCAGGCGCTGGCCGAAAAGATCCTCGCCGGCGGCTACAAGCTTGTCACCGGCGGCACCGACAACCATCTGATGCTGGTCGACCTGACGCCGAAGAAGCTGACCGGCAAGGCCGCCGAGGCGGCGCTCGGCCGCGCGCACATTACTTGCAACAAGAACGGCATCCCGTTCGATCCGGAGAAGCCGATGGTGACTTCGGGCGTCCGTCTCGGCTCGCCGGCGGCGACCTCGCGCGGCTTCGGCGGCGCAGAGTTCGCCCGCGTCGGCGAATTGATCGTCGAGACGCTCGACGGCTTGGCGGCGAACGGAGAATCGGGCAATGCCGCTACGGAAGCCCGAGTGCGCGAGGGCGTCGCCGAACTGACGCTCCGCTTCCCCATCTACTGACGGGGCGGGCGGCGCGGGAGAGAAATCCATGCGCTGTCCCTATTGCGGCGGTCTCGACACCCAGGTGAAGGATTCGCGGCCGAGCGAGGACAGTTCCTCGATTCGCCGCCGCCGCGCCTGCCCGGATTGCGGCGGCCGCTTCACCACGTTCGAGCGCGTGCAGCTGCGCGAACTGACGGTGGTCAAGAAGAACGGCCGCCGCGCGCCGTTCGACCGCGACAAGCTGCAACGCTCGCTCGAGGTCGCGCTGCGCAAACGCGACGTCGCGCCGGAGCGGGTCGAGCGCATGATCAATGGAATCGTGCGCCAGCTCGAGGCGCAGGGCGACGCCGAAATTCCGACCGGGCGGATCGGCGAGCTGGTCATGGAGGGGCTGAAGACGCTCGACCAGATCGCCTATGTGCGGTTCGCCTCGGTCTATCGCAATTTCCAGGAGGCGCGCGACTTCCACGCCATCGTCGGCGAACTCGAAGCCGAGCCCGAGCAGGTCGCGAAATGAGCGACGATGCGCGCTTCATGGCGGCGGCGCTGAGCCTCGGGCGCCGCAATCTCGGGCTCACCGCGCCCAACCCGAGCGTCGGCGCGCTGGTGGTGCGCGATCGCGTCGTCATCGGCGGCGGCGTCACCGCGCCGGGCGGCCGGCCGCACGCCGAGACGCTGGCGCTGGCCGAGGCCGGCGAGGCCGCGCGCGGGGCGACCGTCTATGTCACGCTGGAGCCGTGCTCGCATCACGGCCAGACGCCGCCCTGCGCCGAGGCGCTGATCGCGGCCGGCGTCGCGCGCGTCGTTTGCGCGCTGCAGGACCCGGACCCGCGCGTCTCGGGACGCGGGCTGGCGCTGTTGCGCGCGGCGGGGATTGAGGTCGTCATCGGGATCGGCGCCGAGGAGGCGGGCCGCGATCATCTCGGCCACATCCTGAGCGCCACCGAAGGCCGCCCGATGGTGACGCTGAAGCTCGCGCGCACCGCGGACGGCTTCGCCGCGGGCGACGAGCACGATCCCAGGCTCGCCATCACCGGCGAGATCGCCAACCGGCGGGTGCAGACCCTGCGGGCGATGCACGAGGCGATCATGGTTGGCGTCGGCACCGCGCTCGGCGACGATCCGCTGCTGACCGTGCGCCAGAACGGTCTCGACCAGCGGCCGCTGCGCGTCGTGCTCGACAGCGCGCTGCGGCTGCCGCTGGAATCGCGGCTCGCGGCGACGGCGGGGCAGCACCCGACGCTCGTCATCGCCGGGGCGAATGCGCCGGCCGAGCGCGAGGCGGGTTTGCGCGCGCGCGGCATCGAGGTGGAGCGGGCCGCGGGCAACTGCGTCGATCTCGGCGAGGCGCTGCGCAGGCTTGGGCGGCGCGGAATTACCCGCGTGCTGAGCGAAGGCGGCCCCGCGGTCGGCTCGGCGCTGATCCGGGCGGGGCTCGCCGACGAGGTGATCCTGTTCACGGCGGAGAAGCCGCTCGGGCGGCAAGGGCGGCCGGCGCTGGAGCCGGACGCGCTGGCGGCGCTGGCCGACCCCGCGCGGTTTCGCGAAGGCGCGGGCGCGCTCTATGGGACGGATGCGCTGCGGTCGTGGTGGAAGGCCTGACTTCAGTTCGAGCAGAGAACGGCGGCGCCGGCGCGCGTGCAGGCGGCGCCCTGCGCGGGATCGAAATACCGCACGGTCCCGTCGGGCGGCTGGCAGGCGGTCAAGGCGCCGGCGTCTTCGCAATCGAGCCCGGTGTCGCGATCGATGTAATGGCCGGGCGCCAGCTTGACGTGGGCGCTGAACACGGGGCCGTTACGCGGGACGCTGGCGAGCGCCGCCGTCGCGGACAGGAGGGCGCAGAGCGCGGCCAGGGCGAAGCGTTGCATGGTTTCGCCTCCGGTCCGGCGTGGGGGATGATGGGCTGGCTTTACGGGATGGGGCTGTTGCTGGCTTGGCTCGCGCTCGCGCCTGTGGCGGCTGAGGCCGACGTCTACCGGCGCGGCGAGCCGGGCGAGCCGGAGACGCTCGATCCGCAAAAGACGCAGACCGTCGTCGAGGCCGACATCGTCTACGACCTGTTCGAGGGACTGCTGAGCTACGACGCGGAGGGCCGGCTTGCGCCCGGCGTGGCGACGGCGTGGACCGTCAGCGACGACGGCCTGACCTACAGCTTCGACCTGCGCGAGGAGGATTGGTCGAACGGCGATCCCGTGACGGCGGAGGATTTCGTGTTCTCGTTTCGCCGGCTCATCGATCCCGCGACCGCCGCGCCCTATGCGAGCTTGTTCTTCCCTATGAAGAATGCGCAGGCCGTCAGCGCCGGCCACGCGGCGCCCGGCGCGCTCGGCGTGCGCGCGCTGGGGGCGCACAGGCTGGAAATCGCGCTGGAGCGGCCGACGCCTTACTTCCTCGGCCTGCTCGCACATCAAACGGCGGTCCCGCTGCACCGGGCTAGCCTCGAGAAATACGGGGCGGAGTTCACCCGGCCGGGCCGGCTGGTCGGCAACGGGGCCTATGTGCTGACGGGCTACCGGCCGGGCGACAAGCTGACGTTCGATCGCAATCCGCATTTCCACGCCGCGGCTGAGGTCGCCATCGCGCAGGAGGACATCCTGCCGCTGGAGGATCGCGCGGCGGCGGTGCGGCGCTTCGAGGCGGGCGAGATCGAATCTTACGCCGACGCGCCGTCCGACCAGATCGCTTACCTCAAGCAGAAGTTCCCCGGGGAGCTGCATCTCAGCGCGAGCCTGGGGACCTACTACTACGCCTTCAACACGAAGAAGCCGCCGTTCGACGACGTGCGGGTGCGCCGCGCTCTGTCGATGACCATCGACCGGGAGTTTCTGGCTCAGACCCTCTGGGGCGGTTCGATGCTGCCGGCCTATGCGCTGACGCCGCCGGGGCTGCCGGGGGCCGAGCCGGTGAAGGCCGACTTCGCCGACCTTGCTCCCATCGACGCCGAGGAGGAGGCCAAGCGGCTGCTCAAGGCGGCGGGCTACGGGCCGGGCGGCAGGACGCTGAACGTCGAGATCCGCTACAACACCAGCGAGAACCACCAGACCACGGCGATCGCCGTCGCCGACATGTGGCGGCCGCTCAACGTCGCGACCAGCTTCGTAAACACGGACGCGAAGACGCATTTCGCCTTTATGCGCGAGCATGGCGATTTCGACGTCGCCCGCGCCGGCTGGCTCGCCGACTATCCCGACCCACAGAATTTTCTGATGCTGGCGCAGAGCGGCAACGAGGCGCTCAACTATTCGCGCTGGTCGAACCCGGACTACGACGCGTTGCTGGCGAAGGCCGAAAGCGAGCGCGACGTCGCCGCACGGGCGCATCTGCTGGCTGAGGCCGAGGCGATCCTGCTGAGAGAGCAGCCGATCGCGCCGCTGATGTTTCTGCAGTCGAAGAACCTAGTGTCGAAGCGCGTGCGCGGCTGGCGGGCGAACCTGCTCGACCGCCACCTGACGCGCTATCTCTCGCTCGCGCCCTGAGCCAGCCGCGAGACGGTATCGAGATAGTCGGCGCGGAACCGCTCCGCCTCGACCTCCAGCGCGACGCCGATGCGCCCCGGAGCCCCGCGGAAATCGGCGAGCGTTTGGCCGCGGGTGTGCTCGCCGCGGATCTCCACCACGACGGGGAGGCCTTGCGTCCGCACGAGGCTGGGGTCGAGCGCGACCGAGACGGCGAGCGGGTCGTGCATGACGATCGCGCGCGGCCGGCCGCGGCGCTGCATCAGTGCGAAATAGAAGCGGCTGGCGTCGCGCAGGAAGGCGGTCAGCGCCGGGCCGTTCGGGGCGGCGGCGAGGTTTTCCGCCAGCATGTCGAGGTCGGGCTCGGTCAGCACGCAACGGCGGGTGACGTCGAGGCCGACCAGGATCGCCGGCGCGGCCTCGTCCTGCGAGAAGGCGCGGCAGACGATCTCGGCGGCCTCCGGGTCGTGCCAGATGTTGAACTCGGCCGCCGCGGTCACATTGCCGCTTTCGCGAAAGGCGCCGCCCATGGCGACGAAGCGGGCGAGCCGGCGCGGCAGCTCGGGATCGCGCGCGACCGCCAGCGCGATGTTGGTCAGCGGTCCCGTGGCGACCAGCACGAGCTGGCCCGCGTGCTCGTGCGAGGCGGCGAGGATGGCGTCGACGGCGTGGGCGGCTGGCGCGGGCGGCGGCTCGGGCAGGATCGCGTAGCCGAGGCCGCTCTCGCCGTGGATGTCGCTGGCGTCGCTGGCCGTCCCGAGCAGGGGCGAGGCCGCGCCGGGCCAGACGGGGATGTCGGGGCGGCGGCAAAGCGCCAGCACGGCGCGGGTGTTGCGCGTCGCCACGGCGAGGCTGACGTTGCCGACGACCGTGCTTACCCCCAGCAATTGCGCGTCGGGGCGGCCGAGGGCGTAGAGCAGGGCGAAGGCGTCGTCGATGCCGGTGTCGACGTCGAGGATGAGCGGGGTCACGCGAATCTCCTGAGGCCGAAGCCGGCGCGCTCCTTGGCGCGCCAGCGCACGAACAGCATCAGCGCCACCGCGGCAAGGCCGATGGCGAGGCCGATCCACAGGCCGACGCCGCCGAGCGGGGTCAGGAAGCCGAGCGCGACGCCGATCGGCGCGCCGATCAGCCAGTAGCCGACCAGCGCCATCGCCATCGGCACACGCGAATCCTGCACCCCGCGCAGCATGTTGGAGAGCGCCGCCTGCGCGCCGTCGGCGAGCTGGAAGATCGCCGCGATCTGCACGAAGCTCAGCGCGTAGCTCAGCGTCGCGGCGTTGCGCGGGGCGTCGACGTCCATGAACGCCGAGATCAGCAGGCGCGGCGCCAGCGCCATCGCGGCGGCCGAGGCGGCGACGAAGGCGAGCGCCAGGCCGAACACGGTCCAGCTGGCGCGCGAGGCGGCGGCGGCGTCGCGCGCGCCATAGGCGTGGCCGACGCGCACGGTCGCGGCCATGCCGAGGCCGAGCGGGACCATGAACGCGGTGGCGGCGATGTTGAGGGCGATGGCGTGCGCCTCGATCTGCGCCGCGCCGAGCAGGCCCATCGCCAGCGCCGAGGCGGCGAAGGTCCCGACCTCCAGCATGATCAGGCCGCCGATCGGCGCGCCGAGCCGCCACAGCCTCGCGAACTCGCGGGCGTCGAAGCGCCAGCGGCCGAGCATCAGGCGGTGGGCCTTAAGCTTCGGATCGAGCCAGCTGTAGCCGACGAGCAGGGCGAACATCAGCGCCTGCGACAGCGAGGTGGCGAGGCCGGAGCCGAACACGCCGAGCGCCGGAAATCCGAAATGGCCGAACACCAGGGCGTAGTTGAACAGCGCGTTGCAGACGACGGCGACGAGGCCGGCGATCAGCACCGCGCGCACCCGGTCGAGCGCCGACAGCACCGAACGGGCCGCGGTGTAGAGCAAGGCGGGGGCGAGCGCCCATTGCAGGCCGTGCATGTATTGGCCGGCGAGATCGGCGAGATCGGGCGGCTCGCCGAGCGCCTTGAGGATGGCGCCGGCGTTCCAGAACAGGAGCCAGAACGGCAGCGCCAGCAGCAGCGCGCTGATCAGCGCCTGATGGCCGACGGCGCGCGCGCCCTCGAAGTCGCGCCGGTCGGCGCCGATCCGGGCGGCGGCCAGCGGCGCGGCGGCGCTGACGATCCCGAGCGAGAACAGGAACGGCGGCGTGTAAAGGTTGAAGCCGAGCGCGCCGGCGGCGAGCGCCTCCGGCGACAGGCGGCCGAGGAACATGACGTCGGTCGTGGTCATGAAGTTGACCGCGACGTTGGTCAGCACGATCGGCCAGGCGAGAGCGAAAGTGGCGGCGATCTCGCCGCGTAGGGAGTGCATGGCTCAAGGCGGCGAGAGGGACGGGGCGCGCCTTTTAGCCGCTCGCGACGCGCAGGGGAACCCCCGTGCAAGGACAGGACGCGCGCGGGGAATTTCAGCGGGTTGGGTGTGGTTTTGTGTCCCTTCGGAGGGTATTAACATTTACTACGTGTGATATAGCGGCGGCTCCGCGCCGGCGCTACAGCGACGACGCGCGTTCGGGGTGCAGGAACACGACGTTGGCGAGCTCCCGAGTCGGGCGGCCGATCGCCTGTGTCGAGATCGCCCCGCCATCGAGCAGTTCGAAGCACGCGTAGCCGAACTCCTGCATCAGGGCGATATATTCCTCGCCGGAGACGTCGCTGACCCGCCTCAGTTGCGGCACGTGGATCTCGGACAGGATTGTAGGCTTGAAGCGGCGCAGAACATCGGCGCCGCCTTTCATCGCCAGGAACTCGGCGCCCTCGACGTCGATCTTGATGAAGTCCAGTCGCGTCAGGCCGCCGGCGATGAAGTTCAGCGTCTCAAGCCGGACTTCCACGTTGACGTGGTCCTGCAGGTTTTCCGCCTTCAAGTTCAGCGCGCTGCCGCCCCAATTGTTGGTGACCGCGGCGAACAGAAGCATGGCGCCGCCCGGCGCGTCGCTCAAAGCCAGATTGTGCAACGTGACCCGGTCGAGGAAACCGTTCAATTTGGTCGAGGCGAGCAGATAGGGGAAGATGTTGGGATTGGGTTCGAACGACAGGATTTTCCCTGTATCCTGAACCAGGCTGGCCATCAGAATCGTGAAATAGCCGAGATTTGCGCCGACGTCGGCGCATGTGTGGCCAGCCTTCGCCGCGCGTTTGACGAACTGCGTCTCGGCGGGTTCGAACGCGCCATGGATCACCGGCCCGGAGACGCCCAGTTCATCCGCCAGATTGACCTTCAGCAACACTTCCTCGGCGATCTCGACCCAGACGTCGCGACCAGAGCGCGCCGCCGCGGTCGGGTTCTTGCTCGCGAACTCAGGCGACGACAGCGCGGCGCGCACCAGGGCCGCGCGATCGGGCAACGCACAGAACGCTTGGATGACTTGCTCGCTCTCCGGCTCCCGCCCGAGGATAAGTCGATAGGTCCAGAAGACGCTCTCACGATCAACCATGACAACTCCCGTTCAGCCTGTTAGTAACCGCACGCAGCGCGCCCGTCCAGCGCGCGCAACACATCCGCAGCGCGCGCCGCCCGGCTCGCTTGCGCAACGTATGGCGCCAAGTCCACGGCCTCTTTCAAGCAACTTCGAGGCGGAGTAAATGGAACTTTGATGCAGCAAGTTTCCGGACGGGCGGTCCCGAAGTCGTCGATCTTGCGATGCGACATAGGGAAGCATGGTCAGCTTTTTGGGGAACCATGGAGAGCGTTTTGACATCTGACAGTTCGGACGCCGTCGAGCTGCGGCAAGTGGAACAGGCGCCCGCCCGCGCGCTCTGCGACGCCGCTTCGCCGGAAAAGCTGGTCGCCAGTCTCTATCGCTCGATTCTGCAGCGCGAAGCGGATCACGGGGGGATCGCGCAAAAATTGCAGCTGATCGAAGACGGCGCGAGTCTGGAATGGCTCATAACGATATTACTTCAGTCGCCGGAATACCTTAACAAGGTCGCCAGGGATCCGTTGTTTATCGACGCCGCAATGCGAACTGAGGAAGTCCTCAACGCATTCCGGATGCGAATGGGATTGACGTCACAAGATGTCAGCAGCCTCTTTCCGCGAGATTATACTGGAAATGGCGAGGCCGGGAAATTCTATCGCGCGTATAGAAACACAGGGTTCTTTGAAAAGTTCTTGAGCGGTGAAAAGGTGCTCGACATCGGCTACAAGGGCTATGACAACCCCAACCTGCTGACGATTGTGCCGCACGCCATCGGGATCGATTTCGATTATCCCGGCTATGACGGAAGCCGGCTGCCGTTCGACGACGGAAGCATCGACACGGTGTATTCAAGCCATTGTCTGGAGCATATCGACGACTACGAACACGCGATCCGGGATTGGTATCGGGTGTTGAAGGTCGGCGGACATATCGTCTGCGCCGTGCCGTCGCAGTTGCTGTACGAGAAGAAGCGCAACCCGCCGTCGCGATACAATTTGGATCATAAGCGGTTTTATACGCCTCGCAGCCTCGTGGCCGAGTTCGAACAGGCGCTGCAGGAGAATTCGTATCGGGTGAGGTTCCTGGAAGAAAACGACAGGGGTTACAATTACGATATCGGGCCGGAGCGGCATGCGCTCGGTTGCTACGAGATCGTCATCGCCGTCGAAAAAATCAGACAACTTTCCTGGCGGCTTGGGGAGGACTGAGGCGAGGCGCAGGTTGGCGCGCCGGGGCTGCCGGTCGAGACCTGGGCAGCCCCGGGGTATTTTACGCGTTCTTGAAGATCACGGCCTGACCCGTGGGCAATACCAGGGGAATGAAACCGGTGCCTTGGAAGTATTCATCAACCGCGGCGCGCGCGCCTGGACAGGTCCGAAAGCCGTAATCGTCGAAGACGATGAACCCGCCCCGCGACAGGCGCGGGAAGATGAACTTGCAGCAATCCTGCACCGATTTGTAGATATCGACGTCGACATGCGCGAATGCGATCCTGGCGGGCTCCAGTCCCGCGAACGTCTCTGGAATGAAGCCTTGATGATAGAACACCTGATGGTCGTGATCGACGACGGCCTTGACCGCCTGGACCGAGGTGTCGGCGAAGTCGCCGGCGCTGTGCAGGTCTCGCGCGGAATCGACCTCCGGCATGCCCTGGAAGGTGTCGAACAAACGAAGATTCCGCCGCAGGGTCGCGGGCAGATCCGCAAGGACCTGAGCCAACAGCGCGGCCGTGCCGCCCTTGTAGACGCCGCATTCCCAGAACTCGCCCTCTATGTTGAGAGCCTGGCGGGCCAGGGAATACAGGATGTAGCATCTGTCCGCCGAGACCAGCGTGTTGCCCTCGGTGCGGCGAAGAAAGCGGGGAAACTCACCCAAGCCGAGCCAGGGGCTGAATAACGGCTGGTAGAGGCCGGCGTCGGGTATGGCGTCGTGCATAATATATCCCTCTCCCGGGGCGTGGGGTTGGCCGGGTTGCGGTTGATGGTCCGGGCCGGATATTTTACCATTTCTTGCCGGGCGCGACTCTTTGTGCGGGTTGCGCGAAATGTCGCAGACCGCGGTTGGCGCGTTGCCACGCGGCTGCGATCGGTTCCGATAATCGAATCTTGCGATAAGCTCAAGACGCCGCTGACGCAGCCCTCACTCCAGCACGATGTGGACCGCCTGCGCCATCGCGCGGCCCAGCGCCTCGTGCTGGTCGGCCTCGTAATGGATCCCGTCGAGATCGGAGCAGCGGATCAGCGCGCCGGCGTCGACGAAACCGGCGCCGCGGCGCTGCGCGACTTCAGCGTAAAAGCTGGCGAGCGCTTGCGATTTCGGCCCGGCGGCGCGGAACGCGTCTTCGAAGCCGGAGAGCCTGGCGAGCGGCGGCGGGGCGACCAGCAGCACGCGCGGGGCCGCGCCGTTGGGGCCGCAGGGCGAGGCCTGCGCCAGCGCCACCAGCCGCTCGGCGCCGAGCGCGATCTCAGACGCCGATACGTTGAAGCGCGCCTTCATGTCGTTGCAGCCGAGCGCGATGATGACGAGATCGAGCGGCGCGTGGCTCATGAGGCAGGGCGGCAGATAGTCGAGACCGCGCCGGCCGGGCTCGAGCGGATCGTCGAACACGGTGGTGCGGCCGTTCAGCCCTTCCTCGACGACCCGATGGTCCGGCCCGAGCGTCGCCGCCATCACGCCGGTCCAGCGCTTTTCCGGGGCGAACCGGGCGCCGCTGGCGGGATCGAAGCCCCAGGTGTTGGAATCGCCGAATGCGACAACGACCGCCATGCCCGACTCCCTGATGCGGAGCGACGCATAGTCGGGCGCGGCCGCTGCGGTCAATCCGAGCGATTCGCATGACGTTACGTCAAGCATCTCTTGGCGGCCCTGCGGCATTTGCGCACCATCGCAGGTAAATATCCGGAAGCGTTGGAATATAGCAGCAAGCAGTCCGCGCCTTTTAATGGGAATTTGACGTTTGCGGCGGAGAACGGAGGTCTAGTCTCCTTTCCCAGAGCGGAGCGCTCTTGCGGCTGTGGCACAATATCTTTCGGCCGGCGGTCGCCGACGAAGCGGACTTGCGCCGCTACGTGGTTTCGGTGACGCTGTTCGCCTGGATCGTCTCCGTAGCCGCCGACGTCGGCCAGCACGCGTTGTGCTTCGTCAGTTGGGCGAACCTGTATGGACAATTGGCGCTTTCGACCGTCGTGGTGCTCGTCATCGCCATCCCGCTGGCGCGCACGATGGGCCGCGCGCATCTGGCGCTTTATCACGCCCGCGGCGCGGCTGAGAAGCTGAGCCGCACCGATCCGATGACCGGGCTCGCCAATCGTCGCGCATTCTACGAGGCGGCCGAGCAGGTCGAAGACGGGGCGCTGGCGCTGGTCATCGCCGACATCGACCGCTTCAAGCGCATCAACGACCGCTACGGCCACGCCGTCGGCGACGACGTGATCAAGAGCGTGGCGTCGCGCATGCAGGAGGAGCTCGGCGATCTCGGTGTGGTGGCGCGGCTCGGCGGCGAGGAGTTCGCCCTCATCGGCGCCGCGCTTCCCGCGCAGCAATTGCTGACCCGGCTCGACAGGTTCCGCCAGCGCCTCGCCGAAGAGCCGGCGAGCTTCGAAGGATGCGACATCGCGGCCACCGTCTCGATCGGTTTCGCCGCGCGCAACGATCTCGGCTTCGACGCGCTCTACGCGGCCGCCGACAAGGCGCTCTATGTCGCCAAGTCGGCCGGGCGCGACCGCGTGGTCGATTATGACGAGATCGGCGACCTTGCGCCGCTCGCCGCGCTGCGCGCCAGCTAACGCCTCAATCGAGCGTGCGGCGGAAGCGCAGCAGCGCGAAGGTCGCAAACAACGGCACGAACAGGCACAGGATCAGGAACTCGTCGCCGATCTCATAGAAGTTGGCGCCCTTCAGCATGATGGCGCGCACCACGCGCAGGAAATGCGTCATCGGCAGGCAATCGCCGATGAAGCGCGCCCAAGCCGGCATGCCGCGGAACGGGAACATGAAGCCCGACATCAGGATCGAGGGCAGCAGGGCGAAGAAGGTGAGCTGCATCGCCTGCATCTGCGAGCGCGCCAGCGTAGAGAAGGCGTAGCCGAGCAGCACCATCTGCAGCACGAACGCCAGCACGCCGGCGAGCAGGAAGCTTAACGATCCCACGAACGGCACGCCGAACAGAAAGCGCGCGGCGCTGAGGATCACCGTCACCTGCACCGCGCCGACGATGAAATAGGGCAGCACCTTGCCGAGCATGATCTCCATGCCGGTCGCCGGCATGGCGAGCAGGTTCTCCATCGTGCCGCGCTCGATCTCGCGGGTCAGCGCCACGGATGTCATCATCATCATGGTCATCTGCAGGATGACGCCGAGCAGGCCGGGGACGACGAAATATTGCGAAACGCCGTCGGGGTTGTAGCGGCGGTGGACGACGATATCGAGCGGCGCGGCGGCGTCGCTGGGGTCGCGGCCCTGTTCGCGCAGCAGCGCGCGGTTGGCGATCTGGTCGAGCGCGCCGATGGCGTTGCTCGCCGCCGATGGGTCGGTCGCGTCGGCCTCGACCAGGATCTGGGGATTGTCGGCGCGGTCGACGCGGGCGCCGAAGTCGCTCGGCACGATGACCAGGAAGGCGACGTCGCCGCCCTGGATCAGCGCCTCGGCTTCAGCGTCCGTGCGCGGGCGGGTGGTGAAGCGGTAGTAGTTGCTGACCTCCAGCGCCGAGACGATGGCGCGGGTGTAGTGGTCCTGGCCGAGCGCCAGCAGCGCGGCGTCGAGCCGCTTGGGATCCGAATTGATCGCGTAGCCGAACAGCACGAGCTGCACGACCGGGATCATCAGCATCATCGCGAAGGTGACGCGGTCGCGCCGCATCTGCACGAATTCCTTGGCGAGCATGGCGCCGAGGCGCAGGAGGAAGCCGTGCATCGCTCAAGCCGCCTTTTCGGGCCGCGCGTCGGCTCTCGACATGAAGTGGATAAACACGTCTTCGAGGCTGGTCAGGCCCGGCTCGGCGGCCAGCCCATGCGCGGCGGCGAAGGCCTGGACGGAGGCGGCGAGCCGATCGCGATCCGGTCCGACGATATGCAGCGCGGCGCCGAACGGGGCGACCTGGGCGACGCCGTCGAGCTTGGCGACCTCGGCCATCGCCTTTGAGTCGACGTGGCCGCGCAGCACATAGGTCGAAAGGCCGGCGGCGGCGACGACCTCGTCGACCGTGCCGGCGGCGAGCATGTGGCCGTAGGAGATGTAGCTGATGCGGTGGCAGCGCTCGGCCTCGTCCATGTAATGGGTCGAGACCAGCACGGTGACGCCGGCGCCGGCGAGGCGGTGGATCTCGTCCCAGAACTCGCGCCGCGCCTTGGGATCGACGCCGGCGGTGGGCTCGTCGAGCAGCAGCAGCTTGGGATTGTGCATGATGCAGGCGGCGAGCGCGAGCCGCTGCTTCCAGCCGCCCGATAGCGTGCCCGCGAGCTGGCGCCGGCGCGAGGTCAGGCCGAGGCCGGCAAGCGTGTCGGCGACGGTCTTGGCGCGGGCGGGGAGTTCGTAGAGGCGGGCGACGAACGCAAGGTTCTCCTGGATCGTCAGGTCTTCGTAGAACGAGAAGCGTTGCGTCATGTAGCCGACCTCGCGCTTGATCTTGCGCGCGTCGCGGATGACGTCGAAGCCGAGCACGGTTCCCGAGCCAGCGTCGGGGGTCAGCAGGCCGCAGATCATGCGGATGGTGGTGGTCTTGCCGGAGCCGTTGGGGCCGAGGAAGCCGACGATCTCGCCTTCCTTGACGCGCAAGCTCACATTGTCGACCACGGCGCGGCCGTTGTAGCGCTTGGTCAGTCCGCGAACATCTACGGCGTTCGCGGTGACGTCGACCGCGCTCACGGCGCGAAGCTCACGTCGACGATCTGGCCGGGTTGCAGCTTCAGCGGCTTGTTGGGCCCGGCGCGCGCCTCGATCAGATAGACCAGGGTCTGCCGGCTTTCGAGCGAATAGATCACCGGCGGGGTGAACTCGGGCTCGCGCGCGATATAGGTGATCTCGGCGGAGAGGCCGGCCTCGCAGCCGTCGCAGCGCACGGCGAGCTTTTGGCCCAAGCTCAAGCCGGCGAGCCGCGCCTCGGGCACGTAGACCTTCAGTTTGATCGCGCCGTTCGGCAGGAACGAGACCACCGGCGCCTGCGGGCCGGCGACGTCGCCGACGCGGCGCACGATGTCGGAGACATAACCGTCGCTCGGCGCCGCCAGCGAGCGCTGGTCGAGCCGCCATTTCGCGCTGTCGCGGGCGGCCTGGGCCTGCTCGACCTTGGCCTTGGCGGAGGCGATCTCGTCGGCGCGGGCGGGCAGCTTGGCGACCTCCAGATTGGCGAACAGCTCGCGCGCGCGGGCGACGGCGACGTCATAAGCCGTCTTGGCGGCGTCGAAGTCGGCCTGGCTGGCGTAGCCGCGCTCCAGCAGGTTCTGCCGGCGCAGGAAGGTGCGCTGCGCGTCGTCGGCGGTGACCTGGGCGGCCTTCAGGCTCGCGTCGAGCGCGGCGATCTCCTCGGGACGGCGGCCGTACAGGATGTTGGCGAGGTCGGACTCGGTCTGCGTCAGCGCGGCCTCGGCGTTGCGCAGCGCGATCCTGGCGTCCTCGCATTCGACCTGCGCGATCGGCGCGCCGGCCTTCAGCGCGTCGCCGCGGCGCACGCTTTCGCTCTCGATGCGGGCGACGTCGATCGGGGCGACGGCGACATATTCGCCCTCGACATAGCCGACGACGGTCTCCTCCGCGGGGGCGCAGAACGGCAGAGCCGCCATCCAGCCGAAGACGCACAACGAAGCGATCGTCATGGGGCGCGTTTCCTTGCGGCGTCGAGCGCCGTCTGCAGATTGCCGAGGATGATGGCCTCCAGCGCAGCGGCCTCATTCGGGCCGATGTCGGTCCAGCCCATGCGCAGCAGCACGGGGGCGCGGGCGATGCGGAAATACAGCGGCTGCGCCATCATCGCGAACACGCTGAGGCGGGTGGCCTCGCTCTCGGGATCGGCGCCGGTCGCAGCGGCCCAGAGCCGGCAGGCTCGGGCGTGCAGCGGCGCGAAGGCGGTCTCGTAGACGCGGGCGAAGGCGGCGGAGGGATCGGAAATCTCGCGCAACAGGAAGCGCGCCAGCGGCCGCGCCGCCTCGTCGGCGACGACGCCGCGAATGAAGGCGCGCACCAGCGCGAACAGCGCGGCGCGGGCCTCGGCCGGGGTCGCAGCGTCGGGGGCCTGGCCGAACAGGCCGTGCAGGCGGTCGGCGACGTAATCGGCGCAGGCGGCGCGCAGGCCCTCCTTGCCGCCGAAATGATAGGCGATCATCGCGGCGTTGGCTTTGGCGGCTGCGGCGATCTCGCGCGTCGAGGTCGCCTCGTAGCCGTTGTCGCCATAGAGCTTCAGGGCGGCGGCGATCAGCGCGGCGCGGGTCTCTTCGCCGCGAAGCAGGGCAGGGGCGGGCATAGGCTTAGGATGGCATAATCAATCGATTGATTAGTTGATGTGAGTCAAACCGCATTTCAACCCTGGCGTGCGGCGGGCTTTAACCCTCTGGCGCGGTCTCGCCCGCAAAAACGCGACCCACCCGCTGCGGGCGCTCGCAGCGACCGAAAAACCGTGCCACAAGTGTGTAGCGACAGATTGCGGAGTAGTTGCGTCGTGATCTCATTGTTTAGCCGCTGAAGGAGAGCGAAAATGAGTGGTTCATTGTCGAAACAATTCGCCGCAGCGCTTATTGCCGCGGCTTTGTCTTGCGCCGGTCCCGCTTTGACTCCGGCTGCGGCGCAAATGCACAACGGCGGACATGGCGGCGGCGGTCATGGCTGGGGCGGACATGGCGGCGGCATGCGCCACGCCGGCGGCGGATGGCGCGGCGGCCATTACCATCGCTACGGCTACGGCGGCGGGTACTACGGCGGCGGGTATTATGGCGGCGGGTACTATGACGCTCCGGTTTACGCCGCGCCCTGCGTGCCGGTGCTCGGTTTCGTCAGCGGCGATTTCTGCAACTATTAACGCAAGCGTCGCGGCTCGATAGGCGGGGTTGCGTCACGGCCGATGGGCGGCGCCCGCCGGTCTCAGCGCCGCGCGGCGTCAGCCAGCCCGTTCGTCCGGGCGAACTGGCGCGTCGCCTCGAAGGCGCGCCGCAGCTCATCGACGCGCTGGCGCAGTTGCGCCGGCGGCAGAGCTGCGGCGTCCGGCTCCAGCTCGCGCGCGAGGCGGGCCAGCTCGGCGAAGCCGAACATCGCCGCCGAGCTCTTGATCGAATGCGCCTCCAGCCTGACGAGCGGGCGATCCTGGCGGCTCGCCTGAAGCCGCGCCATCTTGTCGGCGGTGTCGGCGAAAAACGCCTGTAGCGCCTGCATCGTGTCCTCGTCGCCGAGTTCTGCCTTGAACGCTTCGAACGCGGCCGCGTCGAACAGCGGGGTCATGCGATCAACCTTTCCGGCTCGGCGGCCGTGGCCCGCGTCAGCGCCGCGCCCAGGCGGTCCAGGGTGACGGGCTTGCTGACGAAATCGTTCATGCCGGCGGCGCGACACTGCCGCTCGTCGTCGTCGGCGGCGTTGGCGGTGAGCGCGACGATCGGCAGGTCGGCGCCCGCCGGCAGCTCGCGGATGGCGCGCGCGGCGGCGAGGCCGTCCATCTCCGGCATCATGATGTCCATCAGCACGAGGTCGTAAGCGCGCGCCTTGACCGCGGCGACCGCCTTGGCGCCGTTGTCGACGATGTCGGCCGCGTGGCCGAGCCGGGCGAGCAGCTTGCCGATGACGAACTGGTTGGTGACGTTGTCCTCGGCGACCAGGATCGTCAACCCGCCCGCGGCCGGGCGCGGCGCGGGCGCGGGCTCGGCGGCCGGCTCGGGCTCGGCGGCCTCGCGGGCCGGGGCGGGCCGGACCAGCACGCTGAACCGGAACCGGCTGCCCCTGCCGGGCTCGCTCTCGACCGAGATCTCGCCGCCCATCGCCTCGACCAGACGCTTGCAGATCGCCAGACCCAGGCCGGCGCCGCCGAACCGGCGCGAGATCGTATTGTCGACCTGGGCGAACTCGCGGAACAGCAGGCCGATGGCCTCGGCGGGGATGCCGACGCCGGTGTCGGCGATGGCGAAGATGAGCCGCAGGCGCCCGCCGGCGGGCTCGGCGGCCGCCGTGACGTCGACCGAGCCGTTCGGGGTGAACTTGATGGCGTTGCCGATCAGGTTGAGCAGCACTTGACGCAGGCGGGCGGCGTCGCCGACGACGAAGCGCGGCGCATCGGCGGCGATCTCCGCGTTGAGCCGCAGACCCTTGGCCTCGGCCGGGGAGCGCAACAGCTCGACGCAGCTCAAGACCGAGCGGCGCAGATCGAACTCGGCGCGCTCGATGGCGAGCTTGTTGGCGTCGAGCTTGGAGAAATCGAGCACGTCGTTGAGCAGCGCCAGCAGGTGATCGGCGGATTCGCGCAAGGTCGTCGCGATCTGCCTGGGCTCGTCGGCGAGATCGCTGCCGACCAGCAGATCGGCCAGGCCGATGACGCCGTTCATCGGCGTGCGCAACTCGTGACTCATCACGGCGAGGAACTGCGCGCGGGCGCGGGCGCCGGCTTCGGCCGCGTCGCGCGCCTTGGCCAGACCCGCCTGATAGCGCACGATGCGGCTCGACGCGAGCGCGATCAACAGGCTCAGCAGCGCCGCGGCGGTCAGCTCCTTGTGGCGGTCGTGGCGGAAGTCGGCGAAGATCTCCTGCGTCGCCTGACCGATCACCACCGCGAGCGGATAGTCGCGGACCTTGCGGTAGGTGAACAGGCGTTCGACGCCGTCGACCTGGCTGCGCGCGGTGTAGAAGCCGCTGGCGTTGTGCTGCACGCCCTGGATCGAGGGAGCGTTGGCGATCGAGGCGCCGAGCGCGACCGGACCGGAGGCGCCGCGGGCGCGGATGATTCCATCGAGGCCGGCGAGCGTCACCACGCCCATTTTGCCGATCTCGACGGAATCGTAGAAACGCGACAGATATTCGGGATCGAGCGAGACCACGACGACGCCGCCGAACGCGCCGTCGCGGCCGATGATGCGGCGGGAGAGCTGGATCGACCATTTGTTCGACACCCGGCCGAGCACGGGCTTACTGATGAACAGGAAGTCCCTGGTCGTTTGCGTATGGACGCGGAAGTGCTCGCGGTCGCTGAGGTCGACGGGCTTGGATTGCGGGTCGATGTTGCTCGCCAGCATCATGCCGTCGCGCCCGATCAGCGAAAGCTGGAACGAGAAATCGCTGAGGAACAGGCTGTTCTTCGACCACAGCGAAATGTCGAAACGCCCGGGGTCGCGGGCGTAGCTGTCGCGCACGTAGAGCAGCGTCTGGTCGGCGGCGCGGATCGAGCGCACGATCTGCTCCTCGAACGCGCGGACGAGATTGGCGTTGTTCTGCAGCGCGGCGCGCTCGGCGCGGTCGCGCACCTCGGCGAGGCTATAGAGCACGCCGGCCCAGACCAGGGCGACGGCGCAGACGCCGACCAGGGCGCCGCCATAACGGCCGAACAGGCGGCGCGCGTTGCGACGACAGGCGGCCAGCCGTCGGCGCCATGCCGCGCGTCGTTCGTGCAGATCCGGCATTGCGTCACCCGCGCCCCGGGATCTGCGGTAGCGCCGGCGAATGAATGTCGCGTAAAGGACGGCGATTGATCCATGCGCTTTTCAAATGGATCAGCGCGCCAGGGCGCCCGCCCGGCGGACGCTGCGCGGCTCAGGCGGCGCGGCGATTCGGCGCCCCGGCGTGAAGCCGCAGCGTTTGCAGCCAGCTCGGCGACCGGGTGGCGACCACATTGTAGCCGCGCCGCGGGTTGTGCTTCATGCGCGCCACTTCCGCCAGCGGGTCGGACGCCTCATGGAAGGCGCCGCGCTGGTAGACGAAAACCGACATGCCGAGTTCGCCGGCGACGAAGCGGGTGTTGGCGTGCAGCCGGTCCGATCCCTGCTCCTCGTAGATCAGCAGCGTGTCGCGCGCGAGCATCTGCGAGGCGCCGCGCAAGGCGGCTTCCTCCACGCCTTCGACGTCGAGCTTGAGCACGATGCGCGGGCTCGCCTGCAATAGCGGCGAACGCGACATCAGGCCGTCGAGGCTGACGCGCGGCGCCTGCTCGGCGTCCGGGGCGGCGTGGGCGGCGTCGACGATGGCGAGGCCTTCGTGGGTCGGGCCGCCGAGCGTGACGAAGCCGCCGTCGAGGTCGGCGACCGCGGCGTGGACGACCTCGAACCGGCCGCCGTTCTCAGCGGCGTTGCGCATGAGTTCGACGACGTTGCGGCCGGAGGCTTCGATCGCGATGGCGGGATGGCCGCCGAGCTGGCGGCCGGTGACGAGGACCGACCAGTAGCCGAAGTTGGCGCCGCAATCGACCATGCAATAGCGCTGGTCGCGGATCAGGCGAAAGAGCGAGAGCATTTCGGGCTCGTAGACGACGTTGGCGGCGAGCAGGCGGCTCCAATAGGCGTCGCCGAAGGGGAAGCGGAAGTTGCAGTCGTCGTCGAGCTTGAGCACGATATGGCGCTCGGGCGCGGCCTGCCTGAGAATCGCGGCGATGCGGCCGTAACCCTTGAAATGGGTCGGCTCGAGCAGCCGCGACGAGGCGCTGAGGCCGGTCAGCGCGAGGCGCTCGAACAGCGAAACGCCGGCCTCGTCGACATGCCCGCGATGGTATTTGATGTCGGACATTGTCTGGCCTCCCTGCCGCGGCGCAGTTCCGGCCGCCTCAATTTGAATAAACGGCGCCCGGGGGTTTGCAACGTAATGCCGGCGTCAACCTTACTGCGGCGGTTAAGTTGCGCTCCGGTCGACTTCGCCGGGCCGGAACGACGAGACGGCGCCCCGCAGGTTGCAACTGCGGACCGCGGCGCCTAAGGATGCTGGGCGCAAGGCGCGGCGACGCCTTCGGGGAGGACCTTTGGGCGCATCGGCGCGCAGCTTCTACGAGGACGATCCCATCGTCGTGGCGACGGCGCGCGAACTCGACGCGGCCGCGACCGCGGCGGCGCTGCGGCGCGAACTGCCGGCGTGCGACTACGCCGCCGTGCTGGTGTTCTTCACTCCCACGCTCGATCCCCGCGATTTCGCTGAGGCGCTGAACGCCGAATTCGGCGACGCGCCGGTCTATGGCTGCACCACCGCCGGCGAACTCGGGCCGGAAGGCATGAGCGAGGGCGGCGCGGTGGCGATCGGGTTCCGCGCCAGCGATTTCGCCGTCGTCGCCAAGCCGATCGCCGACATCGACGCCGCCACGCTCGACGCGCTGCGGCGCGAACTCGGGGCGGCGCGGGCGGAGCTGGCGGCGGTCGAGGGCGCGGCGGCGGGGCGCAACCGCTTCGCGCTGCTGCTGGTCGACGGGCTCTGCCTGCACGAGGAGGCGCTGGTCTCGATCATCGGCGCCTGTCTCGACGACATCCAGGTCGTCGGCGGGTCGGCCGGCGACGGGATGAATTTCGCCGCCACCTCGGTCGTGTTCGGCGGCGCCGCGCGGGCGAACAGCGCCGTCTTGCTGCTGTTCTCGACCGAACTGGCGGTGCGCCCGTTCAAGTGCAACTCGTTCGAGCCGACGGCGGTGAAATTCGTCGTCACCGAGGCCGACATCGAGAAGCGCATCGTGCGCGAACTCAACGCCGAGCCGGCGGCGAAAGTCTATGCCGGCGCGGTCGGCGTGCCGGAGAGCGAACTCAACGCCTATGTGTTCGCGGCGCATCCGGTGATCGTGCGGGTGGGCGGCGACTTCTATGCGCGCTCGATCCAGCGCGCCAATCCCGACGGCTCGCTGACGTTCTTCTGCGCCATCGACGAGGGCCTGGTGCTGACCGCGGCGGGACGGCTCGACACGCTCGGCGTGGTCGAGCAGATGTTTGCGGACACGGAGGCCGAGATCGGCGAGGTTACGGCTTACATCGGCTTCGACTGCCTGCATCGCCGGCTCGACGCCGAGCATCGGCAGATCGTGCGCGACATGGAGGAGCTGTACCGCCGCCACCGCGTCGTCGGCTTCAACACCTATGGCGAGCAGTTCGACTCGATGCATCTGAACCAGACCTTCTCCGGCGTCGCCATCGGCCGGCGGGCGCGATGAGCCAAGACTTCGTAATCGGCGACGACGAGGTCGCCCGGCTCGCCGCCGAGAACGCCAAGCTGAGGAAGATCAACGCGGCGCTGATGTCGCGGGTCGAGCGGGCGATGGACCAGCCCAACACCGCGTTCGGCCTGTTCGAGGTCGCGATCACGCTCGACAAGACGGTCAGGCGGCGCACCGCCGAGCTACAGGCGGCGCTGCGCTCAGTCGAGGGCGCCAACGAGGCGCTGACCAAGGCCAAGCAGGCGGCGGAGCAGGCGAACGCGTTCAAATCGAGCTTCCTCGCCTTCGTCAGCCACGATCTGTTGCAGCCGCTCAACGCGGCGCGGCTCAACCTGTCGACGCTGGAGGAGGCGGCGCCCGGCCCGCAAGTGCGCCGCTTCGCGCGCCAGATCGACCTGGCGCTGACCAGCCTGGAGGATCTGATCCGCACGCTGCTCGACATGAGCAAGCTCGACGCCGGGGCGATGCGGCCGGACGTCGTCACGACGCCGCTGGAGACGATATTGTCGCCGTTGCGCGACGAGTTCGCCCCGCTCGCCGCGGCGCGCGGGCTGAAACTCACCGTGCGGCCGAGCCGGGCCTACGTGCGCACCGATCCGCTGCTGCTGCGGCGCATTTTGCAGAACCTCGTCCACAACGCGCTGCGCTATACCCGGCGCGGCGGCGTGCTGCTCGGCGCGCGCGCGCGCGGCGGGCAGATACGCATCGAGGTCTCAGACACCGGGCCGGGCGTCGCGCCGGAGCGGCGCGAGGCGATCTTCGAGGAGTTCCAGCGCGAGGGCGGACCCGGCGACGGCGGCTTCGGGCTGGGCTTGTCGATCGTGCGGCGGCTGGCGCAGGCGCTCGACCATCCTGTCGATCTCGCCTCGCGCGTCGGCTTCGGCTCGACGTTTTCCGTCTCCCTGCCGGCGGCGAGCGCGGCGGAGGTTTCGCCGGCGCCGGCCGTGGTCGCGCTGCCGCCGCGCTTGAGCGGCGTGCAGGGAGCGGAGATCCTGGTGATCGAGAACGAGCACAGCGTCGCGACGGCGATGCGCGCGCTGCTGGAGCGCTGGGGCTGCCGCGTCAGCGTCGCGGGCTCGCCGGCGGAGGCGCGCGAGGCGCTGCGGGGCGGGGCGGCGCCCGACCTGATCATCGCCGACTATCACCTCGACGACGGCGAGCGCGGCTTCGACGCCATCGACATCGTGCAGCAGGAGATCGCGGCGCCGATTCCGGCCTGCATCGTCACCGCCGACCGCTCGGAGGCGGTGACCGCGGCGGCGGCGGCGCGCGGGCTGGAGATTTTGAGGAAGCCGGTCAAGCCGGCGGAGCTGCGCTCGCTGATGGCTTACTTGCTGGCGTGAGGGTCAGCCGCCCCGCAGCGTCGAGAAATCCACCTTCGCCACCTCGATCACCGCGCGGGTGCGGGTGAACACGCCGAGCTTGCGCAGGATCTCCGAGACATGCGCCTTCACCGTCGTCTCGGCGAGCTTCAGCTCGAAGGCGATCTGCTTGTTCTGCAGGCCCGACTTGATCATCTCCATCACCAACAATTGCTGCGGCGTCAGCGTGCGCAGCTTCTTCAGGATGACGGACTGCTCCGTCTCGGGCGCCTTCTCAGCCAGCTTGGCGCGCAGCTGCGGGGGGATGTAGATCGAACCGTTTAGCGCCTCGCCGATGGCGTCGGAAAGCTCCTGGCGCGAGGTCGATTTCGGGATGTAGCCGGCGATGCCGAGGCTCAACGCCTGCGCCACCAAATCCGGGTCCTCGTGGCCGGAGACGACGACGACCGGCAGCTTGGGATAGGCCGAGCGGAAGCGAACGAGGCCGGAAAAGCCCGAGGTGCCCGGCAGCGACAGATCGAGCAGCGCAAGGTCGAGATCGCGATGCGCGGCGGCGACGTCGATTGCGCCCTCGATCGAGGTCGCCTCGAACACCTGCGCGTCGGGGTGCGCCATCCTGACCGCGCTTTGCAGCGCCTCGCGGAACAGAGGGTGATCGTCGACGATGAGGAAGCGGGTCATGGCGGCGCGAGCTTACAGCGCAAACCGCCGTTTGCCGATTCCCACGCGCGGGGTGGATCCGTGCGCGCGGCCGTGGGAGGACGGCAGGCGCCGCTCGCGCGGGGCGGCGCTTCGAGGACGAATGGATGTGGCGCAACACGCCGCTGCGGCGGCGGCTCAATCTGGCCTTCGCGGCGCTGATCGCCTTGTGGCTGGTCGGGGACGTCGCCCGCATCCTGGCGCAGGCGCGCCCGCGCATCGCGGCGGAATCGCGCGCGGTGACGCGGCTCACGCAGGAGTTCCTGGTCTCCTCGCTCGACCGGCTGCAATCGGCGCCCGATCCGCAAGCCGCGGTGCTCGCGTTGGTGTCGAGCCTGCGCTATCTGCGCCATGTGCGCGTGGTGGTCGGCGAGGGGGAGCTTGCCGCGACCATGGCGCCGCCGCCGGATGCGGAGAACGCGGCGCCGGCGTGGTTCCGCTCGCTGGTCGGCGCGCCGGTGGTGACGACGACGCTGCCCGTGATGGTCGGGCGGCAGCGGCTCAACACCGTCGTCATCCAGCCCGACCCGACCGAGATCGTCGCCGAGGTCTGGGACGAGGCGAAGGGACAGGTGCTCGAAGGCGCCGCGCTGGCGGCGGCGGTGGTGTTCGTGACCAATTGGATGCTGCGGATTGCGCTCAAGCCGCTGACCGGCGCGGGCGAGACGCTGGCGCGGCTGGCGGCGGGGGATTACGGCGCCCGCGCGAAGGTGCGCGGTTCGCCGGAGGTGGCCGACATCGCGGCGGGCGTCAACCGGCTCGGGCAGGCGCTCGGCGATCTCTCCGCCGACGTGCGGCGGCTGCTCGAGCGCGTGGTCGACGCGCATGACGAGGAGCGCCGGGCGATTGCGCGCGAGCTGCACGACGAGACCGGGCCGCATCTGTTCGCGCTGCGGGCGAATGCGGTGGCGCTGGCCGCGCGGGTGGGGCAGGGCGAGACGGCGGGGCTGGCGCGCGAGATCAGCGAGGCGGTCGAGGGGTTGCAGAAGCAGAACCGGCGGATTCTCGCCAACCTGCGGCCGGCGGCGCTCGATGAGCTGGGGCTGGTCGCGGCGCTGGAGGCGCTGGTCGACCAGTGGCGCCGGCTGGCGCCGGAGGTGTCGGTCGAGCTGCACGCCGATCCCAGGTTGGGGGAGCTGGAGCCGCGCGCGAGCCTGACGCTGTACCGCTTCGTGCAGGAGGGGCTGACCAACGCATTCCGACATGCTGCGGCGAAGCGGATCGCGGTGCGCGTGGCGTTCGAGGCGCCGTCGGGGGTTTTGCCGGGCGATCCCGAGCTGGCGGGATTGCGGGCGCGGGTGGAGGACGACGGCTCCGGGCTGAGCGCGGGACAGGCGGCGGGGATGGGGCTGTCGGGATTGCGCGACCGGGTGCGGGCGCTGGGCGGGGAGTTCGCTTTCGGGGCGGCGGAGCCGAGGGGGGCGTTCATCGAGGCGCGGTTCGGGGTGGCGGGGTAGGGCTCATTGCCAACTCCGCTAAATTCAAACGCCGCGCAGAGATGAAATTGCGCCCTTCGGCGTGGCTACTCCGCCGCCTGGCGCATCGGCGCCGCGCCACGCCACGCCTCCAGCCGCTTCGCCCATTCCTCCTTCGCCTCGGCGAGGGCCTTCGCCTTGACGTGGCCGAAGCCGCGGATCTTTTCCGGCAGGCTCGCCAGCGTCACGGCGAGCGCGTGATTGTCGGCGTCGAGCCCGGCGCTGAGCTCGTGCACCAACACGAAGTAATCCTCGATCAACTGGCGCTCCTCGCGCCGCTCGGGCGTGTAGCCGAAGAGGTCGAGCGGGCCGCCGCGCAGGCCCTTGAACCACGCCAGCAGAGCAAACAGACGCAGCAGCCACGGGCCGAACGCGGTCTTGACCGCCACGCCGGTGCGCGGGTCCTTGCGGCCGAGGATCGGCGGGGCGAGGTGATAGGTGATCTTCAGATCGCCCTCGAACGCCTCGCTCAAGCGCTTGGCGAACGATCCGTCCGAATAAAGCCGCGCCACCTCGTACTCGTCCTTGTAGGCCATCAGCTTGTGCGCATAGCGCGCCACCGCGAGCGCGAAGCCGCTGGATCCTAAGCGCGCCTCGGCCTTCGCCGCCTCGTCAACCAAGGCGCTGTAGCGCGCGGCGTAGGCGCGGTTCTGGTAGGCGGTGAGGAACTCGACGCGGCGGGCGACGATGGTCTCCAGCGTCTCGGGCGCGGCTTCCGCGGGCTTGGCGAAGGCGGCGAGCGTGGCGGGGTCGGCGTAGGCCGCGCGGCCCCAGGCGAAGGCGGCGAGGTTCATCTCGACCGCCTCGCCGTTGAGCTGAATGGCGCGCGCGATCGCCGCCGACGACAGCGGCACGAAGCCGGCCTGATAGGCGTAGCCGAGCATGAACATGTTGGCGCCGATGGAGTTGCCGAGCGCGGCCACCGCCGCCGCCGTGGCGTCGACGAACTTGGCCGCGCCTCCCGCCGAAGCCTGGATCGCGCGCTTCAGCCGCTCGGAGGGCAGCGAGAAATCGGGGTTGCGGGTGAAGTCGCCGGGGAACACCTCCGCGGCGTTGACGACGACGCCGGTCTCGGCGCCCTTCATCGTCGACAGCGCCGCGCGCGAGCCGCTGACGACGAGATCGCAGCCGAGGATCAGGTCGGCCGTGCCCGGCGCGACGCGGATTGCGTGGATGTCGGCCGGCGAGCGGGCGAGCTTGACGTGGCTGAACACCGCGCCGCCCTTCTGCGCCAGCCCCGCCATGTCGATCATGCCGCAGCCCGCGCCTTCGAGATGCGCGGCCATGCCGAGGATCGCCGCGATGGTGACGACGCCGGTGCCGCCGACGCCGGTGACGACGATGGAGAACGGCGTATCGGTCAGCTCGGGGCGCGTGGGCTCGGCGACGGGCGGCGGCGCGGCGGCGGCGCGGCGGTTCTTGCGGATCTTGGCGCCGGCGATGGTCACGAACGACGGGCAGAAGCCGTCGGCGCAAGAGAAATCCTTGTTGCAGCTCGACTGGTCGATGACCCGCTTGCGGCCGAACTCGGTCTCCTTCGGCTGCACCGAGACGCAGTTCGACTTGACGCCGCAATCGCCGCAGCCTTCGCACACGAGTTCGTTGATGAAGGTGCGCTTGTCGGGATCGGGCATCTCGCCGCGCTTGCGGCGGCGGCGCTTCTCCGCCGCGCAAGTCTGGTCGTAGATCAGCACCGTCGTGCCGGGGACCTTGGCGAGCTCCTCCTCGACGGTCAGCAGCTCCTCGCGCGGGTAGATGCGCAGGCCCTCGGGCCAGTGTTCCTTGGTGGAATATTTGTTCGGCTCGTCGGTCACCACGGCGACGCGGGCGGCGCCGTCCGCCGCGACTTGGCGAGCGATCTGCGGCACGGTGAGGCCGCCTTCATGGCGCTGGCCGCCGGTCATCGCGACGGCGTCGTTGAACAGGATCTTGTAGGTGACGTTGGTCTTGGTGTCGATCGACCAGCGCAGCGCCAAGGCGCCGGAATGGTTGTAGGTGCCGTCGCCGAGGTTCTGGAATACGTGGCCGCGCTTGGAGAAGCGGGATTCGCCGACCCAGTTGGCGCCCTCGCCGCCCATCTGGGTATAGCCGTCGGTGCGCCGGTCCATGAACTGCGCCATGAAATGGCAGCCGATGCCGGCATAGGCGCGCGCGCCCTCGGGGATCACGGTCGAGCGGTTGTGCGGGCAGCCCGAGCAGAAATAGGGCGTGCGGGTCGCCTCCTGCTTGATCTCGGCGACCATCGCGCGCGCCTGGATCAGCCGGCCGACGGCGCCGCGCAAGGACGCGTCGTCGTGATGCTTGAGCAGGCGCTGGCCAACGCCAACGCCGATCATGTTGGGATCGAGCGAGGCCTTGACCGGGAACAGCCACTCGCCGGCCTCGTCGCGCTTGCCGACCAGGATCGGCGGATGGGCGACGCCGTAGAGCTCCTCGCGCACCTGGGTCTCGATCAGCGAGCGCTTCTCCTCGACGACGATGATCTGCTCGAGGCCTTGCGCGAAATCGCGGATCTCTTGCGGAACCACGGGCCATGTGCAGCCGAGCTTGAACAGCCGCACGCCCAGTTCGTTGCAACGCGCCGCGTCGAGGCCGAGATCCTCCAGCGCCTGACGCACGTCGAGATAGCTCTTTCCCGCGGTGATGACGCCGATCTTCGGCGAGGCGCCGCCGCTGAAGATCGTGCGGTTGATCCCATTGGCGGCGAGCCAGGCGACCATCGCCGCGCGCTTGTGGTCTTGCAGGCGGGCTTCCTGGTCGAGGATGCCGTCGGGGGTGCGGATGTTGAGGCCGCCGGGGGGGAGCTGGTAATCGGCGGGGATGACGGGGGAAACGCGCTCGAGGCGGGCGTCGACGATCGCCGAGGATTCGATGGTGTCCTTGATGCACTTGATCCCGACCCAGACGCCGGCGAAGCGGCTGAGCGCATAACCCAGCGCGCCGTAGTCGAGGATCTCCTGCACGCCGGCGGGCGACAGGATCGGCATCATCACGTCGACGAAGGCGAATTCGGACTGGTGCGCGGTGGTGGAGGACTCCGCCGTGTGGTCGTCGCCCATCAGGGCGAGCACGCCGCCGTGCTTCGAGGTCCCCGCGAGATTGGCGTGGCGCAGCACGTCGCCGGAGCGGTCGACGCCGGGACCCTTGCCGTACCAGAGGCCGAACACGCCGTCGAAGCGGCCTTCGCCGCGCATCTCCGCCTGCTGCGTTCCCCAAAGGGCGGTGGCGGCCAACTCCTCGTTGAGGCCGGGCTCGAAGTGCACTTCCGCCGCGGCGAATTCCTTTTTCAGCCGCACGAATTGCAGATCGAGGCCGCCGACCGGCGAGCCGCGGTAACCGGTGACGAAGCCCCCCGTGTTGAGCCCGGCCGCCTTGTCGCGCGCCTTCTGCATCAGCAGCAGCCGGGCGACGGCCTGGGCGCCGTTGAGCAGCACGGTCGGCTTGTCGAGATCGTAGCGGTCGCTCAAGGCGACATCGGCGAGCGGCTGGCCCGACATGTCGTTCATTTCGTTTCGTCTCCCGCTCGGGCTTTGCGCCTATGTGCGCTCTTGGGTCGCAGGGATCAAGCTGGGCGCCGCCGGCAAGCCGCAGGCCGCCAGCGCCGACGCCATGTGCGGCGGGACCGGGGCCTCGACGACGACCGGCGGCGCGCCGGCTTTGAGCGGGATCTCGACTCGCCTCGCCAGCAGATGCAGCACCGGCCCGTTCAGCGGACGGGCGCCGTAGATGGAATCGCCGATGAGCGGCCAGCCCTCGCTCGCGGCGTGGACGCGGATCTGGTGGGTGCGGCCGGTCAGCGGGCTCATTTCGAGCCACGTCAGCGGCTTGTCGCCGATCGTTGCGCGGCCGAGGACGCGCCAGCGGGTCTGGCTCGGCTGGCCGGCGGGGTCGACCTTCATCCACCAGCCGCGGTCGGGATCGCGGCGGCCGAGCGGCTTGTCGATCAGGCCGCTGTCCTCGGCCGGGCCGCCCTCGACGACGGCCCAGTAGGTTTTGGCGATTCTGCCTTGGCTGAACAGCTTGCCGAGCTTCTCCAGCGCCTTGTGGTGGCGGCCGAGCACGAGGCAGCCGGAAGTCTCGCGGTCGAGCCGGTGGGCGAGCGCGGGCTGTCGCGGCAGGCCGAAACGCAGATGCTCGAAATCGTCCTCCAGGCTCGCGCCGCCCTTGGGGCCGCGATGCACGGCGATGCCATAGGGCTTGTCGAGCACGAGAATCAGGCCGTCGCGATAGAGTACGCGGGCAAGTATGTCTTCTGCGGTCATGGGCGCTATATAGCGGGTTGACGAACAAGGCGCTTGGGAAGGTCGAGGCGTGGACGAGAGATCAGACGACAAGCCGAAGGCCGGACTGTTCCGCCGGCTGTTCGGCGGCGGCGAGGCGATGGCCGAGCCCGCGCCGCAGGCGCCGCCGCCGCCGACCGCGCCCGAGCCGGCGGATGAATTCGATTCGCTGCGCCGGCTGTTTGGCAAGGCGCCCGAGGCCGCTGCGGCGCCGCTCCCGGTCGAGGAGACGCCGCAAGCGGCCGACGCCGAGGTCGTGCGCGGGCTGCTCGGCCGCTGGTTCGGCGTCGGCGAGGACGCCGCAGCGGAGGAAGTGGAGGCCGTGCCGGCGCCGGAGCCGTTCACCGAGGAGGAGCGGCGCAACTGGGCGGCGCGGCTCGCCTCCGGGCTGAGCCGCTCGTCGACGGCGCTGGGGCGCGGCATTTTCGACATTTTCGCCAAGCGCCGGCTCGACGAGGAGGCGCTCGACGACCTCGAGGATATTCTGCTGCAATCCGATCTCGGGCTCGGGCCGGCGAGCCGGATTCGCGAGGCGATCGGCCGCGGGCGCTACGACAAGGGGATCGACGGCGACGAGGTCAAGCGGCTGCTGGCGGAGGAGGTCGAGCGCACGCTGGCGCCGGTCGCGCGGCCGCTGACGCTCGATCCCGCGACGAAGCCGTTTGTGATCCTGGTCGTCGGCGTCAACGGCTCCGGCAAGACGACGACGATCGGCAAGCTGGCGGCGAAGTTCTCCGCCGAGGGCAAGCGGGTGATGCTGGCGGCGGGCGACACGTTCCGCGCTGCGGCGATCGAGCAGTTGCGCATCTGGGCGAAGCGGACGGGGGCCGAGATCGTCGCCCGCGAGCAGGGCGGCGACGCGGCGGGGCTGGCGTTCGACGCGATCACGCGGGCGAAGGCCGACGGGACCGACGTGGTGCTGATGGACACCGCCGGGCGGCTGCAGAATCGCGCCGAGCTGATGAACGAGCTGGAGAAGATCATCCGCGTGATCAGAAAAGTCGATGCGACGGCGCCGCACGCGACGCTGCTGGTGCTCGACGCGACGGTCGGGCAGAACGCGCTGTCGCAGGTGGAGATCTTCGGGCGGGTGGCCGACGTGACGGGGCTGGTGATGACCAAGCTCGACGGGACCGCGCGCGGAGGCATCCTCGTGGCGATTGCGGACAAGTTCAAGCTGCCGGTGCATTTCGTCGGCGTCGGCGAGCGGACGGAGGACCTGGAGCCGTTCACGGCGAGGGATTTTGCGCGCGGGCTGGCGGGGTTGGATTAGGCGTTCACGTCCGTGGCGGCCGCGACGCCGCCGCCCTTGCGCCGCCGCGGCGCTCTGCATAAATCCCAACCTTCGCCATGGAGCCCGCCCCCGATGAGTGACAACCCCAGCTTTCCCGGCTGGCACGCCACGACGATTCTCATGGTGCGCAAGGGCGGGCGCACGGTGATCGGCGGCGATGGGCAGGTGAGCCTTGGGCAGACCGTCATCAAGGGCAACGCGCGCAAGGTGCGAAGGCTCGCCAAGGGCGACGTGATCGCCGGCTTCGCCGGCTCCACCGCCGACGCGCTGACGCTGTTCGAGCGGCTGGAAGGCAAGATCGAGCAGTATCCCGGCCAGCTCGCCCGCGCCTGCGTGGAGTTGGGCAAGGACTGGCGCACCGACCGCTACCTGCGCCGGTTGGAGGCGATGCTGCTGGTCGCCGACAAGCATATCGGCCTCGTGCTGTCGGGCTCGGGCGACGTGCTGGAGCCCGACAGCGACGCCGACGGCGCCTCGACCGCGATCGGTTCGGGGGGCAATTACGCGCTCGCCGCCGCCCGCGCGCTGATGCCGCTGCAACTCGATGCGGAAGAGATCGTGCGCCGGTCGATGAAGATCGCCGCCGACATCTGCGTCTACACCAACACCTCGCTGACCCTCGAAAGCCTATGACCGACCTTTCCCCGCGCGAGATCGTTTCCGAACTCGACCGCTACATCGTCGGCCAGGACAAGGCCAAGCGGGCGGTCGCCATCGCGCTGCGCAACCGCTGGCGCCGGCTCAAACTCGTCTCGCCGATGCGCGAGGAGGTGATGCCGAAGAACATCCTGATGATCGGCCCGACCGGCTGCGGCAAGACCGAGATCGCAAGGCGGCTCGCCAAGCTCGCCGGGGCGCCGTTCCTCAAGGTCGAGGCGACCAAGTTCACCGAAGTCGGCTATGTCGGGCGCGACGTCGAGACGATTATCCGCGACCTCGTCGAGATCGGCATTTCGCTGGTCAAGGCGCGCAAGCGGCGCGAGGTCGAGACGCGGGCGGAGCTGGGCGCGGAAGACAAGATCCTCGACGCGCTGGTCGGGGCGACCTCGAGCGCGGCGACGCGCGATAGCTTCCGCAAGAAGCTGCGCGCCGGCGAGATGGAGGGCAAGGAGATCGAGATCGAGCTGCCGCAGGGCAATAGCGGGCTGCCGATGTTCGAGCTGCCCAACATGCCGGGCGCCTCGGTCGGCGCGATCAACCTGTCGGACCTGTTCGGCAAGGGGGCGCAGCGCACCAAGCCCAAGCGCGTCACCGTCGCGGAGGCGCGCGAGCCGCTGGTCGGCGCCGAGGTCGAGAAGATGCTCGACCAGGATGCGGTGACGCGCGAGGCGGTCGCCGAGGTCGAGAGCAACGGCATCGTGTTTCTCGACGAGATCGACAAGGTTTGCGCGCGCGAGGGGCGCGGCGGGGCCGACGTCTCGCGCGAGGGCGTGCAGCGCGACCTGCTGCCGCTGATCGAGGGCACTACGGTTTCGACCAAACACGGCGCGGTCAAGACCGACCATATTTTGTTCATCGCCTCGGGCGCGTTTCATACCGCCAAGCCGTCCGACCTGCTGCCGGAATTGCAGGGGCGATTGCCGATCCGTGTCGAGCTGTCGTCGCTGACGGAGGAGGATTTCCGTCGCATCCTGACCGAGACCGAGGCGAGCCTGATCAAGCAATATATCGCGCTGTTGGAGGCGGAAGGGGTGCGGCTCAGCTTCACCGACGATTCGATCCTGGCGATCGCGCGGATCGCGGCGAAGGTGAACGGCACGGTCGAGAACATCGGCGCGCGGCGGTTGCAGACGGTGATGGAGCGGGTGCTCGACGATGTCAGCTTCACCGCGCCGGACCGCGGCGGCGAGCAAATAGAGATCAACGGGGCGTTCGTCGACGAGCATGTCGGCGATCTCGCCGACAATGCGGATTTGAGTCGGTTCATTTTGTGAGCGGCGGGTTACAACCTTACCGGCAGCGGGGCGCCTTCATCGTCGGACTTGTCGTAGTGCTCAACTAAAAGTCGAACGTTGGCGGCGCGCGCGTTAGGTCGCCACTTTGCTCGCCATTGAAAAAGGCCGCCCCTGAGGGCGGCCTTCTCGCTTACGCGCTCACTTCACATCGAACCGGTCGAGATCCATCACCTTCGCCCAGGCGGCGACGAAGGCGTTGATGAAGTCGCCCTTCGCGTCGTCCTCCGCATAGGCCTCCGCCGTCGCGCGCAACTGCGAGTTGGAGCCGAACAGCAGGTCGACGCGGGTCGCCGTCCATTTGACCTCGCCGGTGTTGCGGTCGCGCGCCTCGTAGACGCCCTTCTCCGCGCCCGACGGCGCCCAGGTCACGCCCATGTCGAGCAGGTTGACGAACACGTCATTCGTCAGCGCGCCCGGCTTCGACGTCAACACGCCATGTTTGGTCGCGCCGAAATTGGCGCCGATCGCGCGCAGGCCGCCGATCAGCGCCGTCATCTCGGGGATGGTCAGCGTCAGCAGTTGCGCGCGGTCGATCAGCGATTCGTCGGGCGGCGTGCCGGCGTCAGCGGGATACCAGTTGCGGAAGCCGTCGGCCTTCGGCTCCAACCACTTGAACGAGGCCACCTCGGTCTGCTCCTGAGTCGCGTCGGTGCGGCCGGGGGTGAACGGGACCGTCACGTCGAAGCCGCCGGCCTTCGCCGCCTGCTCGACGCCGACATTGCCGGCCAGCACGATCGTGTCCGCCAGCGAGACGTTGGAGCCGCGCCGCGCCTCATCCAGCTTGGCGAGAACCTTGGCCAACTCGGCGGGCTCGTTGACGGTCCAGTCCTTCTGCGGCTCAAGCGCGATGCGTGCGCCGTTGGCGCCGCCGCGTTTGTCGGAGCCGCGGAAGGTCGAGGCCGAGGCCCAGGCGGTCTTCACCAACTGCGCATTGGTGAGGCCAGAAGCCGCGATCTTCTGCTTGAGCGAAGCGATCTCGGCCTCGCTGGGGGCGCCCGAAGCCTTCGGCACGGGGTCCTGCCAGAGCAGCTCTTCGTTGGGTACGAGCTTGCCGAGGTAGCGCGACAGCGGACCCATGTCGCGATGGGTCAGCTTGTACCAGGCGCGGGCGAAGGCGTCAGCGAGCTCGTCGGGATGTTTCAACCAACGCTGGGTGATCTCGGCGTATTTGGGATCTAAGCGCAGCGCGAGATCGCTGGTCAGCATCTGCGGAGGATGCTTGAGACTGGCGTCGTGCGCGTCCGGCACGGCGTTTTCCCCGTTCCAGTCCTTCGGCTTCCACTGCCAACAGCCGGCGGGGCTCTTGGTCAGCTCCCAATCGAACTTGTAGAGGTTCTCCAGGAAATGGTTGCTCCACTTGATCGGCTCCTGCGTCCAGGTCACCTCCAGGCCGGAGCCGATGGTGTGGACGCCGAAACCGCTGCCGTAATTGTTCTTCCAACCCAGGCCCAGCTCCTCGACGTCGGCGCCTTCCGGCTCTGCGCCGACATGCGCCTTGGGATCGGCGGCGCCGTGGGTCTTGCCGAAGGTGTGGCCGCCGACGATCAGCGCGGCGGTCTCGACGTCGTCCATCGCCATGCGCATGAACGTCTCGCGGATGTCCTTGGCGGAGGCGACCGGATCGGGCTTGCCGTTCGGGCCTTCCGGGTTGACGTAGATCAGGCCCATCTGCACGGCGCCGAGGTTGCCGTGCAGCGAGCGGTCTTCGCCGTAGCGCTCATCGGCCAGCCACTCGCCTTCAGGACCCCAGAAGATGTCCATCTCCGGCTCCCAGACGTCCTCGCGGCCGCCAGCGAAACCGAAGGTCTTGAAGCCCATCGATTCCAAGGCGACGTTGCCGGTCAGGATCATCAGATCCGCCCAGGAGATCTTGCGGCCGTATTTCTGCTTGATCGGCCACAGCAGCCGGCGCGCCTTGTCGAGATTGACGTTGTCCGGCCACGAGTTCAGCGGCGCGAAGCGCTGCGAGCCCGACGAAGCGCCGCCGCGGCCGTCGCCGACGCGGTAGGTGCCAGCCGAATGCCACGCCATGCGAATGAAGAACGGGCCGTAATGGCCGAAGTCGGCGGGCCACCAGGGCTGCGAATCCGTCATCAGGGCGTGCAGATCCTTGACCACGGCGTCGAGGTCGAGGCTCTCGAACTCCTGTTTGTAGTTGAAGCCTTTCGGCATCGGGTTGGTCAGCTCGGAATGCTGCGCCAGCATCGCCAGATTGAGCTGGTTGGGCCACCATTGCGAGTTGGTCTTGCCAGTGCGCGCGCCATGCGCGACCGGGCATTTGCCGGCGTTGTCCGTCATCGGGGTCTCCTTTGCGAGCGGCCTCGTCCCTGCTCCCGGCGCTTTACGCGCCGGGCGTGGATATAGGCCTAGCACGGTCCGGCCATAGGCGCTAAGTTGCATTTTCTGATCGCAACGATAGGCTGGGCTTATGCTCAATCTCAGCCTGCGGCAGCTCCGTTACTTCGACGCGCTGGCGCGGCATCGCCATTTCGGCCGCGCGGCGGAATCCTGCGCGATCTCACAGCCGGCGATGTCGGAGCAGATCAAGGAGCTGGAGAGCGTGTTCGGCGCGCAGCTGTTCGAGCGCAGCGCCCGCGCCGTTCGGGTGACGGCGCTGGGCGAAGCGTTGGCGCAGCGGGTGCGCGCGATCCTGGCCGATATCGACGAGCTCGACGCGCTGGCGGCCTCGCATCAGCCGTTGAAACGGCTGCGGCTGGGCGTGATCCCGACGGTCGCGCCGTACTTGCTGCCGGCGGTGCTGCGCGATCTCGGCGCCGCGTTTCCCGATCTCGAACTCCGGGTGCGCGAGACGATCACGGCGCGGCTGACCGAAGAGCTGGCGCAGGGGCGGCTCGACGCCGCCATCGTGGCGCTGCCGGTGGGCACGCGGGCGTTCGCGACGGCGCCGCTGTTCACCGAGGAGTTCGTCGCGGTGCGCCCGGCGGCGCTGAAGGGGACGCCGCCGCCTTGCGTCGAGAGCCTCGCCCAGGAGCGGCTGCTGCTGCTGGAGGAGGGCCATTGCTTCCGCGATCAGGCGCTGGCGTTCTGCGGTCCCGACCCGCTGCGCGCGCGCGAGGCGCTGGAGGCGAGCTCGCTGTCGACGCTGGTGCAGATGGTCGGGGCGGGGCTCGGCGTCACGCTGATCCCGGAAATGGCGATCGGGGTGGAAGCCAGGGCGGCGGCGGTCGACGTCACCCGCTTTCCCGAGCCGCGGCCGTCGCGAACCGTCGGCATGATCTGGCGGCGCAATTCGCCGCTGGGCGCGCAGTTGCGCGAGGTCGGCGAGGTGGTGCGGCGGGCGGGGGTCGCCTGCCTTGCCAGCGCCCCGGGCGAAAGCGACAAATCCGCAGCGCGCAGCGAGCGGCCGCCGGGAGACGCTGCGGCGACGTCCTAATTGTGGTTTGCATTTCGTTAAGCTTTGTGCAACTCTTTCTTTACGTTGCGTGACGGTGCCTCGCCGGCAATATCGGGTGCGGATTTATTGCCATGAACGAACAGATGTTCGCCGGCTTGGACGGCCCCGCACATGGCTTCGGCGAGCTAAGTCCGGCTTATGGCGTGTGGGACTGGGATCTCGGCTGCAACATTATTTATGCCGACGAATCTGCGGCGCGAATATTTGGCGTGGACGCGCGGCTCGCCAAACAAGGCTTACCGCCGGAGACCTATTTCCAGTTGATCCACGAAGACGACAGGCAGATGATCATCGATCATTCGCTGCTCTCGATCTCGACGATTGGCGCTTGCTCCGATAATTTTCGCATCTTCGACGAGGGGGGAACGAAATGGGTGCATAGTCAAGGGCGTTGCTTCGCCAACAGCGAAAACAAGCCCAAGTTTTTTATCGGCCTGGTCGCTGAGATCGGCCAAACTTTCGAGACGGAGCGCAAGGCGTCGTATGGACGCGCCTTGGGCGGGGCCGGCGACGACATCCTTTACCTTTCGTTATACGCCCGGCGGATCGCAGAGCAGACAAATCGGCCGTTCGTGGCGTATCTGCTGGATATGGTGATTGCGGAGGTGACGGACCTCAAAGTCTTGAGCCGTTGTTGAGTGTCATCAAAAGAGAATTCCTCGAATGGCCAATGGAATTGAGAAGCTCCCCAAATTGCCGAAGGGCGCGAGCCGCGCCCAGACCCAGGAATTTTTGTTTCAAATGTTCAAGCAGGGCCATCCGCCGAAGCTGGCGCTCGAAAGCCTGAAGAGCGCACGCGAGATCGCGGAGGCGTCGCGGGCGTTCGGCGCCCGCTCCGAACGCGAATCGAGGCCGCCGGATCGCCTCCGCTGGCGCCAGGAAGAGGATTGACCGGCTCGCAGGCTGCGACTTTGCGTCGCCTTGCAAACCGCCTTGCCGGGTCCGGGGCGGTTTCCGCGGCGCGCCGGATCCATCGCGGCTGGTGCAATCGCCGCCGCTTCGCCTGACGAGCGCGGTCGGCGCATGGCGCCGATGCGGCTTCCCTCTTGCCCCCTGATGCGTCTTGGGTAGGGTGCGGGTCGGAAGGAATCTCGCCCATGTCGCTGTTCGATCTGACCGGAAAAGTCGCCGTCGTCACCGGCTCGTCGCGCGGCATCGGCCGCGCCATCGTCGAGCGGCTGGCCGAGCATGGCGCGCGGGTCGTGGTCTCCTCGCGCAAGCTTGGCGCGTGCGAGGAGGTCGCGGCCGGGATCAACGCCAAGCACGGGGCGGGTACGGCGCTCGCCGTCGCCGCCAGCATTTCGTCCAAACAGGAATTGCAGCATCTGGCGGACGAGACGATGCGCGCCTTCGGGCGGATCGACGTGCTGGTCTGCAATGCCGCGAGCAATCCCTACTACGGGCCGCTGGCCGGCATCGCGGACGAGCAGTTCCGCAAGATTCTCGATAACAACATCGTGTCGAATCACTGGCTGATCGGCATGGTCGCGCCGCAGATGCGGGCGAGGAAGGACGGCGCCATCGTCATCGTCTCCTCGATCGGCGGGTTGAAGGGCAACGCCATCATCGGCGCCTACAACATCTCCAAGGCCGCTGATTTCAGTCTCGCGCGCAATCTCGCGGTCGAGTTCGGGGCCGACAACGTGCGCGTCAACTGCATCGCGCCGGGGCTGATCAAGACCGACTTCGCCCGCGCGCTGTGGGAGAACCCGCAGACGCTCAAACACGCCCTCGCGACCACGCCGCTCGGGCGCATCGGCGAGCCCGACGAGATCGCCGGCGCCGCGGTGTACCTCGCCTCGCGCGCGGGATCGTATATGACCGGACAGACGCTCGTCGTCGACGGCGGCCAGACCATCGCCTGATTGTTGCGGAGCCTGATATGAAAGCCGTGTTGAGCCGCGCCGTCGGCGGCCCCGAGAGCCTCGAACTCGCCGACGTCGCCGATCCCGTTCCCGGCAAGGGCGAAGCGCTGATCCGCGTCGCCGCCTGCGGCGTCAACTTTCCAGACGCGCTGATCATCGAGGACAAGTACCAGTTCAAGCCGTCGCGGCCGTTCTCGCCGGGCGGCGAGATCGCCGGCGTCGTCGAGGCGGTCGGCGAGGGCGTGTCGGGGCTGGAGCCGGGCGCGCGGGTGCTGGCGTCGGTCGGCTGGGGCGGCATGGCGGAGAAGGTCGTCTGCGAGGTCAGGCGGGTGATGCCGATCCCGGAGGCGATGCCGTTCGACGAGGCGGCGGCGTTCCTGATGACCTACGGCACGTCGTATTACGCGCTTAAGGACCGCGCGGCGCTGAAAGCCGGCGAGACGCTGCTGGTGCTGGGCGCGGCGGGCGGCGTCGGCTCGGCGGCGGTGGAGCTGGGCAAGGCCCTTGGCGCGCGCGTCATCGCGGCGGCGTCGTCGGCCGAGAAGGTCGAGGCGGCGAAGGGTTGGGGGGCGGACGAGGGCGTCGTCTACCCCGCCGGGCCGTTCGACGCGCAGGGGCGCAAGCAGCTGTCGGAAGTTTTCAAGGCGGCTTGCGGCGAGAAGGGCGCTGACGTGATCTACGACGCGGTCGGCGGCGACTATTCGGAAGCGGCGCTGCGCGCGATCGCCTGGGAGGGGCGGTTTCTGGTGATCGGGTTCCCGCAGGGGATCGCCAAGTTGCCGCTCAACCTGACGCTGCTGAAGTCGTGTCAGGTGGTCGGCGTGTTCTGGGGCGCGTTCGCCACGCGCGATCCGCGCGCCAATGCGGCCAATACGCGGGAGCTGTTCGCGCTGTACGAGAAGGGGGCGATAAAGCCGCGGGTGTCGAAGACGTTTCCGCTCGCTGAGGCCGGCGAGGCGATCGCCTGGCTCGCCGGGCGCAAGGCGATGGGCAAGGTGGTGGTGACGATGGGGTAAAGCTCAGAGGCCGAGCTCGCTGAGGCGGGGATGATCGTCGGGGCGCCGGCCGAGCGGCCAACGATATCGGCGGTCGGCCTCGGAGATCGGCGCATCGTTGATGCTGGCGAGGCGCCGGCGCATCAGGCCGTTGTCGTCGAACTCCCAGTTCTCGTTGCCATAGGAGCGGAACCAGTTGCCGCTGTCGTCGCGCCATTCGTAGGCGAAGCGCACGGCGATGCGGTTGTCGCGAAAGGCCCATAGCTCCTTGATCAGCCGGTAATCGAGTTCGCGCGCCCATTTGCGGCGCAGGAAGGCGACGACCGCCTCGCGGCCCTGGCAAAACTCGGCGCGATTGCGCCAGAACGTGTCGAGGGTATAGGCGAGCGCGACCTTGTCGGGGTCGCGGCTGTTCCAGCCGTCTTCGGCGAGCCGGACCTTCTGCGTCGCGGTCTCCAAAGTGAAAGGCGGCAGCGGCGGGCGGGGGGCGTCCATCTCTTCTCTCCTTCCGGTCAGATCGAGGCGAGCAGCTTCCTCGCCGCCTTGAGATGCGGGATATCGACCATCTTGCCGTCGATCCCCAGCGCGCCGGCGCCGGGTGAAGCCGCGAAGGCCTCGACGATGCGGCGGGCGGCGGCGATCTCCGCCTCGGTCGGGCTGTAGCAGGCGTTGATGACGGCGACCTGATCGGGATGGATCGCCATCCGGCCGAGGAAGCCGTCGCGGCGGGAGCGGCGGCAGTCGGCCTCCAGGCCGGCAGAATCGCGGAAATCGGCGTGGATGGTGTCGATCGGCGTCGCTTCCGCCGCGCAGGCCGCGAATAAAGCCTGGACGCGGACGATTTCGTAAGGCGGCGTCCAGTTTCCGTCGGGGCCGCGGTTGGCGGTGGCGCCGAGCGCGGCGGCGAGATCCTCGCCGCCCCAGGTGAAAGCCGCGAGCCGGGGATGCGGCGCATAGCTGGCGAGGGCGAACATGGCGCGCGCGGTCTCGGTCGCCACCGGGCAGATCTTCACCGCGCCCGGCGTCATGCCGGCTTTCGTCTCCAAGGCGTCGAGGTAGTGGCCGACGCGCTCGATGTCGGCCGCCCCTTGCGCCTTCGGCAGCATGATCCCGTCGAGACCGGGCTTGACCACTGCGGCGAGGTCTTCGAGCGCTAGCCCGGAGTCGAGCGCATTGACGCGCACGAACAACAGCGGGCGCGGGCCGGGGGCGCCGATCAGCCCGGAGACATGGCCGCGCGCGCGCGGCTTCTCGGACGGCGCGACGGAATCCTCGAGGTCGAGGATCAGCGCGTCGGCGCCCGCGCCGGCGCCGCGAGCGAACTTGCGCTCGGAATCGCCGGGAACGAAAAGCATCGAGCGGAGTTTCATCGAGTTTCCTGCCAGCGTCGAACGGTTTCTGCAGAGGGATGCGCCTCGTCATGCCCGGGCTTGTGCCTGATATCCACGCGGCGCCGCCTCAGCGTCTTATCAGGAAAACTCGCTTCTCTCGCCGGCGTGGATATCAGGGACAAGCCCGGCCATGACGGATGGCGACGGTCTTGCCCCAGCGCGCTCTCCACCTCAATACGTCGCCCGGCCGCCCGAGAGATCGAACGTCGAAGCTGTAGTAAAGCTGTTCTCCTTGGAGACCAGCCAGGCGATCATCGCCGCCGCCTCGTCGACTTCGAGGAAACGGCCGCGCGGGATGCGCACCCGCATGTATTCGATGAACTCCGGCGTCAGTTGTTCGAGGATGCGGGTCTGCGCCGTCGCCGGGGTCACGCAATTGACGGCGATGTCGTAACTCGCCAGTTCCTTGCCGAGCGACTTGGTCAAGCCGATCACCGCCGCTTTGGAGGCGCTGTAAGCGGAGGCGTTGGGATTGCCCTCCTTGCCGGCGACGGAGGCGATATTGACGATGCGCCCGTAGTTGCGCGCCTTCATCCCCGGCACGACGGCGCGGTTGACGTAGAACGTGCCGTTCAGGTTGATGTCGATGATCATTTTCCACCAATCGAGGTCGTAGACGTCGAGCGGCGCGGCGGGGCCGGCGATGCCGGCGGAATTGACGCAAATCGACACCGGGCCGCCCTCGGCCTCCGTGCGCTGCAGCGCCGCGACGACGCCGTGGGCGTCGACGATGTCGACGACCTGCGTGCGCGCCGCGGGCCGGAGCGCGCTTTGCGCCTTTTGCAACTCGCCGGCGTCGAGATCCCACAGGGTGACGTCGGCGCCCGAGGCGATCAGCCGCTTGGCGACCGCAAGGCCGATGCCTTGCGCCCCGCCGGTGACGATGGCGTGCTGGCCGCCGAGATCGATCTGGTTCAAGCCTTCCTCCCGTTATGTTCTTGCAAGCATAGCGCCATGGCGTCCGCGATTTCGGCGCCGCAGCACGCAAAATGAGACTATCCGTCAAATTGTCTCGCGCAAACTCCTCCACCTAGTCTAGCATGTCAGAGCGGCGAACGCTTCCCACGAAAGGGAGCGCGCCGACAAGGGAGGTTGACGCATGTTGAAACACACGCTCGGGCTCGCCGCGCTGGCGGGCCTCCTGATGTCGGGGACGGCGCTGGCGGCCGACAAGCTGAAGATCGGCGTCACCGCGACGCTGGAGGGCACCTACACCATTCTCGGCGTCGACGGCATCGGCGGTTTCAACGCGGCGGTGGCCAAATACGGCAAGACCGCGGGCGGCAGGCCGCTGGAGTTCGTCATCGCCTCGACCGATGCGACGCCGGACTCGGCGGTGCGCGCGGTGCGCAAGCTGATCGAGCAGGACCATGTCGACATTCTGCTCTCGCCGCTGTCGGGCGACGAGGGCATCGCGGTGAAGAATTTTGCTAAGACTCACCCTGAGCTGACCTTCATCAACGCCGCCTCGGGCGCGCAGGAGACGACCTATGTCGACCCGGCGCCCAACTTCTTCCGCTTCAACATGGACGGCGCGCAATGGCAGGTCGGCCTCGGCCGCTACGCCTATGAGACCAAGGGTTATCGCAAGATCGCGACGGTCGGCGAGGATTATTCCTTCGTCTATACGCAGGTGTTCGGGCTCGTGCTGGAATTCTGCGGCATGGGCGGGCAGGTGACCAGCCGCCAGTGGGTGCCGCTCGGCACCAAGGATTTCGCCTCGACCATCGCGGCGCTGCCGGACGACGTCGACGCGATCTATCTCGGCCTCGGCGGCGCCGACGCGGTCAACTTCCTCAACCAGTACCAGCAGGCCGGCGGCAAGGCGCATCTGCTCGGCGGCTCGATCATGGTCGACCAGACCATTCTGTCCGCCAAGGGCAGCGCCAAGAACGCGCTGATCGGCACCATCGCCGCCTCCGGCATGGCCGACACCTGGGAGGATCCGGGCTGGAAGGCGTTCCAGGAGCTGTACAAGTCGTCGACGCCGGCCGACAAGCGGCTGCCGAGCCCGGGACTGCTCGCCACCAACTATTACGACGCGACCATGGCGATGTACGAGGCGCTCAACAAGATCAAGGGCGATCTCGGGCCGAACCAGGACAACTTCAAGAAGACCCTCGCCGGCCTGGAGATCGACGCGCCGAACGGCAAGATCAAGCTCGACGCCAACCGTCAGGCGATCGGCACCAACTTCGTCACCGAAGTCGTCGACGACGGCAAGGGGGCGCTGGTCAGCAAGGTCGTGAAGGTGGTGCCGAACGTGAACCAGACGCTCGGCTACGACCCCGCGGTGTTCGCCAAGATCGGCCTGCCCGGCCGCGAAGTGCCGGAGTGCAAGAAGTATTGACGCTCCATCCGGCCGGCGCCGCGCGGCGCCGGCCTTATCGCTCCGCCCTGACCCGCTCGCCGTCCCCGGCGACAATGCTCTTGCTTTCTCTGTGCGAATGTTCAACCCTGCCGCCATAAGTATAAGCGTCTCGCGGGAGGGAAGGCATGAGCCGTGCGCTCGCCGTTTTTCATGGCCGGTTCGGCCGCGCGACCGTCTATCAGTTGAACCGACCGTTCTCGGTGCATGCGCATCGCGAGGGGCATCTGATCTTTCAGGTCGGGGGAACCCCGGGTTGCATCCGCGTCGGCGAGGAGACGCATCGGCTCGACGAGACCGCGGTGATCGCCGTCAACCCGTGGGCGCCGCACAATTTCTTGCCCACCGACGTCGACGACGGGGCGTTGTTCTTCGTGCTCTATGTCAACGCCGAGTGGTTTGCGCCCAATCCGGGCCGGGCGCTGAGTTTCGGCGCCAGCCGCATCGAGCGCACGCCGGCGATCGCCCGGCATGTGCGGCGCGCGGCGGCGCTGGTGTGCGGGTCGCCTTCGCTCGACGGTCTCGACGCCGAGTTGCGCGCGCTGATCGCCGCCTGCCACGAGGAGAGCTGGCTGCAAGGGCGCCATTTTCCGGAAGCTGCGGGGGTGACGGATTATCGCGTGCGCAAGTCGATCAAGCTGCTGTGCGGGGCGGCCGGGGCGGAAATCGAACTGGACGCGGTGGCGCGTCAGGCGGGGTTGTCGCGGCCGCATTTCTACAAGCTGTTCCGGGCGCAGACCGGCGTCACGCCCAATCTCTATCTCAACACGCTGCTGATGGAGAAAGCGCTCGATGCGCTGGTGACGTCGGAGGCGCCGATCGCCGAGATCGGCGGCGAACTCGGCTTCTCCTCGCTCAGCGTGTTCACGCGGTTCTTCGCCGGCCATGTCGGCATGGCGCCGAGCGACTATCGCCGCGCGGCCAAGGTGCTGAGGGAGTGAGCGCAGCGGCCCGCCGCTCCCCTCCCGCCGGGAGGGTCAGGCAGGGGGCGCGGGCGCGCGCCGGGGAGGCGCTGCAATGACCCGCTTCGTCGAGCGCTACCCGTTCTGGTCGCTGTTGCTGCTGATTGCTCTGGCGATCCTGCTGTGGCTGGTGTTCGCCACCTGGCCGCCGGGGCTCGAACAGGCGATCGGCCGCAAGAAGGTGTTCCTCAACGCCGTGTTCAACGGGATCACGCTCGGCGGGCTGTATTTCCTCGTCGCCTCCGGCTTCACGCTGATCTTTGGCCTGATGCGCAACGTCAATCTCGCGCATGGCTCGCTGTATCTGTTCGGCGGCTACCTCGGCTATACGGTCTCGACCGCGACCGGCTCTTGGCTGCTCGCCTTCGTGGTCGCGTTCGTTGTCGTCGCTGCGGTCGGCGTGCTGATGCAACTGCTGGTGTTCCGCTACATGGAGGGGCAGGATCTGAGGCAGACGATGGTGACCCTCGGCCTCTCCATCGTGTTCGCCGATCTGATGCTGTGGGTGTTCGGCGGCGACTTCTATCAGGTCGCGACGCCGGCATGGCTGGTCGGGCCGATGGAGCTGCCGTTCGTGACGGCGGTGAAGTCCACCGGCGAGACGGTCTATCTGTCGTATCCCAAGGTGCGGCTGATCATCTTCGCCGGCTCGGTGGTGATCGGGATCGCGATGTGGCTGGCGCTGCATCGCACGCGCATCGGCATGATCGTGCGCGCCGGCGTCGACGACCGCGACATTCTCGCGGCGATGGGCGTGCGCATCCAGGCGGTGTTTGTCGGCGTGTTCGCGTTCGGCGCGGGGCTGGCGGGGGTCGCGGGCGTCGTCGGCGGCACGTTCCAATCGCTCGCGCCGGGCGAGGACACGCGGTTTCTGTTGGATTCTTTGGTGGTCGTGATCCTCGGCGGCATGGGCTCGATACCCGGCGCGGCGCTGGGGGCGATCATCGTCGGGCTGTCGGAGCAACTGGGCTCGGTCTATATTCCCTCCTACGCCATTGTCGTGACCTTCCTCATCATGGTGCTCGTGCTGGCCTTGCGGCCGCAGGGCCTGATCGCGGCGCGCTAGGCCATGGCGCTCGTCCAAAACCGCGGCGCGGCGCGCGCCCAGGCCTTCGATTTCGGCGAGCCGGCGCCTTGGATCGTCGCGGTCGTGCTGATCCTGCTGCCGCTGGTCTCCAACGGCTTCTTCTTGAGCGAGATCTTCGGCCAGACGCTGATCCTCGGCGTCATCGCGCTGAGCCTGATGTTTCTGGCCGGCTACGGCGGCATGGTGAGCCTGATGCAGCTGACGATAGCCGGCGTCGCCGGCTACATGTTCGCTTTGTTCGGCGTGTCGGGAAGCCACAACATTTCGTTGAACTGGCCATGGTGGCTGGCGACCCCGATGGCGCTGGCGCTGGCGACGTTGTTTGGAACCGTCGGCGGCGCGCTCGCGGTGCGCACCGAGGGCATCTATACGATCATGATCACGCTCGCGATCGGCGCGGCGTTCTATTTCTTCACCAACCAGAACTACGCCCTGTTCAACGGCCACACCGGCATGAATTCGATCGAGACGCCTTCGTTCTGGGGCGTCGACTGGCGGGCGTCGCTGCCGTTCTATTATCTGACGCTGTTGGTCGCAGGCGCCTGCTATTTCGCGGTGGATTATCTCGGCCGCGCCCCGTTCGGGCTGGCGCTGCAGGGGGTGCGCGACAACCCGCGCCGCATGGCGGCGCTCGGCTTCCATGTCAACGCGCACCGCATCGCGGCTTACGCCTTCGCCGCCTTTCTCGCTGGCCTCGGCGGCATTCTGCAGGTGTGGAACTACAAGCAGATTTCGCCGGGCTCGGTCAGCCCCGACGCCTGCATCAACGTGCTGATCATCGCCGTGGTCGGCGGCGTCACGCGGCCTGTCGGGCCGTTCATCGGCGCCTTCATCTTCGTCATGCTGCGCACCTTCGCGCTCGATTTCCTGCGTGAGATCGGGCTCGACGGCAACCGCTTCCGGCTGCTGATTGGCGTCGGCTTCCTGGTCATCGTGTTCTGGTCGCCGGACGGCGTCATCGGCCTGTGGGAGCGCTGGCGGCGGAGTCACGCTCCGGCGCGGCCTCAAGGAGGCGGCGGCCATGGATAGCGTCGCCCAGCGTCTCGCCAATGTCGGCTCCTCGGCGGCGCTAGAGCTGCGCGGCGTCACGCGCATGTTTGGCGCGCTCGCGGCGCTGAGCGATGTTACGATGACGGTGCGGCCAGGCGAACGCCGCGCCGTGCTCGGCTCGAACGGCGCCGGCAAGACGACGCTGTTCAACTGCATCACCGGCGATTTCCTGCCGACCTCGGGCGCGATCCGCTTCTTTGGCGAAGATGTGACGTCGTTCCCGCCCTACGAGCGCATCCGCCGCGGCCTGCGCCGCACCTATCAGATCTCGTCGCTGTTCCCCGGCCTCACTGTCGAGGACAATATCTATCTGGCGACGCGCGGCGTCTCGCGCGGGCGGTTCTCGTTCCTACGGCCGGGCCTGAGCGATCCGCTCAAGGCCGCGACGCGCTCGCTGATCGAGGCGGTGCATCTGACGCCGGTGGCGCAGCGCAAGGTCGCCGAGCTCGCCTATGGCCAACAGCGCCAGCTTGAAATCGCGCTTGCGCTTGCGGGGGCGCCGCGCTTCATCTTGTTTGACGAGCCGGCCGCGGGCCTGTCGCCGACGGAACGGCGCGAGCTGATCGAGATCCTGACCTCGTTGCCGTCGCACATCGGCTATATCATCATCGAGCACGACATGGACGTCGCCCTGCGCGTGGTCGAGAGCGTGACGATGATGCACAACGGCCGCATCTTCAAGGAGGGCAATCCGCAGGAGATCGAAGCCGACCCGGAAGTGCAGGAGCTTTATCTGGGAGGCGGTCATGGTTGAGCCGCGCTCCGGCCCGCCGATCCTTGAGGTGCGCGGGCTCGACGTCTACTACGGGCGCTCGCACGCGCTGCAGGGCGTCGATCTCTCGTTGACCTCCGGCGTGCTGTCGGTCGTCGGGCGCAACGGCATGGGCAAGACGACGCTGTGCAAGACCGTCATGGGCCTCGTGCATGCGAGCGGCGGCTCGGTGCGCGTCGCCGGCGAGGACATCACCAACTATGCTCCGGCGCGCGTGGCGCGGCTCGGCGTCGGCTATGTGCCGCAGGGGCGGCGGCTGTGGCGTTCGCTGAGCGTCGACGAGCATCTGCGCATGACGGCGGGGATGCGGCGCGGCGCCTGGACGGTCGAGCGCATCTATCAGACCTTCCCGCGTCTGGCCGAGCGCCGCAACAACGGCGGCGGCCAGCTCTCGGGCGGTGAGCAGCAGATGTTGGCGATCTCGCGCGCCTTGCTGACCAACCCGAAACTGCTGATCATGGACGAGCCGACGGAAGGCTTGGCCCCCGTCATCGTCGCGCAAGTCGAGGAGATGCTGGTCCGGCTTGGCGAGGAAGGCGACATCGCCGTTCTCGTCATCGAGCAGAACATCGGCGTGGCGACGGCAGTGGCGGCGCAAGTCGCCATCATGGTCAACGGCCGCGTCAACCGGTTGATCGACAGCGCCCGGTTGGCGAGCGACCGCGAGCTGCAACAGAGATTGCTCGGCGTCGGCCGCCATTCCGACGAGCCGGCCGAAACGGAAGCGGCGGTCGCCGCGGCGCGCCCGTCGGCCGCGTCGGCGCCTGCGCCCGCAGCCGCGCCGACGCGTGTCTATGTGTCAAATCCCGTGCTGCCGACGCGCTGGTCGCAGCCTGCGCCGATAGCGCGCATCGAGGCGGCGGCGCGCACGTTGTCTGTCGGCGTGGCGCGGATCGAGCAGGCGCGTCCGCGTGCGCAAGCCGCCGCGCGGCCGTCCGCGCCGCCTGCGGTGCTGGTGGTTGGCACGCTCGACACCAAGGGCGAGGAGCTGCGGTTCCTGAAGGAGCTCATAACGGCAGCGGGTTTGCGCGCGCGTCTGGTTGATGTTTCGACCTCCGGTCGGCCGCAGAGCGCCGACGTTTCCGCGCAAGAGGTCGCGCTCAACCATCCGCGCGGCGGCTCGGCGGTGTTCTCGGCCGACCGCGGCGCGTCGGTGACGGCGATGGCCGAGGCATTCGTGCGCTGGTTGGCGCGACAGGGCGAACCACTCGGCGTCATCAGCGCCGGTGGATCGGGCGCGGCCTCGCTGGTTGCGCCGGGCCTGCGTTCTCTGAGCATCGGCGTGCCCAAGCTGTTGATCTCCTCGGTCGCCTCCGGCGACGTGGGGCCCTATGTCGGGCCGTCAGATATCACGATGATGTATTCCGTCACCGACGTCTCGGGCCTCAACTCGATCTCGCGTCAGGTGCTCGCCAACGGCGCCAACGCGCTGATCGGCATGGCGCGGGGCCGCATGGAGGCGAAGCCGCAACCGACGCGAAACCTGCCCGCCGTCGGCCTGACCATGTTCGGCGTGACGACGCCGGCGGTGCAGCGCATCAGCGCGGCGTTACGCGACGAGTTCGAGTGTCTGGTGTTTCACGCCACCGGCGTCGGCGGCCGTTCGATGGAGAAGCTGGTTGACTCCGGGCTCATCGCGGGCGTGATTGATCTCACGACGACCGAAGTCGCCGACATGCTGATGGGCGGCGTGCTGCCCGCCGACGAGGACCGCTTCGGCGCGATCATCAGAACCCGGGCGCCCTATGTCGGCTCGGTTGGCGCGCTCGACATGGTCAATTTCGGGCCAGTGGCGAGCACGCCCGAGCGCTACAGAGGCCGCAAGTTGCATGTCCACAATCCCCAGGTGACGCTGATGCGCACGACGGCGGAGGAGAACGCCCGCATAGGCCGCTGGATCGGCGAGCGGCTCAACCAAATGGACGGACCGGTGCGGTTCCTGATTCCCGAGCTTGGCGTCTCGGCGCTCGATGCGCAGGGCCAGCCATTCTTCGATCCGGATGCAGACGCGACGCTGTTCCGCACCCTGGAGCAGACGGTCAGACAGACAAGCAACCGTCAGATCCTGCGCGTGCGCCGCCACATCAACGATCCGGAATTCACCGCCGCCGTCGTCGCCGCGTTCCGTCCGTTGATGGGACGCGGCGAGCGGCGCCGAGCTTCGAGGTAGCCGTGCCCCGCTTCGCCCGCCAGCAGATTCTCGACAAATTCCGCGCCATGGTCGCGCGCGGCGAACCCATTGTCGGCGGCGGCGCCGGCACGGGGCTCTCCGCCAAATGCGAGGAAGCGGGCGGGATCGATCTCATCGTGATCTACAATTCCGGGCGCTATCGCATGGCCGGACGCGGCTCGCTCGCCGGGCTGATGCCTTACGGCGACGCCAACGCCATCGTGCTCGACATGGCGCGCGAGGTAGTCCCTGTGGTCAAACATACGCCGGTGCTGGCGGGCGTGTGTGGAACCGATCCGTTCCGCGACATGGACGTGTTTCTCGACGAGATCGCGCGCGTCGGATTCTCAGGGGTGCAGAACTTCCCGACCGTCGGCCTGATCGACGGGACGTTCCGCGCCAATCTCGAGGAGACCGGCATGTCCTATGCGCTGGAAGTCGAGATGATCGCCAAGGCGCGAGCCAAACAACTGCTGACGACGCCGTATGTGTTCAACGAAGCGGAGGCGGCCGCGATGGCGAAGGCTGGCGCCGATGTCGTCGTCTGCCACATGGGGCTGACGACCGGCGGCTCCATCGGCGCCGACACGGCGCTGAAGCTGGAACAGTGCCCGGATAGGATCGACGTGTGGTCGGCGGCGGCGCTGGCGGTCAACCCCGATGTGCTGATACTCTGCCACGGCGGCCCGATCGCGGAGCCGGCGGACGCGCAGTATGTTCTCAACCATACGCGGCATTGCCACGGCTTCTACGGCGCCTCCTCGATGGAGCGGCTGCCGACAGAGCGGGCGCTGACCGAGCAGACAACAACATTCAAGGCGATCCGCGCCGGCGGCCGCTGAGGGAGGATGCAAATGTCAGGCGCCCTGGTCGGAGAGCTGATCCTCTGGCTCATCGTAGCAATCATCGTCCTCGCGATCGTGGTCTATTTTGTCAACTGGTTGTATCATCGCTCGTCGAAGGAAGTGTCGTTCGTGCGCACGGGCTTCATGGGCGAGCGGGTGGTGATCAACGGCGGCGCCTTCGTGCTGCCGTTCATCCACGACTTCACGCCGGTCAACATGAACGTGCTGCCGATGCCGATCACGCGCTCGAAGCAGGACGCGTTGATCACGCGCGACCGCATGCGCATCGATATCGACGCCGATTTCTACGTGCGCGTGGAGCCGACGATTCAAGCCGTGTCCATCGCCGCCGCGACGCTCGGCCGCCGCACGCTGGAGCCGGAAAAGCTGCACGCGTTGCTGTCAGGCAAGTTCATCTCGGCCTTGCGCTCGGTTGCTTCCGAAATGACCATGGAGGCGATGCACGAGCAGCGCGGCGAGTACGTGGCGCGCGTGAAAGCCGCAGCCGCGGAAGCGCTGGCGCAGAACGGGCTGGAGCTGGAGTCGGTGGCGATCACCGATCTCGATCAGACGGATTTGGAGTTCTTCAACCCTTCGAACCGCTTCGACGCCGAGGGTCTGACCCGGTTGATGGAGGACATCGAAGCCAAACGCAAGCTGCGCAACGACATCGAGCAGGACTCGATGATCAAGATCCGCACCCGCAATCTCGCCGCCGAACGCGAGGCGTTGCAGATCGAGCGTGAGAGCGAGACGGCGCGGCTCGAACAGGAACGTGACATCGAGATGCGGCGGGCGCTGCAACGCGCCGAAGTGGCGCGCGAGCGAGCGCTGCGCGAGACCGAGGCCGAGCAGGCAGTCATCACGTCGAGGGAGGCGATCGAGCGGGCGCGCATCGCCAACGAGAGCGCGATCGCACAAGCACGCATCGCCTCAGACATGGAGACGCGGCACAAGGATATCGAGCGCACGCGCGCCGTCGAGGAGCGCGAGATCCTTGCGCGCGAGGAGATCGAGAAGGCGCGCATCGCCAACCAGCGCGCCATCGACGCCGCCCGCATCGGGGCCGAGCGCGACACGCGCTCGCTGGAGATTGAGCGGATTCGCGTCATCGAGCAGGCGGAGATCGCCTCGCGCGAGACGGTGGAGAAGGCGCGCATCGCCCAGGAGCGCGTGCTGACCGATGCGCGCATCGTTAACGGCGAGGAGACAAGCCGCCGCGAGATTGCGCGAACCCAGGCCGTGGAGGCGGCCGAAATTGCGGCGCGCGAGGCGACGGAGAAGGCGCGCATCGCGCAGGTGCTGTCGCTGGCGGCAGAGCGCATCGCATCCGACGAACAGACAAGGACGCTCGAGATCAAGCAATCGCGCACGCTGCAGGAGGCGGAGATCTCGGCGGGGAAGGCGGTGGAGGGCGCCCGCATCGCACGCGAGCAGGCGCTGTCGGCCGAGCGCATCGCCGCCGATGAAGCGACGCGGCGACTGGAGATCGAGCGCAACCGTACGCTCGAAGTCGCCGCCATCCAGGCGCGCGAGTCAACCGAAGCGAGCCGCATCGCGCAGGAGGAGCGCACGCGCGGTCTGGAGATCGCGCGCGTGCAGGCTGTCGAGGAGGCGGACATCGCCTCGCGCGAGGCGATCGAAGCGGCGCGCATCGCACAGGAGCGGAAGATCGCGCTGGCGCGCATCCTCGCTGATCAGCAAACAAAGACGCAGGATATCGAGCGCGGCCGGGCGTTGGAGGAAGCCGAGATCGTCGCGCGGCAATCGACGCGCGGCGCGCGCATTGCGCAAGAGAGAGCGACGGCCGCCATTTCGATCGCCGCCGAGAGCGAGACGCGGCGGCTGGAGATCGCGCGCAACGAGGCCATCGAGGCCGCGCAGATCGCCATGCAGGAGGCGATAGACGCGGCGCGCATCGCGCATGAGCGCAGGATCGAAGCCGAGCGCATCGCCAAGGACGAGGCGCTGCGGACGTTGGAGATCGCGCGCTCGCAGAAGGTCGAGACGGCGGACATCGCCGCGCGCGAGAACGTCGAGAAGGCGCGTATCGCGCAGGATCGGGTGGTGCAGGCCGAGCGCATCGCGCGCGACGAGGACGTGCGGGCGCGCGAGATCGAGCGCAACCGCGTCAACGAAGCCGCCGAGATCGCCGCGCGCGAAACCGTCGAGACGGCGCGCATCGCGCAGGAGCAGGCGACCGCCGCGGAGCGCATCCGCGCCGAGCAGGCGACCAAGGCGCTCGATATTGAGCGCGAGAGGTTTGTTGAAGCTGCGGAGTTGCAGCGGCGCGACGCCATCGAACGGCAGCGCGTCGGCGTCGATTTGGCGCTGGAGCAGGAGCGCATCGGCTCCTCGAAGACGCGCGAGTTGCTCAACATCGACCAGAAGCGCGCGATCGAGGCGGCCGAAGAGGAGCGCGTCATCGCGCTCTCAGCCAAGCGTGCGGCGCGCATCGACGCCGACCGTGTCGTCAGGCAGGCGGAGATCGCGGCTCAAAGAGAGATCGAGACCGCGGACGTTGTGCGCGAGCAGGCGTTGGAGGCGGCGCGGCTGGAGCGTCGCCGCGCGTTGGAGCAACTGGAGGTCGCCCGCACGCAGGCGTTGCAGGAAGCGGAGATTGCGAGCAACGAGGAGATCGAGCGCGCGCGCATCGCCTCCAACCGCGGCCTCGACGAGGCGCGCGTCGGGCGCGAGCGCGAGCTGCGCAAGTTGGAGGTTACGCGCGAGCGCGAAGTGGAAAGCGCGATGATGGACAAGACGATAGCGTTGTTTCAGAAGTCGCTTGAGGAATCGGCGGCGCAGGTCGAGGCGGAGAACGCGCGCCTGCGCGCCACCGAGGCCGCCGAGCGCGTCATCACGGCGCGCGAGAGCGAGATCGCCAAGCGCCGCCGCACCGTCGAGGTGATGCTCGCCGAACAGCAGGCGGAAGAGACGCGCATCACGGCGGAGGCCGAGCGGGTGCGCGCCGCCGTCGAAGCCGAGGCGCAGAAGCTGCTCAACGAAGCGGAGAACGTGCTGACTGACGAGGCGCGCTATTCGCTGTTCCGCCGCAAGTTGCTCGATCGCATCGAGGGCATCGTGCGCGAGAGCGTCAAGCCGATGGAGAAGATCGAAGGCATAAGGATCATGTCGTTCGATGGGCTCAACGGCGCGCAGGGCGGCGGCGGGCGCAGCGCGACGGACGAGGTGATCGATTCGGCGCTGCGTTATCGCGTCCAGGCGCCGCTGATTGACTCGATCCTGTCTGATATCGGCGTCGAGGGCGGCAGCCTCTCGAAGATGGGCGGCCTTATCCGCGAGGCGCGCGACATGGCGGGAATTCGCAAGGAGACAGCGGGCAAAGGTGCGCCGAAGGCGCCGGCCGGCGACAGCGCCGGCAAGGAGGGCTGACAATGGCGCGTGTCTATGTTTCAACTGTCGTCAATGCGCGCAACGACCGCGTCTGGGCCCGCGTGCGTGACTTCAACGGGCTGCCGAACTGGCATCCCGCCATTGCCGAGAGCCGCATCGAGGGCGGCGAGCCATCTGATAGGGTCGGCTGCGTGCGCGACTTCCGGTTGCGCAACGGCGACCGCATCCGTGAGAAGCTGCTGGGTCTGTCGGACTACGATATGTTCTGCACCTATTCGATCCTGGAATCGCCGATGGGCGTCGAGAACTACGTCGCGACGCTGCGGCTGACCCCAGTGACTGACGGCGACAGAACTTTCATGGAATGGTCGGCCGACTTCGACTGCGCTCCTGAGCGGGAGACGGAGCTCATAAACAACATCGGCGGCGGCGTGTTTCAGGGCGGCTTCGACGCGCTGAAGCGGGCGTTTGGGGGTTGAGCGGTGCCGCACATCGTCAAGAGCACTATCCTCAACTCGCCAACCGGGAAGGTGTGGGAGGCGCTGCGCGATTTCAACGGCCACGACCGCTGGCATCCCGCGGTGGCGACGAGCCAGATCGAGCGGGCGCAACCTTCAGACAAGATCGGCTGCGTACGACGCTTCAAGCTGAAGGACGGCTCGGAGCTGCGCGAGCAGTTGCTGGCGCTGTCCGATCTGGAACAGACGTTCAGCTATTGTCTGCTCGACACGCCAATCCCGATGTTCAATTATGTCGCGCATGTGCGGCTGCTGCCGGTCACCGACGGCGATCGCACATTCTGGCATTGGGAATCTCGCTTCACGACGCGTCCGGCTGACGCCGAGCGGATAACGCGCATGGTTGCGGAAGACATCTACCAGGGCGGGTTCGACGCGATCCGCCGACACTTGCAGGAGGCCGCATGACCAAGCGGGAACGGCGATGCCGCTGAGCCTGAAAGCTTGCGCGACCGCGGCCGAAGCGGTGGCGGCGATGACGGCTGAGCGCGGCGCCCGTTATCTCGGCGGCGGCACGCTGGTGATGCGTGACGTCAACGAGGGCGATCTGTCGTTCTCGACGCTGGTGCGCAGCACGGACCGAGCGCTGACGCGGCTCGAAACTTCCGGGTCGCGCATCGTCATAGGCGCCGGCGTGACCTATGCAGCGATCCTGGCGCAGCGCGATCTCGCATTCCTGCATCCGGTGGCGCGCTCCATCGGCGGGCCGGCGGTGCGCAACATGGGAACGGTCGGCGGCAATCTGTTTGCTCCGTCGCCGTTCGGCGATTTCACGACTGCGCTGCTGGCGCTCGACGCGACCGTGCAAGTGCAGGGCGGATATTCGCCACGCGAGATTGCGCTGGAGGAATTCCTCGCCGCGCGTGAGCGTAACCAAAGTGGGCTCGTGCTGGCTGTCACGGCGCCGCGCCCAGCAAGCGCGGAGGCGTTCCGCTATCTGAAAGTCTCGCGCGTGAAGCCGAAGGGCGCAGCGGTGCTGACGATTGCCGCGCATGTTCCGTTGAGCGGCGGGCGGGTCAACGGCGCCCACATCGCGTTCGGCGCGATGGGCGCGACGCCGCTGCGCGCGAAGGGCGCCGAACGCGCGCTCGAGGGGCGGCCGCTCGACGTGCAGAGCATCGCCGCCGCGGCCGGCTCCGCGCTCGAGGGCCTGTCGCCGGTTGACGATGCGCTGGCGAGCGCCTGGTATCGGCGCGAGGTCGCGGGCGTTCATTTGCGCCGGTTGCTCGGCGGCGGGAGTTGAGCATGATGATCCCTTTGCAGTTCCATCACAACGGCCGCAGCGTCGCGCTGTTCGTTGGCGGCGGGGCCAATCTGCTCGTCGTGTTGCGCGACATGCTGGGCGACATGACGCCGAAGTTTGGCTGCGGCCAGGGCGGCTGCGGCGCCTGCACGGTGCTGATTGATGGTGAAGCGCATCTTTCTTGTCTGACGCTGGCGGCGAGCGTCGAGGGACGCGCGGTTGATACGCTGGACAGTCTGAAGGACGGGCCGCGGTTGCATCCGCTGCAACAGGCCTTTATGGACCGTTTCGCCGCGCAATGCGGCTATTGCACGCCGGGCATGCTGATGGCGGCCAAGGCGCTGCTCGACAGAAATCCGAACCCCAGCCGGGTCGAGGTGGTTGAGGCGATCTCCGGCAACATCTGCCGCTGCACCGGCTACGAGGCGATCATCGACGCCGTGCTCGATGCGGCGCAAAGGCCGCGCGCGCGCGCCTAAGGAGTCTTTCCATGCTGGAGCTGCGCAAGGAATATTTCGCCGACGAGCGCGACGACAATCTCAACGAGATCGGCAAGGGCACGCAGCGCCAGGATATGCTCGGCCATGTCACCGGCGCCTCGACCTACTTCAACGACCACAAGCTGCAGGGGATGCTGCATCTCAAGGTTCTGCGCAGCGCGCATTCGCACGCGCGCATCCGGCGTATCGATCTCAGCGAGGCCGAGCGTTCGCCGGGCGTGCGCCGCATCATCCGCGGCCAGGACGTGCCGCGCAACCTCAACACGCTGCTGTCGCTGATCAACTTCGGCGTCGACGACGAGCCGACGCTGGCGGTCGACAAGGTGCGCTACAAGGGGGAGCCGATCGTCGCCGTCGTCGCCGACAGCCATCGCGAGGCGTTCGAGGCGATCGCGAAGATCCGCGTCGATTACGAGCCGCTGCCGACCGTGTTTGATGTCGAGGACGCGCTGAAGGCGGGCGCGCCGGTTGTCAACGAGACCTATCCGAGGAACACGTTCACTTATCACGAGCGTTACGATCATCAGAAGCTCAGGTTCGGAGACGTCGAGCGCGGCTTCGCCGAGGCCGACCATGTGATCGAGCACCGTTATCAGATGTCGCCGATCGAACATGCGCCGACCGAAACCAACGGCTCCATCGCCGCTCCCGACACCAACGGGCGCTATGTCGTCTACACCTCGACGCAGGCCTTGTTCTTCTCGCTCGACACATGCGCCAAGATCCTCGACGTGCCCTCAAACACGCTGCATTTCATCGGCGGCACGGTCGGCGGCGGCTTCGGCGGCAAGGTCGATACGCTGACCGAGCCGCTCGCCATTCTCGGCGCCATGCTGACGGGCAAGCCAGTGCGCTACATATTTGGTCGCGAGGAGGAGATGCAGTACGGGCCGCCGCGCGGCGCCGAACGCATCTATCTGAAGGACGGCGTCAGGCGCGACGGCCGCATCGTCGCGCGCAAGGTGCGGGCGTATTTCGATAGCGGCGCATACACCCGGCTGTCGAGCTACGCCGTCGTCAAATGCGCAGCGCACCTGCCGGGACCGTATACGATTCCGAATGTCTACGGCGATATCTACTGTGTGTTCACCAACCGGACGCCGGCGACGGCGATGCGCGGCTTCGGCGTGACGGCGATGGACTTCGCGATCGAATGTCAGATGGACCGGCTCGCCGAACTGGTTGGCTTGGACCCGATGGAGTTCCGCATTCTCAACGCCTATCGCGATGGCGACATGAAGGCGCATCGGCGCGAGGCGAAGAACACGGCGCTGGTGGAATGCGTGCAGGTGGCGGCGGAGAAGGCGAAATGGCCGATCCGCGAGGAGTTCCGCCGCATGTCGTCGCGCCAAGGCGTAGCCGCGCCGGCGCCGCGGCGCGAGCAGGCGCCGGCGCCGCGGCCAACCTACGAGCGCGCTCCGGGCTATGAACCGGCGGGGCGCAACGAACCGCCGCCGCCGCCGGCGCCCGCCCCCGCGCCCGCCCACGGCGCGACGCGGTTCTCGTCGGTGTTCGGCACGCGGAGGCGCTGAGATGAGCAAACATCGCGGACGCGGCATGGCCTCGATCAACTATCCCATCGGCATGAATCTAGGCGGCGACCCCAGCCAGGCGCTGGTGCATTCCAACCCGACGGGCAAGTTCACAGTCGCGTTGTCCTCCATCGATCTCGGCCAGGGCATGAAGTCGGTGACCCGGCAGATCTGCGCCGAGACGCTGGGGGTGCCGGTTGAGGACGTGTTTGTCGATACCGCCGACTCCGATACGGGGCCGCATTGCATGGGCTCGTTCGCGTCGCGCGGCACGCATCGCGTCGGCAACGCAGTGGTTGCGGCTGCGAAGGAGGCGCGCGGGGTAATGATGGAGGCGGCGGCCGAAGAGCTGGAAGTCAATGCCTCCGATCTCGAAACCGACGGGCGCGGCAACATTCACGTCAAGGGCGCGCCGCATCGCTCGATCACCACCAAGGAGGTGGCGATGGCGGCGCAGTTCAAACAAGGCAAGACCATTGCCGGACGCGGCATATTCCTTGTGCCGCTGTCGCCGGTCGATCCGGAGACCGGCGAAATGTCGCCAGCCACCTGCTATGCGCACGCGTGTCTGGTCGCCGAGGTGGAGGTCGACGACGAGACCGGCGAGGTGACCGTCATCCGCATGGACAGCGCCTATGAACTCGGTCGCGCGCTCAACCCGCGCTTGGTTGAACAACAGCTCGTCGGCGGCGCCTGGATGGGGATCAGCCATGCTCTCTACGAGACGCCCGAGCCGTACTATCCCAATCCGAAGCATGGTCCGCGCGATTTCGTCGAATATGTGATGCCGGGGCCGGGTGATATCTGTCCGCACGACCTAGCGGTGCTGGAACGTCCGGCGCCGGATGGGCCGTTTGGCGCCAAAGGTCCGGGCGAGATGTGCGCCAATCCCGTTCTGCCGGCGGTCGCCAACGCGATCTACAACGCCGTCGGCGTGAGGGTCGACGAGTTGCCGATCACGCCGGAGAAGGTGCTGCGCGGGCTGAGGGCGCAAGGCGGGGCGAAGCCGAAGGCGAGACGGTAAGCCATGGCGCCGCGGCAGAGTATCGTTGGCATCGACAGCCCCGAGGCGCTGGAGCGGGCGCTGCGCGCGGCGTATTATCTGGCTGATGAAGGCGTGGCGACGGCGGCGTATCTGGCGCTGGCGCTTGGCAAGCCGCTGCTGCTCGAAGGCGCGCCCGGTGTCGGCAAGACCGAATGCGCCAAGGCGATCGCGGCGGTGTTGGCGCGACGGTTGATACGTCTGCAATGTTATGAGGGCATTGACGCCTCCGCCGCGCTGTACGAATGGAACTATCCCAGGCAGATGCTGGCGATCCGGCAGGCGGGCGAGCAGGCGATCGACATCTACGGCGAGGCGTTCCTGATCGAGCGGCCGATGCTCGCCGTGTTGCGCGCGCCGGACTCCACGGTGCTGTTGATTGATGAGATCGACCGGTCTGATCAGGAGTTCGAGGCGTTCCTTCTGGAGTTCTTATCTGACTTCCAGATATCCATCCCCGAACGCGGCACGCTGCGGGCGGTGGAGCGGCCGGTGGTGGTGTTGACCTCGAACCGGACCCGCGACCTGCACGAGGCGTTGCGACGGCGCTGCGTCTATCACTGGATTGACTATCCCGCGGCCGATCGGGAGGCCCGCATCGTGATGATGCGGGCCTCGACAGTCGCTGAGGCGACGGCGAAAGCCGTGGTTGCGGCGGTCGGCAAGCTCAGGCGCGAGCCGGTGAGCAAGGCGCCCGGCATCGCGGAATCGGTGGATTGGGCTGAGGCCGCGACGCTGCTCAACAAGGGCGGCGCGCGCTGGCCAGAGGCGTTCCGGCGCTCGATCGGCGTTGCGCTGAAAGACGAGGAGGATCTGGCTTATGTGCGGCCGCGGCTGGATGCGATCCTGGCGGAGGCGACGGCTTGAGCGAAGCGGGCGAGATTCCACGCGCGGCGCGCGCGTTCGTCGATTTCGTCGCGTTGCTGCGCGCTAATGGTTTTGCCGTCGCGCCGGAGCAGACAACCTCGTATCTCGCCGCGATCTGGTTGCTCGGGCCGCGTTCGCTTGAGGACATTGGGCAGGCGGGGCTCGCTACGCTGGCGCCGCCGCCGGAGCGCCGCGCAGTTTATGATGCGCTGTTTTGTGTCCATTTCCTCGGCGGCGAGGCGTTGGGGGGCGAGGCCGACTCCGATGAGACGCTGAAGGTTCAGGAGGAGCAAGCGGGCCAGGAGGAACCGCTCACCGCCGACGAGATCAACCAATCGGGGCAGGCGGCGTCGCGGTCCGAGGCGGTAGTGGAGCGCCGCTTCAACCAAGCGAACGGCGCCGACGCGTTGCGCAGGCTGTCGCGCGAGGCGGCGCGCCGCTTGCCGCTGCGGCGCGGGCATCGGCGGATGCGCGCCCGGCGCGGGCCGTTCGCCGATCTTAGGCGCGCCTTGCGCGAGAGCGCGCGCAACGACGGCGAGATGCTGCGATTGAGCCGGCTGAGGCGGCGTCCGAAGCCGCGCAAGCTGCTGCTGCTGATCGATGTCTCCGGTTCAATGAAGCAACGCACGGACGAGAACCTTGAACTTGCGCATGCGCTGACGCAGGCGGCGCCTCTGGTTGAAACGTTCACGTTCGGCACCAGGTTGACGCGGGTGACGCGCGCGCTGCGGCTGAAGCGGCGCGAGCAGGCGTTGCGCGCGGCGGGGGGAATCGTCAGCGACTGGGACGGCGGAACGCGCATCGGCGATGCGCTGCAGGCGTTTCTCGCCGTGCCGCGCTTTGCTGGCTACGCAAGAGGCGCGGCGGTGATCGTGATCTCCGATGGTCTCGAGCGCGGCGATGTGGCGGCGATGCGCGACGCCGCGTCAAAGCTGTCGCGCCGGGCGTGGCGCTTCGATTGGTTGACGCCGCTGGCGACGTCGCGCGCCTTCACGCCGCAGACCGCGGGGCTTTCCGCCATTCGGCCGTTCGTTGACGAAATGGCCGCGGGCGGTACGAGCGCCGCCATTGTCGCACATATCCTTTCGCTGCGAACACGGAGGGCGGCGTGACTGCAATCGTTGATGCGCATCATCATATTTGGCGCCGGAGCGATCTGCCGTGGCTGGTCGGGCCGATGCAGCCGCGCATCTTCGGGCCGTACGAGCCGATCCGGCGCGACTATCCGATCAGCGAATATCTCGACGACATCTCAGGCTGTGGCGTCGCGCAGTCGGTCTATGTGCAGACGAACTGGGCTCGCGAGGAGTTTGAGCGCGAAGTCGCGTGGGTGAGCGAGACGCACGCTCGATCTGGTTGGCCGCACGCTATCGTCGCTTACGCCGATATGAGCGTCGGCGACGCGCGGGCGCAGTTGGACCGGCTGGCAAAATATCCGCTCGTGCGCGGGGTGCGCATGCAACTGCATTGGCACGAGAACGCGATGTATCGCTTCGCCGCGCGGTCCGATCTCTGCGAGGATCCTCTCATTCGGAACAACGTGGCGCGGCTTGCGGATTACGGCTTCGCCTTCGATCTGCAGGTGTTCGCAGGGCAGATGGAGGGCGCGGCGCGGCTCGCGCAATCCTGTGCGCGCGTGACTTTCGTGCTTCAACACGCGGGGATGCTGGAGGAGCTTTCGCCGCCTGGGCGCGCAGCGTGGCGCGAAGGCATGAGACGACTTGCGGCGCAGCCCAACGTCGTCTCCAAGCTGTCGGGCCTAGGCACGTTCCTTCACCGCAACGACGAAAGCCACATCGGTGAGGTTGTAGCGGAGACGGTTGGGCTGTTCGGCGCGCAGCGGTGTCTGTTCGGCTCCAACTTTCCGATAGAGAAGTTGTGGACGAGTTATGCGAACCTGCTTGGGGCGTACCGCGGCGCCGTCGCGGGGCTTCGGGTCGATCAGGTCGAGGCGATCTTGGCGGGAACGGCTCGGCGCGTCTACCGGCTGTAGGCGGCGCAGGAAAATCTGAGAACGACGGGGAGGATATATGGCGCTGGAGATCAAGATTCTCGATTACGGCGACATCGAGCTGGAATCGAGCTTTCTCGTGCTCGGCCGCGATTGCGGGCGGACGCGGCGCGTGCTGACGCTCGGTTTCCTGATCATCGGCGGACCGTATCCGGTCGTGGTCGACACCGGCTATCGCTCCAATCAAATCATGGAGACGCTCGGTATGCGGGGTCTTCAGTATCACGAGAACATGATCGAGAACACGCTGAAGCGGCACGGCGTGCGCATGGGCGACGTGCGCTATGTGCTGCATACGCATCTGCACATCGATCACGCCGGCAAGGACGATCTGTTCCCGATGAACACCACCGTCGGCGTCAACCGGCGCGAGCTGGAATATTCCGTCTCCGGGCTCATGCATCCGCAATATCCGGCGCCTGACATCAAGCATCTGATCGACCGGCTGCACACCAAGGGCGCGCTGCGCTTCTTCGATCTGGAGATCACCGGCCCGGCGGAGCTGTTTCCGGGCGTTTATCTGGAGGCGGCGAACGCGCACACGGAAGGCTCTATGAACGTTCACGTTCATACCGCCGACGGGATCGCCACCATCTGCGGCGATGTGATTTACGATTTCAACGATCAGATCGTTACGCCGTTCAACGAGATCCACGATTGCGAGCCGCGCACGACCGGGAACCACGGCACGAGCAAGCGAGCCGAGAAGGCGTCGATCAAGAAGCTGTTGAGCCAGTCGCGCTATCTGTTGCCGGTTCACGACCGGCCGGCGAAGATCGAGGGCGGGCAGGTCGTCGGGCGGCTGCATGATTCCGTGCCGGGGCCGATCACGCAGTCGTTGCCGAAACGCAGCTGGTTTCCCGCTTGATTGGAGGTCGGCATGACCCACACCGCTTTGCGCTCCGAGTTCGAGGAACTTGTCGACGTCTACGCGCCGGTCGGGCAGATCGGCACGGGATTCACTTTCACCGAAGGGCCGATCTGGCATCCGGCCGAGCATTACCTGCTGTTCTCCGACATGCCGGCGGACGTGCGGCGGCGCTGGGACGCGCGCGGCGGCGTCAAGGAGGTGAAGCGGCCGGCGAACAAATGCAACGGCATGACTTATGACGCCGATCTCAACCTGATCGTCTGCGAACATTCGACCTCGACGCTCGTGCGCGAGCGGTTCGATGGACGACGCGAGATCCTTGCTTCGCACTACGAGGGGCAGGAGCTGAACAGCCCCAACGACGTCTGCGTGCATTCGAGCGGTGCGATCTATTTCAGCGATCCCTGGTATGGGCGCATGCCGGTCTATGGCGTCGAGCGGCCGCGGCCGCTCGGGTTCCAGGGCGTCTATCGCGTCCCGCCCGGCGGCGGGGCGCCGAAGTTGCTGGTTGATCGCTATATGTTCGATCAGCCGAACGGGCTGTGCTTCTGTCCCGAAGAACGGCGGCTCTATGTCAACGACACCGTGCAGGCGCTGATCCGCGTATTCGACGTTGAAGGCGACGGGTCGCTGTCGAATGGGCGGCTGTTTGCGACTGGGATCAGGTCGGAGCTGGAGGCGGGGCTGCCGGACGGCATGAAATGCGACGCGCGCGGCAATGTCTGGTGCACCGGGCCGGGCGGGGTGTGGGTGTTTTCTCCTGGCGGAGAGCTGATCGGCAAGCTGAGAATTCCCGAGCAGGCGGCCAATCTTACCTGGGGCGGGCCGGAGTTTCGCACGCTGTTTGTGACGGCGACCCACTCGGTCTACACGGTCCTAACCAAGGTGGGTCCGCGCAACGAGCCATATATGAGAACGGGCGGCGGTGCGCGCGCGGCGGCCGGCGAGGCGGCGCGCGGCGGCGTGGAGGCGAAAGGGGCGAACCTGACCGCGACGGATCTCAGGCTCGATCCCAGCCGTTGCGCGATGCTGATTCAGGATATGCAGAACGACGTCATCATGGACGGCGGCGCGTTCGCCTCGTCGGGCGCGCCGGCGCACGCCAAGGAGCAACGCGTCGTCGAGAACGTGCGTCGGCTCGCGGACGCGGCGCGCGCGCACGGCGTCGTCGTCATCCATGTCTGGTTCGTCGTCGAGCCGGGCGCGCCCGGGGTCACGCTCAACGCGCCGTTGTTTGAGGGGCTTGTCGACTCGAAGGCGATGGTGCGCGGCGGCTGGGGCGCGGCGCCGGTCGCTGGGCTCGAACCTCGCGCCGGAGACTTCGTCGTCGAGAAGATGCGGATGAGCGCCTGGGAGGGCACGCGGCTGGAGACGATCCTCAAGGCGACCGGGCGCGAGTTTATCATCAACACCGGCGCCTGGACCAACATGTCGGTCGAGCACACGGCGCGCACCGGGGCGGACAAGGGGTTTTTTATGGTCACCCCGGAGGATTGCTGTTCGACGATGAATGCGGAGTGGCATAGCGCGTCGATCAACTACGCGATGCAGAACGTCGCGGTGGTGACGAACGCGGATGCAGTGATAGGGGCGCTGGGGCGCGCATCGTAGGAGACGGCGATGCGGGTGTGGGCAGCGCTTTTCGTGCTTTTGGGTTGTAGCGCCGGCGCGGCTGACGCGCAGGAGGCGTCGCTCGTCGGCGCCTGGCGGCTGAAATCCTTCGTGCGCGTGCTTGAGGACGGCAGTCGCTACGAACAACTTGGAAGGCATCCTGACGGCTATCTGATCTATTCCGCCGATGGTAGAATGTCGGTGCTGTTGGTCGACGGCGATCGTATCGCGCCTCGACAGACGCCGCCGACCGAGGCGGAGCGGGCGGCGCTGCACGGCTCCATGCTGGCCTATGCCGGGTCCTACCGCATCGAAGGCGACAAAGTGATTCACCACCTTGAAGTCGCCTGGGATCAAATGCGATTGGGCAGCGATCAAGTGCGCTACTTCAGTATCGAGGGCGACGCGCTGACCCTGCGGACGCCCCGCATGGCTGGGCCTCTCGACGGAAAGTTCGGGCGCGGTGTGCTCACGTTCGAGAGATTTGAAACTCGCTGATGCCGAAGCTGATGCACATAGCCTGTTCGCCGCGCGCCGAGTCGGGTTCGGGCGCGGCGGCGCGGGCTTTCATCGAGCGGTTCCGCGCGGCGCGGCCGGATTACGACATCGATGCGCTCGATCTCTGGCGCGAGACGCTGCCCGAGTTCGACGAGCGGATGATCGCCGCCAAGGACGCGGTGCAGCGCGGGGCGACTTTCACCGAGGCCGAGCGGTCCGACTGGGCAGTCATCGAGCGCATGGCGGTGCGCTTCTCGCTCGCCGACCGGGTTCTGATCTCGACGCCGATGTGGAATTTCGGGCTGCCGTACAAGCTCAAGCACTATATCGATCTCATCAACCAGCCGAAGCTGACGTTCCGCTTCGATCCCGCGGTCGGTTACATTCCTTTGCTGAAGGATCGGCCGACGGTCGCCATCGTGGCGAGCAGCGGCGATTTCGTCACCGGCTACAACCGCGGGCGCGTCGACATGGCGACGCCTTATTTGCGCGAGGCGCTGCGCTTCATGGGCGTGCGCAGCCTCGACATCGTGCGGCTCGGCCCGACCGCGGGGCCGGCCGAGACGAGCGCGACCGCGCGCGAGGCGGCGCATCGGCGACTGGCCGAGATCGCCGCGCGGTTCTGAAGCTCGGGAACTTGGGCGGCCGGGCGAGCGTTGCCCGGGAGCGCGCGTCGCGCCAACCCAGGAAATCCCATGAGCCACCGCGATGTCCCCCGCGAAGCCGAACCCGCGCCGGGTACGGTGCATTTTTCGCACCCCGTCGGCGGCTGGGGCTCGGTGGAGGGGATCGCGCGCATCGAGGCGATTGCGAAAGCCGGACCGGGGGCGGTGGAGACGCTCGCGCGGCAGAACAAGCCGGGCGGCTATATGTGCTCGTCCTGCGCATGGTCGAAGCCGCCGCAGCCGCATGTCGCGGAGTTCTGCGAGAGCGGCGCCAAGGCGACGATCTGGGACCTGACCAGCGCCCGCTGCGGGCCGGGCTTCTTCCGCCGCCATCGCGTCGCCGAACTGGCGGGCTGGAGCGATCACGAGTTGGAGCGCGAAGGCCGGCTGACGCATCCGCTGCGCTACGACGCGGCGAGCGACCGCTATCTGGAGACGAGTTGGGCGGAGGCCTTCGCCACGATCGGCGAAAGCTTGCGCGCGCTCGAACCCAAGACGACGACGTTCTACGCCTCGGGCAAGGCGGGGCTGGAGGCGGCCTATCTCTATGCGCTGTTTGCCCGCGTCTACGGTCACAACAACCTGCCCGACAGCTCGAACATGTGCCACGAGACGACCTCGGTCGCGCTCAAGCAGACGCTCGGCTCGCCGGTCGGAACCTGCACCATGCAGGATTTCGAGCATTGCGACGCGATCTTCTATGTCGGGCAGAACCCGGGCACGAACTCGCCGCGCATTCTGCATCCGCTGAAGGACGCGGTGCAGCGCGGCTGCGAGATCGTCGTATTCAATCCTTTAAAGGAGCGCGGGCTGATCGAGTTCGCCGATCCGCAGAACCCGTGGCAGATGACGGTCGGCAGGTCGACGCCGCTGGCGAGCCAGTATGTGCAGGTGGCGTCGGGCGGCGACATCGCGGCGCTGTCGGGGGTCGCCAAGCATGTGCTGGAGCTCGACGCCGCCGACCGCGCGGCTGGCGGGGCGGGCGTGCTCGACCGCGTGTTTCTCGCCGCGCATACGCACGGTTTTGGCGAGTGGCGCGCTGCGATCGAGGCGCTGGACTGGGCCGAGATCGAGGCGGCATCCGGCGTCGCCCGCGCGGAGCTGGAGCGGGCGGCGGGCGTTTATGTGCGCGCCAAGGCGGTGATGGGCGTCTACGGCATGGGGCTGACGCAGCACGTGCACGGTTCGCAGGCGATCGGCGCGCTGGTCAATCTGCTGCTGCTGCGCGGCAATATCGGACGGCCCGGCGCGGGCTGCAATCCCGTGCGCGGACATTCCAACGTGCAGGGACAGCGCACCGTCGGCATCACCGAGAAGCCGGAGCTGGCGCCGTCCGCCAAATACCGCGAGCTCTACGGCTTCGAGCCGCCGGCCGAGAAGGGCCACAACACCACCGAGTTCATCGAGAAGCTGCTGAACGGCGAGGCCAAGGGATTCATCGGCCTCGGCGGCAACCTTGCGCGCGCGGTTCCCGATTGGGACCGCGTCGCCGGGGCGTGGCGCGGGATGGAGCTGACCGTGCATGTCGCCACACGGCTCAACCGCACCCATCTGCTGCCAGGCAAGGCGTCGTGGCTGCTGCCGTGCCTCGTGCGCGCGGAGGAGGACCTGCAGGCTACGGGAGCGCAGCAGGTCAGCATGGAGGACAGCTTCAGCCACGTCTATGGCTCGATCGGGCGACGCGAGCCGGCGAGTTCGCATCTGCGCTCGGAGACGGCAATCGTCTGCGGCCTCGCCAAGGCGACGCTGCCGGAGAACCCGCGTTTGAGCTGGGACGCATGGACGGACGATTACCGGCTGATCCGCGCCCAGATCGAGAAGACCTGGCCGGACATGTTCGCCGACATGGAGCGGCGGATGAACCAGCCCGGCGGGTTCTATCGCGGCAATCCCGCGCACGACCGCATCTGGAAGACGAAAAGCGGCAAGGCGGAGTTCACCACGCCGTCGACGCTCGACGCGACGGGGCTGGAGAAGCGGCCGGGACGCTACCGGTTGATCACGCTGCGCTCCAACGATCAGTTCAACACGACGATCTATGGCTACAACGACCGGCTGCGCGGGATCGAAGGCGAGCGCGACGTCGTGATGATCTCGCCGGCCGACATCGAGGCGCCGGGGCTCAGCGAGGGGCAGCGCGTCGCGCTGGTCACCGATCTCGACGATGGCGCAGCGCGGCGGGTCGACGGCCTCAAGGTGATCCCGTACGATCTGCCGCAGGGCGCGGTCGCCGGCTATTATCCGGAGCTGAACGCGCTGGCGCCGCTGTCGCGGCGCGATCTCGCGTCGGGAACGCCGGCGGCGAAGGCGATTCCGGTGCGGGTGGAGAGCTAGCCGCGTCGGTGACGCCAGAAGGGGAGGGGCGAGCGTGTCGCCGCGCCTACTTGCCGCCTTCGATCTCCACGAAAACCTCCCACGGCTCCAACACCGTGTGAGCTTTCGCCCCAGCCTGGATTTCCGGAGACGACATCGCCGCTTGCATTTTCTGAAGGTCGACGCCCTCGCTGACGATAGCGACGCGGTTGGACCCCTCCTGCCGATAGATGCGGTAGCCTGAGCAAAAAGGCGCAAACATTTTTTCGCGTTCTTTACCGCCCGCCAGCCAAACGTCCATGTTTCCCACTCCGTGGGTCACTATGACTCTCGCCATGCGCCTAGACTCCCTTGGTGAACCCAGTTCGAAAGCGTAGGGCTTCGCAACGCGCGGCGGCGCTCGTCGGCCTTCCGTCCTACTTCGGCAGCGCGTAGGCTGCGTGGACGACATAGACCCACTTGCCGTCCCGCTTCTGGAACACATCCGCCTCGTAGATGTCGGCGCTGAAGGCGGGGAACTTTTTGAAAGTCGCCTCGGAGCGCGCGACGCCGGTGGAATAGGCGATATCGCCCTTGACCTGGACGTTGGGACCCTCGCTCGACGCTGCTGAAATCGCCGAAGCCGCCGCGAACAGATCCTCGAAGTTCTTGCGCGTCCCCGTCCAGCCCAACGTCGTCGACTTTGCGTTCGGCTCCTTGTCCATGACCGTGTCGTCGTGAGCCCACAGCGCCTCCATCTTGGCGACGTCGAGCGAGGCGAGCGCCTGGTGGAACGCGGCGATCGTCGCCTTCACGTCGGCGCTGTCGTCGGCGCGCGCCGCCCCGCCGCCGGCGACGAGACAGACTATGGCGATTGCGGTCGATCGGAAAAAACGCGATGAACCAAATAAGTTCATGGCCGTCTCCTCTATCGAGGGCGTGGGCCTTGACCAGCCCTTTCCCCGGTCTCATCGTGCTATACTGCTCCCCTAGCGTCAACTTACTCCAGCGATTGTACGGGGCGGCGACGGATCACAATAAAGTCAGTCTAAATACATTAGAAAACTGCATTTGGCCCGCTGCGCATGGCGAAAGCTTCACGGCCGCTTCGCCGTCTACTCCAGCGGCGCCGGTTTGACCTCGAAACTGGCCCGACCCGGCGGCGTCTCCACTCTCGGCTTGATCGCCCCGACCGAGCGCGCCGTCTCCGAGCGCCAGCCGACCGGCGCCTCCTCGGTGGGTCCCCGTCCCGGCCCCGCTTCGATCTGCACCACGCGAAAGCCGCGCGACTTCAGCTCGGTGAGAAATCGCGGCAGCATCGCCGCCGTCCACGGCTTGTCGTCGTGCAGCAGCAGCATGCCTTTGCGCGCCTTTTCGAGCCGGCCGAGCATCAGCTTCAGCTCCTGGTCAGGCGTCATCGCGATCCAGTCGGACGCCCACAGGTCGACGCTGAAAACGGCAATATTGTTGGCCGCGAACCAGTCGCGCAAATCCGCGGTGTCGGCGAAGCCGGGGAAGCGGAAGAACGGCGCGTGCAGCTTCAGCTTGGCGAGGTCCGTCTCAGCCTGCCCATAGGCGGCGCGCTCGACGGCGACGATCCCCTTGAGAATATCGGCGCGCGCTTGCTCCGGCGGCATGTAGCGCAAAGTCGGCTGCGGGTGGGTGTAGGTGTGGAAGGCGACGTTGTGACCCTCGGCCGCCTCCCGCTTGGCGAGATCGGCTGCGGCGTCGACCTTGGCGCCGATGGCGAAGAAGGTGGCGCGCACGCATTGGGCGGCGAGCGCGTCGAGGATCTCGGGCGTGTAGACGGGGTCGGGGCCGTCGTCGAAGGTCAGGATGACCTCGTGATCCGTCAGCGGCAGGGTGGCGTGATAGGTCTTCCAGCCGACCTCAAGGCCACCCTCCGTCCCGACCTTGAGCACGCGCGATACGCCGAGTTTATCCGGTCCGCATTCGGCGGCGATTGCGGCGACCGGCAGGCAGGCGGCGCCGATTGCGGCGATTGCGCGGATTAACCATGGCCTCATTTTCGCTTACCTTTCGCGAATCCTCTCGACGCGTCAAGCTGGACGCGTTAACGCTTGCTTACGTCTGAAGGTCTAGTTTCCGCGTCAGCCTCTAACTGTCGCAAAACCTCATGCCTGTGTCCGCATACCTTTCGCGTTTCCTGCTTTTGGCCGGGCTCGGCCTCGCCCTCGCCGGCTGCGGCGGCGGGGTGGACAACGATCCCGTCGGCTTCGTCGGCGGCGCGCCGGGGGAGGCGCTGCCGCGCGACTATCCCATTCACGGCATCGACGTCTCGAAGTACCAGGGCGACGTCGATTGGAGCGCGGTCGCCGGCAGCGGCGTCAAGTTCGCCTGGATCAAGGCGACCGAGGGCGGCGATCACGTCGACGCCAAGTTCCAGGCCAATTGGGAAGGCGCCAAGGCTGCCGGCGTCGCCCGCGGCGCCTATCACTTCGTCTATTGGTGCCGGTCGCCGCTCGAAGAGGTGCGCTGGTTCGAGCAGAACGTGCCGGTCGAGGCCGACGCGCTGCCGCCGGTGCTCGACGTCGAATCGGATTCCGAATCCAGGACCTGCCACAAGTACCTGGAGCCGCAGCAGACCGCCGCCGACATCAAGATGATGCTGAAACATATGGAGAGCCATTTCGGCAAGAAGCCGATTATCTACACCTCGGTCGACTTCTATCAGGCGATCCTCTCGCAGGGCGATTTCTCCGGCTACGCGATGTGGGTACGGTCGACGAAGTACCACCCGAGCGTCAAATACGGCTCGCAGCCGTGGGCGTTCTGGCAGTATCAGGCCGACGGGCGGATACCCGGCATCGCCGGCAAGGTTGATCGCAACGTGTTCTACGGCTCCCGGGACGAGTGGGACAAGTTCCTCGCTTCGCAGGAAAAGTGAGCGGGCCTGAAATCCGCGACGCCGCCACGCTGATTCTGATCGAGCGCGACGGCGGCGGCTGCAAGGTGCTGATGGGCCGGCGCCATGCGGGGCATGCCTTCATGCCCGATAAGTTCGTGTTTCCTGGCGGCGCGGTCGATCCGCAGGACGAGCGCATGGCCATCGCCGGGCCGCTCGACGAACGGGTCGCGGCGAAGCTGCTGATCCAGACCCGGCGCAAGTCGCAGGATTACGCGCGCATGCTGGCGCTGGCGGCGATCCGCGAGACCTTCGAGGAGACCGGGCTTGCGCTCGGCGTCGTCGATCTCGGGGCGCCGCCGGAGCCGCCGCACGGGGTGTGGACGAAATTCGCCGAAACGGGGGTGTTTCCGACGCTGGAGGGGCTCGATTTCGTCGCCCGTGCGATCACGCCGCCGGGGCGGACGAAGCGGTTCGACGCGCGCTTCTTCGCAGCAGACGCAAAATGGATCGCCCATCGCGGCGCTGGCGTCGTGCATCCCGGAGCGGAACTGACGGAGCTGGTGTGGGCGCCCCTCGACGAGGCGCTGAAGTTGGAGTTGCCGAGCATCACCCGCGCGGTGCTGGGCGATCTCGCCGCGCTCGGGCCGGGGCCATGGGACCGCGCGCGGCCGCGCCCGTTCTACCGCATGGTGCGGGGCCAGCACACGCGCGAAGAGATCTGACGCGGCGATGAGCGCCCTGACGCTGTTCGGGCTGTTCGCGGTGTCGGCGATGCTGGCGACTTACGCGCTGGAGGAGCGCAGCCCCTGGTTCGTGCTGGGCTTCGCCGGAGCTTGCGCGCTCGGCTCGGCCTATGGCTTCCTGCAGGGCGCGTGGCCGTTCGGGCTGGTCGAGGCGATCTGGTCGGTCGTGGCGTGGCGGCGGTGGAGGAAGGCGGCGAAGGGCTGATTACGCCGCCAGCGGCAGCGTCGGCTTGGGCGGGGCGAGCCGGCCGGCGAGGTCGAGCAGCGCCAGATGGTAGCCCATCGACACCCGCGGCATGCGGTGGAAGCGATCGACGACGATGCTCAGCAATTCCTGCAGGGTGCGCGCGTCGGCGTCGGCGACGCAGTCGAGGTCGAGATCCTCCTGCGCCAGCGCGTCGACGAGATCGGTGCGGCGAAGCTCGAAGGATTTGAGGTCGCCCTCGATCAGCGCCCGCCAGACGCGAGCGTGCAGCCGCGCCAGCCGCCAGACGATCTTGAGATCGCTGACATGGGCGCCATAGGCCTCCAGCATGCGGTCGAAGATGATCGGGTCGGCCCATTCGAGCAGGCCGGAATAGCCGTCGGAAGCGTTAGCGGTCATGGCGAGATCCGAAGCGGCGCGGGACGCGTCCTATCGAACCATTGTCGCCCGCTATGGTTAACGCGTCGTTAACGTGGGGGCGTTGACGCCGAAGATTGCGTAAAACGCCAACGGCTTAACCCTGTTTCAGGCGAACTCCTTCGGCCGCCCCTTGCGGGCGAGCGCGTCGAGCACGGCGTTGATCATGCCGCTTTCCTCGGCGCCGTAGAAGGCGCCGGCGACATCGACATATTCCTTGATCGCCGCGCGCGCCGGCACGTCGGGGCGGGAGCGGATCTCGTAATAGCCGGCGCGCAGGATCGCCCGCATCAGCGCCTCGACCCGCTTCAACGGCCAGCCCTGGCTCAGCGCTTCGTCGAGCGTGCGGTCGATGGCGACCTGATCCTTCAGCACGCCGGTGACGATGTCGCGGAAGAACGCGCCGTCGGCCGGGTTGTATTGCACCCCCTCCACCTCCCGGCCGATCCAGTGCGACTCGAATTCGGCCAGCACGTCGGGCAGTACGGCGCCGCCGACCTCCATCTGGTAGAGCGCTTGGCTGGCGGCGAGCCGCGCCGCCGATCTCTGTGTCGCCCGGCTCATGCCAGCGACCGTTTCAGCGCGGCGACTGCGAGTGCGGCGCGGGCCGCGTCGCCGCCCTTGTCGCCGCGCGCGGGGTCGGCGCGCTCCTCGGCCTGGGGCATGTCCTCGACGGTGAGGACGCCATTGCCGAGCGGCAGCTTGCGCGCCACGCTCATGTCCATCAGCGCGCGCGCGGATTCGCCGGCGACGATCTCGAAATGGTAGGTCTCGCCGCGGATCACGCAGCCGAGCGCGACGAGGCCCTCGTAAGTGACGCCCTTGTCCGCCGCGGCGTCGAGCGCGATCGCGGCGACGGCGGGGATCTCCAGCGCGCCCGGCGCGGAGACGAGATCGAAGGTCGCGCCCGCGGCGTCGAACGCTGCGCGCAGGCCGGCGAGCTGCATCGCGCCGACGGCCTCGTAGTAGCGCGCCTCGACGACAAGGAAGCGCGCGCCATGCAGGCGCGGCGGTGGGGACGCTTTGCGTTGATGTTCGGCCATGGCTCGGCTTGAGGCGACAGAAGGGGGGCACTCCTAGAGGGCGGGGCGGCGCGGCGCAAGCCAAGCCGTCGGCGACCGCAAGGAATCGTTATCGCCAGCGCGCCATGGCGGCGCGCCTGCCGCCGCTGCAAAGCCGCCGGCGCGTGCGGCGATCCGCCGCTGGACGGCGCTCAGAGCTGGGTGACGTCGCCGAAACTGAACGTCTGCCCGGTGGGGTTCTCGCCGATGCGCAGGGTCTTCGGGTTGGGGAAATGGTACGGCGGCACGGGCAGGTTGTAGGGGGCCGGGACGCCCTCGAAGACGCGCCCGGCCAGATCGTATTTCGAGCCGTGGCAGGGGCAGAACCAGCCGCCCGGCCAGTCGGTGACGCCGGGAAGCGAGCCGGCCTTGGGGAAGAAATTCGGGATGCAGCCCAGATGCGTGCAGACCCCGACCAGCACCAGATATTCCGGCTCGAGCGAGCGGCTCCAGTTGGCGGCGTAGGGCGGCTGCTGCATCGCCTTCGAATCGGGATCGCGCAGACGCGCCAGCAGTTGCGGTTCGCGCAGGGTTTTCAACGCCTCGGGCGGGCGGCGGACGATGAACACCGGATGCTCCTGCCATTTGACGACGATCTGCTGGCCGGGCTGAATCGGCGTCAGATCGACGTCGAGCGGACCGCCGCGCGCGATCGTCTCGGCGTCGGGGTTCATCTGGTCGATCAGCGGCCAGACGGTCGCGGCGGCGCCGACGGCGGCCACGGCGCCGGTCGCCAGATACAGCATATCGCGCCGGCTCGGCGGAACGGCATGATGATCGGTTATCGTCGCATCCGCCATTCGCGTCTCCCTTGCGCCTCGTCAGGCTTGAAATTGTCGCGGAGTCGCTTCACAAACCCCGGGAAACCGAGGGGGTTCCATGCCGCTCTACGCTTACGCCTGCCGCGACTGCGGCGACAATTTCGAGACGCTGGTGATGTCCGGGGAGACGCCGGCCTGTCCGGCCTGCGCCAGCGAGAAGCTAGACCAGCAGATTTCGCTGATCGCCCAGCCGAATCGCGGCGGCGACGCGGCGCCGGCCTTCGCGGGCTGCTCGGGCGACGAGGCGGGCGTCTGCTGCGGCCGCTGTCCGATGGCGGACGCTTAAGGCGCGAACTTCGCCTTCAGCGCCGCCACGATGTTGGGCGGCGCGAACGGCGCGACCTCGCCGCCCATCTGCGCGATCTGGCGCACCAGCGTGGCGGTGATCGGCCGGACCGGCGACGAGGCGGGCAGGAACACCGTGCGTAGCTCCGGCGCCATCGCGCCGTTCATGCCGGCCATCTGCATCTCGTAGTCGAAATCGGTGGAGTCGCGCAGGCCGCGCACGATGATGCGGGCGCCCGCCGCCCGCGCCGCCTCGATGGCGAGGCCGTCGAAAGCGACCGCCTCGAGCTCGCAGCCCTCGCCGGCCAGCGCCTCGCTCGCGGCCTCGCGGATCATCGCGAGCCGCTCCTCGACGGTGAACAGGCCCGCCTTGGTGGGATGCGCGCCGACGCCGACCACAAGCCGGTCGCACAAGGCGGCGGCGTGGATCATCACGTCGAGATGGCCGTTGGTCATCGGATCGAACGACCCGGAATAGAACGCGATACGCGGCATGGCGCGTGGGTTACCGGCTCCGGGCCAGAGCGGCAAGGGACATTTGCGCCGTGGCGCGCTATGAGATCGCCGACAGGGAGGACCTCGAAAGTGAACGCCGAAGAACTCCGCGCCATGCAGGCGCCGCTGAAGGACCGTTACCGCAGCGACGCGGGCGCCGCGCGCATTACGCTCAAGGCCCGCGGCGCGCTCGACGAGGCGCATATCGCGTGCAAGATCGAGACCGGACGCGCGCTCGCCGTCGCCGGGCTGCATCCTTTGACCGGCGGCGGCGGGCTGGAGCTGTGCTCCGGCGACATGCTGCTGGAGGCGCTGGTCGCCTGCGCCGGCGTCACCTGCAAGGCGGTGGCGACGGCGCTCGGGATCGCGCTGCGCTCGGGCGAGGTCAGCGCCGAGGGCGATCTGGATTTCCGCGGCACGCTCGGCGTCGACCGGCAGGCGCCGGTCGGGTTCGAGGCGATCCGGCTCGCGTTCAGGCTGGATGCGGACGCGACGCCGGAGCAGATGGAGACGCTGATGAAGCTCACCGAGCGCTATTGCGTGGTGCTGCAGACGCTGAAGAACCCGCCCAAGCTCACCGCCGAACTCGCCCGCTGACATGCTGCGGTTTTTCGTCCGTGCGCTCGGGCTCTTCGCGCTGGCGGCGGCCTTCGCCTCCGCCGTGCGCGATGGCGCGTATTCGATCGCCAACAATAACCTGCGGTGGGAGCCGCTCGGGACCACGCTGGCGCGGCTGGCGCCGGCGAAAATGGAGCAACTGCCGGCCGCAGCGGCGAAAATTCACCCGAAACTGTGGGACCCGGTGTTGATTGACGTGCTGTGGGCGCCCACATCGGTCGCTCTCGCCGTGATCGGGATCGCGCTCATGGCGCTGGCCTCGCTCGGGCGCGGGCGCCGCCGGTAACAGCACGGCCAGGCGGCGCGAAGTGAGCTCCGAAGGAGACCGGACATGTTCAATTTCTTCTCCAAGAAGACCCACATGGTCGAGCCCGCGCAGGCGTTGCCGGGACGCGACCGGCCGATTGCGACCGCCGTCAGCCACTTCGTCAACGGCAATCCGCTGAAAGGCCCTTACCCCGCCGACACCGAGCAGGCGATTTTCGGCTTGGGCTGCTTCTGGGGCGCGGAGCGCAGGTTCTGGCAGGCGGGGCCGGGCGTCTATGTGACCGCGGCCGGCTATGCCGGCGGCATTACGCCCAATCCGACCTACGAGGAGACCTGCACGGGGCTGACCGGGCATACAGAAGTCGTGCTGGTCGTGTTCCGCCCGCGCGAGATCGGCTACGACGACCTGCTCAAGATCTTCTGGGAAAGCCACGACCCGACGCAAGGGATGCGTCAGGGCGGCGATGTCGGCACGCAATACCGCTCGGCGATCTTCGCCACCAGTGACGCCCAGCTCGAAGCGGCGCAGCGTTCGGCCGAGCGGTTCGGGCAAGCGCTGAAGAAAGAGGGCTTCGGTGCGATCACCACCGAGATCGCCAAGGCGGGGCCGTTCTACTTTGCCGAGGATTATCACCAGCAATATCTCGCCAAGAACCCCGGCGGCTATTGCGGGCTCGGCGGCACCGGCGTCTCCTGCCCGGTAGGCGTGGGGGTCGCGGGCTGAGCATTGACGCTGAGACGACGCGCGCCGCAGCCCTGGCGCAGGTGGCGGCGCGGCTCGCCGCCGCCGGCGTAGAGGACGGCGCGCGAGAGGCGACGTGGCTGTTGCGCCGCGCCGCGGATCTGAGCGCCAGCGCGCTGATCGCGGCGCCCGAGGCGCCTCTCGGGGCCGCGGCGGAGCGGGTCGAGGCTTTCGCACGGCGGCGCGAGGCGGGCGAGCCGCTGGCCCGCATCGAGGGCCGCCGCGCGTTCTGGCGCCAAGAGTTCATCGTCACGCCCGACGTGCTCGATCCGCGCGCCGACACCGAGACGCTGGTCGAGGCGGCGCTGGAAGCTTTTCGCCCGCGTCGCGCAGAAGCCCTGCGGGTGCTCGACTTCGGCGTCGGCTCCGGGGCGATTCTCGCCGCGCTGCTCGGCGAATGGGCGAACGCCAGCGGGCTCGGGATCGACGCCAGCCCGGCCGCGGCGGCGGTGGCGCAGAGCAATTTCGCGGCTTTGGGATTGGCGCAGCGGGTGCGCGTGCGCGTGGGGCGTTGGGGCGAAGGGGTCGCGGGCGGCTACGACGCGATCGTCTCCAACCCGCCTTACATCCGCTCGGACGAGATCGCCGGCCTCGATCGCGCCGTGCGCGAGCACGATCCCCGGCTCGCGCTCGACGGCGGCGCCGACGGGCTCGACGCCTATCGCGCGCTGGCGCCCGAGATCGCCCGGCTGCTGGCGCCGGAGGGGCGGTTCTTCGTCGAGATCGGGGCCGGGCAGGGCGATGACGTGGCCGCGATCCTTGCCGGCGCCGGGCTGGCCGTGACGGCGCGGCGGCGGGATCTCGGCGGGGTCGAGCGGGTGATCGGCGGGAGCTTGCGCGCCGAGGGCGCGTGTTGAAAGCTGACGCCGCCTTGAGAATCGGAGCCCGCCTATGTCCGAAGACGTCGACCATCCGCATGGCGAACTGGCGGTCCGCCTCATCGCGATGCCCGCCTACACCAACGCCAACGGCGACATTTTCGGCGGCTGGGTGTTGAGCCAGATGGACCAGGCGGGCGGCATCGCTGCGGTCGAGCGGGCGCAGGGGCGGGTGGTGACGGTCGCCATCGACGCCATGACCTTCATCCGTCCGGTCAGGGTCGGCGACGTGCTGTGCGTCTACACCTATGTCGAAAGGGTCGGGCGCAGCTCGATGAAAATCCACATCGAGGCCTGGGCGCAGCGATTCCGCAGCCATGTCAGCGAGAAGGTGACGGACGGGGCCTTCACCTTCGTCGCGGTCGACGACGATGGCCGGCCGCGAGCGGTGCCATCGGCCTGACCCTTCGCCCGCGCGCCGCCGAAAGGCGTACGCAGCGCACAGGGCGGGATCGGCTCGGGACTGCGGCGGCTTGAAGTCTTTACCTCGGCGCGACAGACGGCTATGAAACGAGGGCGGCGCGGGTGTAGCTCAATGGTAGAGCAGCAGCCTTCCAAGCTGAATACGAGGGTTCGATTCCCTTCACCCGCTCCAAGTTTTCACCGGCGGCCGCCAAACCTCACCGCTTGCAGAAAATATCCACAAGCACGCCGATGATCTTGCGGACGTCCTCGCCGGCGAGGCTGTAAAAGATCTGCTTGCCCTCGCCGCGGAAAGTGACGAGTCCCTTCAACCCGAGCCGCGCAAGTTGCTGCGAGACCGTCGACTGCCTGATGTCGAGGGCCTCCTCAAGCTGCCCGACACGCTTTTCGCCGTCGACGAGCTTGCAAAGGATATTCAGCCGCGATTTGTGCACGAGCGCCTTCAAGAACTCGCTGGCCTCCCGGGCGCTTTCACCCATAGCGTCCATATCGCGCTCGGTCAGCCTCGGCTTTCGATTCAATCGCGGCACTATCGATCCAGATTCGCAACGCTTCAATTGTCTCACTCTATCATTTTAGAATACATATTCGAATGTGGCGAGGCGAGCGTCAGCGCGACGCGAGAATCCAGGCCAGCGGTGTGAGAAACTCGACGAGGCTCGTCGCCAGAGGCACGAGAATATGTCGCGGGCCGACGCGCACGATGGAATGCAGCGATGTGTTGAGGCCAAGCGCGGCGATGGCGATGAGCAGCCCTCAACGCGAGGCCTCCGCCGGGGCGGACTTGACGCGAGCGGGCAGGACCCCCGCGCTGTTAATGGCCACAAAGACCAGAAACATCAGCGCGAACACGGGAACGGGAACACGCGCCTTGTGCAAATCGCCGCCCTTCGCCGCAAACCTCCAACCCACCGCGGTGACGACCGGCAGCAGCATGAGGACGCGGAACAGTTTGACGAAGGTCGCCGCGTTGCCCGCCGTATCCGACACAGCGTAACCCGCACCCACGACCTGCGCGACGTCGTGGATTGACGCGCCCAGGAAGAATCCCGTCGTCTGGTCGCCGAAGCCGAGCGCGGCGCAAACCGCCGGATAGGCGATCATCGCGCCGGTTGCGAGCAGGTTGACGGTGATCGCGACGAACGCCGTATCGGCCTCACGGCCCCCGTATTCCGGCAGCACGGAAGCGGCGGCGAGCACGGCCGAGGCGCCGCAGACCGCAGTCGCGCCGCCCGCGAGCGCGCCAAAGCCACCGGAGAAGCAGGCCGGGCGCGAACGAAATCGCCTGCCCAAACCTTTCCGCTCTCGCCCGCGCGCGCGGCCTCAACCACGGGCAGCTCCAACCCCTCGAAGCTCTGCATCTGCTGATTTGCAATCATCAACTCGCTGATTCGCGCCATTCGTCGCGCATCAGCGCCGAGATATGATGTCGTCGACGATCAATCTAGGCAAGGTCGCCGCTCCGCCAAGGAGCGCTTCCGCCTGACAAAGGCGAAAAGCGAGAACGCCTGTGTCGGAACCTGACACGCCCGCTTGCCCCCACCGCTCAGCACCCCACGCCCCTGCTCGACCAGTTGGAGTCCGGCCCGTGGCCGAGCTTCGTGACCGGACTGAAGCGCTTGCACGACGCCGCAGACAAACAATACGCCCCGATGATGAACGACCTGCTCGTGCAGTCGGAGCATTCCTACGAAGAGCGGCTCGGGTTCTGGAAAGGCGGAAAGGTCTCGGCGTTCGGCTACGGCGGCGGCGTGATCCCGCGCCTCTCGGAGGTCGCCGCCAAATCCCCGGCGTCGAAGGAATTCCATACGCCGCGCATCCAGCCGCCGGCCGGCTACCATTACACCACCGACCTTTTGCGCCAGCTCTGCGACGTATGGGAGCGCCACGGCTCCGGCCTCGTCGCCATTCACGGCCAGAGCGGCGACATCATGTTCCAGGGCTGCATGAGCGAGAACGTGCAGAAGGCGTTCGACGAATTCAACCATATCGGCTTCGATCTCGGCGGCGGACCTGCGCAGCGCACCTCGATGAGCTGCGTCGGCCACGCCCGCCGCGGGATGTCATGCTACGACGAGGTGGGGGCGAACCGCTCCATCATCAATGAAGTCCTGGACAAGATGCGCCGCCCGGCGCTCCCGTACAAATTCAGGTTCAAGTTCTCCGGCTGCGGCAACGCTGTGTCAACGCGATCCATCGCGCGGATTTCGCCGTGATCGGCGCCTGGCGCGACGAAATGCAGGCGGATCAGGACCAAGCGCCGGAAATTCGGTGTCGATGATCTCGCGCACGCAGGGTTGGCTGCATTGCGACATCCCCGGCGCCGACGCCCAGCGTCGTCAACTGCCTGATGGATTTTATACACGCCGAATTCATCAAGGAAGTGACGCCGAGCCGGCTGCGCATCACCGCCCTCGCCGCCAGATCGACTGCGGCGGCCAGGGCGACATCTCGATCAACGTAAAGTACGCGAAGCCGCCGCGCACCAACCATGATCTCGTCTCCAAAGTCTGCGAACGTCCCGCAGTGGTGGCGCGCCGCCCCGTCGCGGCGATCCGGCCGGCGATGGTCGACGGCAAGCCGTCGCTCGAGGTCGACGAGAGCAAATGCGTCTGCTGCGGCGGCTGCTACCCGCCTTGGCCGCCGATGCAGATCAACGGCGCCGATTCCTCCAAGATCGCCGTCTGGGTCGGCGGCAAGCACTCCAATGCGCGATGGCCACGGACAGCGCGCCGCAATTCGTCCGCGCGGCGCTGGAAAAAGGGCACGAAGTCTACCGCGTCTTCTTCCACTACGATGGCGTCAACAATGGCGCGCGTTACACCGTGCCGCCGCCAGACGATCGCAACCTACAGCGCGCACGGAGCGAGATCGCGCTGACGAAGATCATCGACCTCGTCGTCTGCATCGCTGCGGCCCAGCGACGCGGCATTCTCAACGTCAACGAGGCCAAGCGTCAGGGCAAAGACGGCGACAACATCGCTCCCGGGTTTCGCATCTCAGGCCTCGGGCAATTGATCGAGGCCGGCATCGAGGCCTACCGGTTGCTGGTCTTCGGGGATTGAACGACATGTCGGAGGTGACGAAGAAATTTCAGTGCATCAATCGCAAGGCGCCGACAGGGACGATCTACGCCCCGGAGCCGCTCGAAGTGGTGCTGATCGGCTCCGCCTTCGAGCAGGATTGCGCCGGCCTTTCTTGGCTCGCGGAGCTGATCGGCAACAGCGAGAATATCGAGATGCGCCGCTTAAGATCCCGGGCACGCCGGCGCCCACGACGCGACCCGGCGCGGCCTTGCGGGTGCTGCGCTAGGTCGTCCTGTTCCGGAGCCTGTTCAAATCGAACAAATGGATATGGGTCGTCGGCTGGACGTTTCATGTTGCGCTTGCGCTCGTGCTCTTGCGGCTTCGCCGATATTTCCTGCAACCGGTTCCCGATGTGGTCGCCCTCGTGCAGCCGCATGGCGCGCTTGTGGGTCTCGCCATGCCAATGGGTCCGACGGCGCTGCTCGCGCGCCGAGTTGTCGTCGAGCGGGTGCGCTACATCAGACGCCGGCGTTCGCGTCGAGCTGCCGCTCGACGGGCAAGGCGCCGACATCCAGCTTGTGACGCCGAGCGTCGACTTCTTCGCTTCGCCGCGCATGGAAGCGTTGATCGGATAAGCGAAGGTTTTGCACGAGGCCGGTGTCAACTCGACATTCAGCTCCTACGCCTCCGAAGCCGCCAACTTCGGCATGTTCATCGACAGTCGCGAGAACACGCAGAAGGTGGAGTTGCGCATCCGCAAGGCGGCGGAGGACCTGAAAGTGAGGCGGCTTGGGTTCGCAGAATGCGCCACGCCTGGCGAATCGCCCACAGTTTCCTTAACACGATCGCCGGCCGCTCGACTTTCTCGATCCCGTCTATCCGATCCCGCGGCATATTTGTGAGTTCACCTGGGAATTGATTGAGAACAGGCGGCTTCGCTTCGACAAATCGAAGAACGATCACATCCGTCTCACCTACCATGACTCCTGCAACGTCGCGCGCGCCTCGCGCATGGGCGACAGGCCGGGCGGCCAGTTCGAGATCTCGCGCGCGATACTGTGCGCTGTGTGCAACTGTTATTTCGACATGGCGCCGGAGACGATCCGCGAGGCGACGCTGTGTTGCGGCGTCGGCGACGGCCTGCTCACCGATGAGGGGGCGCGCAACCGCGCATGCGGGCGCTCCGCGACGTCGCCGACGAGCACGGCGTCACCCACATGGCGGCGATCTGCGCCATCTGCAAGGCGCAATTCTCTGGGGTGCTGTCGATATACGGCTTCGATAGGGAGTCGATTGTCAGTGTGCATCAGATGGTGTCGAACGCGATTGTTTTGACCGGCTCCAGACAGGCCGAAGAACTTGACGCGCCGCGGGCGGCGGAGGAAGCGATATGAACGAAGCGACCGATCCGAAGAAACTGACGGCGCGCCGCGGACAAGCCGCAAGCCCCGGCATGGATTGGCGGCAATATGCGTTTGAACGGATGATCGAGGCCAACCCGTTCCCCTCGGCATGGGGCGCGTCTGCCCGGCCCGTGGGAGGACGGCTGCAACCGCAACGAAGTCTACGACTTTGTCGGCGTCAACGGCGTCGAGCAATATGTCGGCGACCGGGCGATCGACAACAAGATTGCTCTCCCCTCGGCGCTGCCCTTTCGAGCAAGCGAATTGCAGTCGTCGGTGGCGGCCCGACGGGGCTCGCCGCCACACATTTCTTGCGCCGAGAGGGTCATGCGGTCACGATCTTCGAAGCGCACGACCAGGTCGTCGGCATGATGCGCTTCGGCAACCCGGGTTACAGCACGGCGCGCGAGAGATGCTGGATTGTGAGGTCGAGCGTATCGTGGCGATGGGCGGCGTCGATGTGAAGCTCGGCGTCAGGGTTGGGCGTGACGTCAGTGTCGAACAGCTTGAGCGGGATTACGACGCGATCCTCTGGGGCGTCTCCGCCATATCAAGCAGCGCCACGAGCGTGACGCGGCGGGCGCGCAGACCTGCGGGCGCGCTCTCGGCCGCTATGTCACGACGGATTACAAGAAATGCATCGGCTGCGGCAGCTGCGCCCATGTTTGTCCGACCGGTTACATCCAGATGGGCTTCGGGGGGTGAGATGAGACTAACGTCGCTCGCCGTTCTTGGGCTTCCGGCGGCCGCGGTTCCCGCGACGGCCGGCGACCAGGGTCCGGTCATCCCGAAACCGGCCGAGAGCGAACACTGCATTCGCGATAACGACTCCATGCGGCGCTATCACGTGACGATGGCGTATCAGCAGCGCGATGCGGTCGTGCATAGCGGCGACCGCAGCGGCGAGTTCTCCATCGGCCGCTGCGTGACGCGCCACGCCGTGCCGGGCGCGGACGGCAAGCCGGTCAGCTATGCCGATCCCCGTCATTTCTGCCGCGCTTGCCATGACTACGAGGCGGTGAGCATCGATTGTTTCGACTGCCGCCGTTCGACCCCATTGACGCCGGCGAAGGCCGTCGCCAACGATCTCGACCGCGCCTACGCCACCGCGACAGGCTACCTGGGAGAGAAGGCGCCACGACCCGCCTGATCGAGGACGGCGAGCCGACGCGTCGCGGCTTTCTCGCGGCGGATGCGCCAGCATTTCGCCTCGCCTTGCCGCTCTGCGTCGACGTATGCCCGACCGGGGCCTCTTTCAAGCGCGGCGATGGCGTCGTACTGGTTGACAAACTTATCTGCTTCGGCTGTCGCTTTTGCATGATGGCCTGCCCCTATAAGGCGCGCTCCTTCGTGGATGAGGCCGTCACCGAGCCTTCGGACGCGCGGGCTCGACGTCCGCACCTTCAAGAACGGGCCGGACCACATCGATCCGATGTGGCGCGCGCGCGCCAGCGGACGGCCCTGCCACATTCTTGATTTTCCACACCCAGAGCAAACGCGAGCTCCTCGCCACGCTCGCGCGCGGCGCCTGCGGCGACATCGCGTTGATTGAGGGAAGCAAGGGCTTGCACGACGGCGTCGACGTCGCCGGCCGCGATTCCTTCGCCGCGCTGGCGAGGCTCACGCGCTCGCCAGTCGTGCTGGCTATCGACGCCTTCGGCATGGCGCGCGGCGTCGCGCCGCGGCTGCAGATCGCCGGCGTCATCGTCAACCGCGTCGGTCCCGAGCGGCAGGTCGCCAAGCTGCGCGCCGCCATCGAGCGCTACGCTGAGCTGCCGGTGTTCGGCGCCGTCGGGCGTGACGAGGGCCTGGCGCTGCGCGAGCGCCGCCTCGGCTTGATCGCGCCGGGCGAGACGGCAGGCGCCGATGCAGCCGTGAACCGCGTGGCGCAAGCGATCGCGCGCGGCGTCGATCTCGGCGCGCGGCTCGCCGTCGCCGCCCGCGCGCCTGCGCTGCCGCCGTCGCCGCCGCTTGGCTCCGCGCGAGCCGGCGATCTCAGAATCGCCGTGGCGCGCGACGACGCCTTTGGTTTCTACTACGCCGACGATCTCGATGCCTTGCGCCGCCACGGCGCCGAGCTCGTCTTCTTCGACGCGCTGCACGATGTGCGGTTGCTGGCCTGCAACGGCCGGTTGATCGGCGGCGGCTTCCCCGTCACGCGCGGCGTCGGCGTCAGCGCCGAGTGGGACGGGGTGCGAGTCGGCGCGGCTCTGGCGAACTTCAACCACCTGCGCGACGCCTCGCGTTGCCGCTGGACCCGACGCTTCGTCGATTTCGTGCGCCGGGCGCCGCCGGCTTCGCGCTGGACGCCTCCGCTGCGCGCCGCGCCCACGCCGCGGCGCGGGCGCGTGCTGCTCTTCGGCGCCGGTCCCGGCGATCCTGAGTTGCTAACGCTGCGCGCTTTGCGGATGATGGGGCAGGCCGAGGTCGTGCTCTACGATCGCCTCGCCGACGCCAGCGTGCTCGGCCGGATTCCAGAGTGCGCCGAGCGCATTTATGTCGGCAAGCGCCGGAACGATCACGAATTGACGCAAGACGAGATTGGCAAGCTGATGGCGCGGCTGGCCCGCAGCGGCAAGACCGTGCTTCGGCTCAAAGGCGGCGATCCCCTCATGTTCGGGCGCGGCGGCGGGGATCGATTTCGAGGTCTGTCCGGGCGTGACGGCTGCGGCAGGGGTCTCGACTTACGCCGATAGCCCGCTGACCCACCGCGATCATGCCCAGGCCTGCGTGTCCGTGACCGGGCACGGTTGCTCCGCTCGGCAACCCCGCGATGAAGACGCCGATGATGGGCACGCACATGGCCATGCCCAATCTGGTCTCGATGCTGCCCAACGTCACCGCCGGCGCCATGACCATGATGAAGAATCTCATCGCCAAGGAGGGCGTCGCCTCGATCGAGGACCTGCGCGACTTGGCGGTCGAGGCCGACGTCAATATGGTCGCCTGCCAGATGACGATGGACCTGTTCGAATCCAAGCTCGAAGACATGATTGCCGGGCCGAAGCTCGGCAGCGCCGCGACCTACATGGAAAGCGCATTGAAGTCCGACATCAACCTTTACGTCTGAACCGTTCTGGAGATCACTCGTGAGTGAGACGCTGCTCGACGCCAAAGGCCTGAACTGCCCGCTGCCGATCCTGAAGGCCAAGAAGGCGCTGAAGGATATCGCCGCGGGCTCAACCTTGCGCGTGCTCGCCACCGATCCCGGCTCGGTCGCGGATTTCGCGGCCTTCTGCCGGACGACCGGCGACGAACTCGTGGAATCGAAGCAGGAAGGACAGACCTACAGTTTCCTGATCAAGCGAGGCGGCTGAAAGGCGTGCGCGCCCGTCTTCGCCTCTAAAGATTGTGTCCCGCGTTGTTGGCGGGCGACGCGGCCGTCGAAGACGCGCGGGCGGCGCCGAGCGAAGGCGGTAGACGGAACTCTCAACCAAGCAACCCCAGCATGAACGAAGTGTATGCCGCCCGGCGCCGCGCTCTCGTCGCCATCGGCGCCGGTCTGGGTCGGCCGCGCCGCGGCGATGCAACTGCCCGAAGGCGCAACGACGCTGGCCGAGTTGCACGCCGCGCTCGAAAAGGCGCCGCGGCGCGCGATTTGAAGACCGCGCCGATGATCCTGCAAAACTCCGACGATTGGGACGCCGAGGCGCTGAAGCCCGTGCTCGCCTATCGTGGCGCGCCGAAGCAGGCGTTCGACAATGTCGATATCGCGGGTCCCTGGCTCAACCTGATGCGCAATTCGCTCAATGCGCAAGTGTTCGCATTCCGCCACCCCGACTTCCTCGTTATGTCCGCGACGCACGCGACCGCGCATCTGGCGCAGCTCGATCAGGCGATGTGAGACAAGTATCAGCTCGCCAGGATCCCGCCCGGCGGCAAGTTCGAGCGCAATACGTTCGTCATTGGACAGAAAGGCGCCTTGGCCGATGCCAAGGACGTGGAGAATCCCGACGGCGCGTTCTCGCCTCACAACAACTCGATTCCCGCCTTGCGGCGGCGCGGTGCGGTGTTCATGGGCTGTCAGCAGCCCGGTCGCCGCCGTGTCGACAAATCGTCTCACGCCTTTCCTTGTCGGCGTGGGGCTCGGCGTCCTCGGTTGGATCGCGTTCGCCGTAGCGCGCAAACCGCTCGGGATCACCACCGCGCTGTCGCGGGTCGGCTAGCCCGTCGCCGGTTGGACGCTCGGCGCTGAGACGGCGGCGCAGAACAGCTACTGACGGCCGATGCCGTTCTCCTGGGACTATGGCGTGCTGTTCCTGGTCGGGACGCTCGTCGGGTCGATCGCCTGCGCGGTGGCGTTCGGCCGCTTTCGCTTCGAGGTCGTGCCGTCATCGGCTTCGGCTTCGGCTGGCTGTTGCAGGTCGGCCGGGTCGCCGATTGCAACGTGATCTTCGGCCAGTTCCGATTGTGGGTTTCACCATGTTGAAGGTGATGCCGCCGGCGATCCTTGTCGGCGGACTCGGCGTCTTCTGGTTGGTCGGAGCCGGAGACGCCAGATACTACGTCGAGGGCGCCGACCTGCTCGCGGTCGGGCTGGGCGCAGCGATGTTCGGCGTCGCGCTGACGCTGCTCGGCTATTGCCCGGACACGGCGATCGCCGCCATGGGGGCGGGAAGCCTGAACGCGGTCGTGGGCCTCGCCGGCATGGTCTTCGGCGCGATCCTTTACGCCTTCAGCTTCGACTGGGTGAAGGCGCATGGCCTGTCTGTCTGGGCGTTCGGCAAGGTGCGCATCCGCGATCTGACGGGCGTTCAGTATCTGCAATGCTTCGCGGGTCTCGCCGTGTTCGCGGTGCTGTTGTTCGCGGTCGTGGAGTGGCGCCAGCGAGGCGCTTGTGCTTTCCGCCCAGAGAAAGCCGCACGGAAGGGGACCGATGAGGCGCTGGATCGCGGCCGCCGTTGCCGCGTTCGCTATTGCGGCCGGCGGCTATCTCGTGCTTGCGCCGCCGCCCCGTCCGCGGCCATGCTCGAACCCGCGCCAATGGATCAAGCGACGGTGGAGCGCGGCGCCTATCTCGTGCGGATCGGCGACTGCGCGGCCTGCCACAGCGCCGAGGGCGGCAAGCCGATGACCGTCGGGCTCGCCTCGCCACGCCGATGGGAATCGTCCACTCGACCAGCCGCGGCGTCGCTACGGATGGCCGCTTTCTCTATCCCGCGATGCCTTACGCTTCGTTCGCAAAAATCTCCGACGACGACGTGAAGGCGCTCCACGGTTCGCAGAGCGCCTTCGAATTCGGCAAGCGACCAGCCGCCGATCCCGGTCTTGCGATCGGGCATGATGTTGGCGCTGCGGTCTCCTCCGACGCGGTCGCCGCCCTGCGCGCGACAACGGCGCCGAAATCGACAGCGCCTGCGGGCTTCGTGACGCCGCGCCTCGCCGACCTGCTGTCGCGGCTCGATGCGGCGCAGCTGATCCACGGCGGGCGGCTGATGAGCGAGACGAAGTCGCCGCTGGCGCAAAACGTCGGCGACCAGATGCGCTGTTCGAGCTGTCATCTTGACGCCGGGACCATCGCGCACGCCGCGCCCCTGGTCGGTCTCGCGCAGATTTTCCCGCTCTACAACGCTCGCGGGACGCGTCATCACGCTCAAGCAGCGGATCAACGGCTGCTTTGACCGCTCCATGGCAGGCGTCAAGCTCGCCGAGGAGTCTCCCGACCTCGGCGCCCTGGTCGCTTATGTCGAGGCGATGAAGGCGCCCGTCGTGACCGACGGCAAGTTCCCGGGCCGCGGCACGGCGAAGATCGCCGCCGAGCTGACGCCAGACCCAAGCGCGGCAAGGCGCTCTATCAGACGCAATGCGCCGTCTGCCACGGCGCGGAAGGCGCGGGTCGGCGCACGGCCGACCGCGACTGGCGGATTCCGCCGCTGTGAGCCGAGGACTCCTTCAACATCGGCGCAGGCATGGCGCGCACCCGCACCGCCGCCGGCTCCGTCAAGGCGAACATGCCGATCGCCGCCTCGACGCGCTTTCCGCAAGGCCAGGGCGGGCTCTCCGATCAGGGTGCGCTCGATATCGCCGATTACTTTACTCACCAGCCTCGTCCCGACTTTCCCGATAAAGTCAAGGATTGGCCGAAGGGCGGCAAGCCTAAGGACGCGCGCTATTGAACGCATTCGCGGAAGTCCGAGATTTTAATTGACACATTTAACAATTCGAATTCATATCGCCACAACGCCGGCCGCAGCGACAATGCGAGGGACGGCTCCGTTGGGGGAGGAGCAAACATGGCCGAAATCGTCATCATGGGCGCCGGATTGGCCGGCACGATCATGGCCTATGAAATGAAGGCGCAGATGCGGCGGGAGGACAGGCTCACCGTCGTCACCAGGGATCC